>LSQX01245722.1_pt1 | contig 42985 bp, 16 predicted proteins | sample 654561 | NCBI WGS metagenome assembly LSQX01 (sample SAMN04489861, study PRJNA283612) | anaerobic digester metagenome | isolation source: 4 biogas reactors fed with cattle manure at either 37C or 55C with and... | place: Denmark: Kongens Lyngby | collected 2014 | reverse complement strand
GTTTTTAAGACGCGGCTGGTATGACCGGGCTAATGTTTTGCTGCAAAAAGCAGTTTATATGGACCCGAATAATATGGAATACAATGATACGTTAAGCCGCGTAAGCAATCAATATCGAGGATACCAGCATAACCCTCAGTTTTACAGAGGAGGATATAACCGTGAACCTGATATGTGCCAGATATGCGGTACCTTATGGTGTGCCGATAGTTTATGCGAGTGCTGCGGCGGTGATTTGATCGGTTGCTGCTGATAGTTCGATAATGATGAAGATCCAATTTAGGTGAAGCAAATGGGAGAAAAGTTTCTAAACCGTAACTCAACCAAGATTGCGCTGGCGGGAATATTAACCGCACTAGGGGCAGCAGTGCTATTTCTTGAAAACATCTTCCCCACTGGCAAGCTTGGTTTTTATGCTCTTGCAGGCTTTATCCTGTCTGCAGTTGTTATCGAGTGCGGTTTGTCTTTTGGATGGATCAGCTATGCAGTCGTTTCTCTTGTATCATTCCTTCTTGTCCCAGAAAAAACGGCTGTTATTCCATATATATTGTTTTTCGGCATGTATTCCATGGTGAAAAGCCATATTGAAAAGCTGAACCGGCTTATTGCAGAGTGGATACTAAAATTTGCATTCTTTAACCTGTCTCTTTTTTTTATGTGGAATATTGCAGTGAAGGTTTTAGAGCTTATTCCCAGCAATCTTCTTGCTACACTCCCACTCTATGCTGTGGTGCTACTGCTTCAGGCAGCGTTCTTTGGTTATGATTGGGTATTTACATTCTGGGTTCAATACTATCTGAAGAGGATACAGCCCAAGATTCATGGCAACAGGAATTCTGGTCGATAACATGGTCTTTTCGTTCAAGATTGTTTCAAGTAATAGTTTCATTTTGTTTACATTTCTGTTAAGTGAATAATAAATTCGTTACAGTTTGGTGAATTTCATTGAGGTTTCCTAAAAATTATGTAAATATAAAGCTGTTATTAACCTTAACAGGAGGCAATAAAAGTGCTGAAAAAGGGTTTCATTTTTTTATTCGTTATGATCTTATGTTGTGGAGTGCTTCCGATTTCAGCCAAGGACAGTGGTACCTATGTGCCCTGTGATACCAGACTGTGGGTGGATAATCAGCTTGTTCAAACCGATACAGGGTTTGTCACGCAGAATGGATCCCTATTGGTTCCAGTAAAGATTGTTGAAGAAATGGGCGCATCTTTTCAGTGGAGCTCTGAAGACTGGATGATTCAGATTTCATCCGAAAACAAGAGACTGACCATGTATATGAAAAATTACCAGTGCGCGAATGGGGCAAAGGTGGAAAAAATGCCTGCGCAGCCAACTGTATTCCAGGGAACGGCAATGATCCCGTTGCGGTATGTTGCTGAAAACCTGGGGCATTTCGTATTATGGAGCGGAAAAGATGTTTATGTTTCAACAACTGGTGAATTTCAGTTAATTACGGAAACCAACGAGGAAAAACCGGATGTTCAGCCGTCAAAGTCACTGATGAAGAAGACAGTTGTTATCGATCCGGGACATGGGGGTTCAGATCCTGGTGCGGTGTCAGGAAAGATCAATGAGAAGGACTTAAACCTTCAGGTAGCGAAGATATTGAAGGATCTTCTTGACCAAAAGGGAATGACGGTTTACATGACGCGTTCAGAAGACAGATATGTAGGGCTGCATCAAAGAGCAGAATTTGCCAACAACTTAAAGGCGGATTTGTTCGTCAGTATCCATCATAACGCTTCGCCCAATACCGCTGCCCAAGGTGTCATGACTCTCTTTTATCCAACGTCCAACAACCAAAAGATGAATGGGCGTAGATTTGCAGAGATTGTACAAAGAAATATGGTGGAGGAACTGAAGACCAGAGACTGGGGTATCATAGCAAGGCCGAACCTTGTTGTAACCCGGAGAACAAAAATGCCTGCAGTAATTGCCGAGCTGGGCTTTATGACCAATAAGGCCGAATTGGATAGGCTGGTTACATATGAATTTCAAAAGCAGGCAGCAGAAGCATTGTACAAAAGCGTTCTCGAAGCTCTTCAGAATTAACTTGAAGGCTGTATATGTTGCATAACAGCCAAAACATGTGAAGCACTTAGGACAATAGACGGGGTAATCCCCGTCTTCTTTTTTGCCATTTCCATAAGGCCCAATACTTTTAGTGAACCCTGTTGGCCGGAAGAAAAAATGGTTATACCCAAAAACTACCTCCAGCACTGGCTTTCCCACAAATATTCCATATGGTATAATATTCTGGGTGTTTGATTAAGGAAAGAAACACAGCAGGCAAGAGGATGCAAAGGCTAAATCCCATGTGCGGTTCGTTCATCCATGCCAGCGCAGCTCAAGCACAAAAACTATGAAATGACTGGACAGGTAGAATATGACTGAGAAAATACTGAGAGTTCTGGAATATGAAAAAATTGTTGACAGACTGAGAGATAGAGCCTCAAGTCAGTTGGGGAAAGAATTGGCATCTGAAATGGTACCATTAACGGATATCGTGCGTATTGAAGAGGCGCAGAAGGAAACAACGGATGCCGTTACCTGCATTTTGAGGAAGGGTTCTCCACCCCTGGGCGGGATTTATGACATCCGATCATATGTCAGGCGTGCCGAAGCAGGAGGGATGCTAAATCCTGGTGAGCTTTTAAAAATCGCAGATGTTTTGCGTGCTTCCCGCAGGTTGAAGGGATATCTGACACAGGATAAAATGGAACTTTCAGCTGCAAATATAATTTACGATTTATGCAGCCGCCTCGGATCGAACAAAACCCTCGAGGAAAGGCTAATGCAGTCTATTGAGAACGAAGATACATTATCGGATTATGCAAGCCCGCAGTTGGCATCCATACGAAGGAACATTCGCCGTATGCAGGATTCAATCAAGGAGAAATTAAGTCGCATCATACACTCATCGCAGAATAAGAAATACATGCAGGACGCAGTGGTTACAATACGGGGAGACCGGTATGTTGTTCCTGTAAAACAGGAGTACAGAAGTGAAATACCCGGACTTATACATGATTCTTCTGCGAGTGGAGCTACCATTTTTATTGAACCTATGTCGGTTGTGGAAGCAAATAACAAAATAAGAGAGCTAAAAATAAAGGAACAGGCGGAGATTGAAAGGATTTTGTCAGAGCTTACAGGAGAGGTGTTACAGATTCTTACAAGTCTTAAGTCGAATGTTTCAATTTTGACAAGTCTTGATTTTATATTTGCAAAAGCAAGATTGAGCCTTGATTATAACTGTGTATGCCCTAAGCTTAACAATGAACGCAGGATTGTTATAAAAAAAGGAAGACACCCTTTGCTTGACCCTAAATGCGTTGTACCCACAGACTTCTGGATTGGGCAGGATTTTGACACACTGGTTGTAACAGGTCCAAACACCGGAGGAAAGACGGTTACGCTTAAAACTGTTGGGCTGTTTGCTCTGCTGACGCAGTCGGGTCTCCATATACCAGCTAATGAAGGGACGGAAATGAGCATTTTCAAGAAAGTATATGCTGATATTGGAGATGAGCAGAGTATTGAACAGAGTCTTAGTACGTTTTCTTCCCATATGAAAAATATAGTTGACATATTGATGAATGTAGATGATAAGTCACTGGTTCTGTTTGATGAGCTTGGAGCAGGTACAGACCCTACAGAGGGGGCAGCCCTTGCCATGTCCATACTTGAAAATCTGAGGCAGATGGGTGCAGTAACTGTAGCTACAACTCATTACAGTCAGCTTAAGGTTTATGCTGTAACTACCCGATTTGTGGAGAATGCATGTTGTGAATTTGATGTTGAAACCCTGAAACCCACATACCGACTTTTAATAGGTGTGCCGGGAAAGAGTAATGCTTTTGCCATATCCAAAAGGCTTGGGCTTAAGGATGATATTATTGAAAGGGCAAAGGAGTTTTTGACAAAGGATGATATAAAATTTGAAGATATGCTTATGTCGATAGAAAAGAACCTTAGCCAGACAGAAAGTGAAAGAATGAGGGCAGAAAGCTACCGGCTTGAGTCTGAAAAGCTTAATATGGAATTGGAGGAACAGAGAAGTAGGTTTGCACAGAGCAAGGAGAAGTTATTGAATGAAGCACGGGCGGAAGCGAGAAAAATTCTTATAGAGGCTAAAAATGAAGTAGAAACCATTATGACTGAAATGAGAAGACTGGAAAAAGAAAATACTTTGAGGCAAAAAAATGCAGAGGAAATGAGACTGAAACTCAAGGGAAAAATTGATAATGTGGAAGAATCGATGTCAGAACCTTTGATTCAAAGAGCAGGATTGGTTAAGCCTCCAAAAGATTTAAAGCCTGGAAACAGTGTTATGATTGTAAGCCTTAATCAGAAGGGAACAGTTGTTGAACCTCCTGATAAAGACGGTGAAGTTCTGGTACAGGCGGGAATTATGAAAATAAACGTACATGTTTCCAACTTGAAATTTGTAGATGAACAAAAGGCTGAGTTCAAGAGGTCGGGAATGGGCAAGATTGGTCTTTCAAAGGCAAGAAGTATTACAACTGAAATTGATTTGAGAGGATTCAATATAGAGGAAGCCATAGATAGTGTTGATAAATATCTGGATGATGCGATAATTGCAGGATTAGGTGAGATATCAATAATACATGGAAAGGGAACCGGGACATTAAGGGCAGGAATCCATAAATATTTAAAGACAAATCCAAGAATAAAGGCATTCAGGCTTGGTAAGTACGGAGAAGGCGAAGACGGAGTTACAATTGTAGAACTGAAGTAAAAATCGCTATAGCCATGTCAGATAAAATGTTCTTGCACATATTTCAAATGTAAACTATTATTATAATAATAGAAATTTTATGAAAACAAGGAAGGATTATATGAACCCAAAAATTAAATTAGTTTTGAAATTAGTTCTATATATAGTTGCAATTATTGCAGGAATTCTTTTATCTTTCAACTTGGCGATTTTTTTGGCTCCATTTATTATAGCCTTTGCAATAGCAACACTAATTGAACCTCTAATAGGTTTATTTATGAAGAAGCTCAAGCTTTCAAGGAAGATTTCATCGATTATTTCATTGCTAATAGTTCTGTTGGTTTTTGGTCTGCTTATTGTACTGTTGCTAACAAGGCTTTACCGTGAGGCGGTAAGCTTGTCTCAAATTTTACCTGAAAAATACTTGCCTGAACTTTATAGGAATACCAATAGCATAATAGAAAGGATTTCAGACATATATTTAGGTCTTCCAATTGAAGTAACTAAAAATATCGAAGGTATGGTATCCAATATGGCGGAGGCAGTGCCTAAAGTACTGAAGTCCTTTGGAGAGCACGTTTTAAACACAGCATTCTCTATACCTCAGGCGTTTGTATTTGTTCTGATAACCATCCTATCCACCTTTTTTATGTCGAGCGACAGGGATAGAATATATGCTTTTATGAAACGGAATGTTCATGAAAAATGGGTTGAGAAAGCAATCAGTATCAAGAACGATATGTTCATGGCTTTGTTCGGTTATGTCAGAGCTCAGCTCATTATGATGTCCATAACATTTATTGAGCTCAGTACTGGATTTTTCATTATAGGTATAAGGCATTTTATCTTACTGGCTTTAGTTATTGCAATCATTGATGCGTTTCCGATTTTAGGAACAGGCGGCGTGCTTATTCCATGGGCGTTGTATGAACTTTTGACTGGAGATTTTAGAATGGCATTATCGCTTATTATCATATATGTTGTTGTGTTGGTGGTAAGGCAGTTGATAGAGCCTAAGATATTAAGTCAACAGATAGGGTTGCACCCACTTGTAACCCTTGTATCCATGTACACAGGACTTAGAATTTTTAGCTTTGCAGGACTTATAGTAGGTCCGATAATAGTGCTTCTCCTTAAGAATATAATATCAGGCATAATAAAGCAGAAGACCTTGAAGGAGTTTATCGGCGAATACATGAAAAAGTCTTAAAAATGGGTAATGGATTGATAACAGTTTTTTTAGGGTAAGTTGTGCAGACAACCGGACAATAAAGTGAAATTAAATGTATGTATATATTAACAAATTAACAGCGGAGGTGTTTTAATGTATAAGAATGGATTACAAACAAAAAAAGTGCTTTTTCTAAAGTTATTGATTAGCGGCATGATTATGGGAGTGATATTAATGGAATCTTTGGGTGCGATGGCGACTAATATTAATTACGGAGATGTGAATTCAGACGGACAGGTAAATTCAACAGATTATTCTTTACTGAAGAGATATTTATTGGGTACTATTGATGAAAGCTTAATAAATGTAGCAAATGCAGACTTAAGTAAGGATGGTATTATTAACTCAACAGATTATGCTATATTAAAAAGAGTAATTCTTGGAACCATAGAAATTACTTCTCCGCCTGCTACTTCTCCAACTCCTGATCCGGTTAACAGTGACAAGATACTTATTCCACACAGCAGTTGGAACTGCGGTATGCCTGGCGGAATTCCAAAACCGGAGAACGGAGTACTGGTTATGGAAATTGATATGAGTATCGGGCAAGCATACAACCTTGGAAAAACACAATATGGGCACAGAGAGGTTTTTATTGTTAACAGCGGAACAGTAAAAGGCTCGGGAATATCTGCATCTGTAATGTCGGGTGGGCTTGATTTTCAATTGGATATCTCAAATGGAGTAATGGAAATTGAGCAGATATTAATGCTTAGAACGACTGATGGGAAATACATATATTTAAGGAGCGCCGGAACATCTGCAGATGGAAATGATATAAGAATGGTGCCGGATTTTGAAGCACCTAAATCAAGTTCGTATAACTGGCTTAACACAGGCAGATATGCAGGGAGGCGCATTGTAGACCCGGTGGCTAAAACAATGAAGGTAAGTGTTTATGACGTGTCGGAAGTATCTGTAAGACCTGATTCGACAAATTCATATTCAGTTAACCAACCTGCAGATGTTCAAGATCAGCCATGGGATTACAGAATAGCATCATCCGAGAGAAACGGAAGTCAGTTTATTATCGAGTCAGTTAGCCTTGGAGCAAGCCAATCAGTTGGTGAAAGTAAAAGGGGTAATCGTAACGTCATACCGATAACAGGAGGGACTGTAACAGGAAACATCAAGGCTAAGATTATAGCAGCAGGAGCTGATTACCAGAATTTGTCCAACCCTATGACAATTGATGCCAGGTATCTCTGGGAGACTGACGATGGAGAAATAATCATTGTGCGAAACGGAGGTAAATTCGGATCTCTTGTGCCTACCTTTGAAGTAAGAGCTGAAAGTAAATACTCGTATCTTAACAACAGTTTGTATTTGAGTTCAGATCCGTCTATGGGTGCGGGTGGTGTTACTATAACGTTTTATAACAGTACCAGAAGATAAGAGATAAAAATGATAAAGCTTAAAAATATTTACAAAAGATTATAACAATCTGTCCCATGCTTTCGGTAAATACTTGATGGTAGCTTTTATCATATCATTAGCCAGAACTTTGATTTTACTTTTGGTAAGCCTTTCGTTTACTAGTGGATCAGTTTCAAAGGCTTTGTATACAAGGCTAATATCATACTCAAATGCTGCTTTTAAAATGCGTTCATGATTATCGGTATGTGGTTTGATAAGATTAAGTACGGCATCAGGAATTTTTCCTACAGATATTGGGCGGATCAAATCCCTTTCAAAAACAGCATTTGTTTCAACAACTGCTGTTTTTGAAAGGTTTAGAATTTGTAAAAACGTGTTGGGTATATTTGCGTTGCTTATAACTTGGGAGAGACCACACAAGGCTTTAATAAGCACAATACCTTCTTCGCCGGTGGGTGAAAGGTGGACAAACTCTTCGCCGGATAATAGGCGTTTGCTTTTTGCCAGACGGTTTTGCAGGTCTTTTTTTCGCCATGAAACAGGAGTCCTACCTTTTGAGTATAAATAGGACAAGCCTATATTATGTGCCTGTCCCGATCAGCGATGGTATCAATAACTACATCACTAAGACGTAAATCAAGGATTTCTCTGTCACGTGCTCCAGTATCGTAGAGCAGGATCATATAGAAGAGATCTTGATGTCCAGAACGTTTCTTCGTATCAGGTTGATTCAGCATCACTCCTAACGAAACTTCGCTGAAGTGATCAACGGTCAGCTTTTTCACTGTCTTGCGCTTTGTTACCTGGCATGCAGACAGATAGTAATATGCGTTGATGTTGTCATAAGCTAAATCTTTAAAGGATAGGTGACTTGGTTGGACGAGGAGAGGCAGAATGTGCAGCACTTAGCAAGGCAAAAGATATTGAAATAATAATTTCAGATAATTATACAGAATTTAAATTCCTCAGTGAAATTATTATGTTAACTTACTATGATTTGCTTTCAATATGCGTACAGTTGAAAATAATGAATTTTGAAAAAGCTGCCATAATTTATAACGATGTTAACAACATACTGGACAAGAAGTCAACCGATGACTTTGACAAAAAGTTTAAAAGAGCAATAAATCATATTAGAAAAAACGGATGGGACAAAGTGTTGTTTGCATAATTACTTGGTGTTTACATTGTTTGATATTCTAGAGGTGGAATTTACTTTTGCAGTTAAGTAAACTAAAAGAAAGGTTACCATAATACGAATATAAGTATCAATTATGCAAATAAAATGTTATAATTAAAATGTTTTAGAAAACATTTTATCCATTCGGATTCTAGAAAAATTATATTCTTAAGAATACTCAACGTAGAACTATAATTTAATGTGCTTTCTGCGTTTGAAATATATTTTTTTTATAGGGGGAACAATATAGTGAAAAGAAAAATAGCTAAGAAGTTAGCACTGTTGGTTGCAGTATTTATGTTGACCAATTTGCTGATGAACGGTGTAGTTGTTTTTGCAGATGACGATGCAATACCGAATGCAGTTGATAGTCCTGAGATTTCTGAAGGTGCAGTTGATAGTCCCGAGATTCTTGAAGACAAAGTTGATTATCCCAACATCATTGAAGATATCGTAGATGATAGCGGAAACAGTACATATTTTTCAGAGAGTATTGACGGAGAAAAGAAGGACATTGTATTACCTTTGGTAAATGAAGATGATGAAAGTCAAAGCTCCCTACCATCAAAGGAGCCTGTTACAGCAACAACACAAGTCATTGACCGCTCTTTTCAGATTGAAGATGACATTAAAAATTTAAGTCTGGAAAAAAACGAGATTAATCGATTCACGGTAATGTCTATCTCACCAGATTCGATTCCTATTAATGAGGGTGAAATTAAAGTCCTGAATGAGGATGCTAGTGAAGAAAAGACTTCTTATTATAGTTTGGTATTTACACCTTCTGCTACTGACTGCTACAAAATGACGGCAGCAGGCGTGGAAATTCCGTATATGTACATTTATGACAGCGAGTACAACAACCTGGGGCGGAACCGCACATATCCTAAAAAGGATGATTCTGTAGCAGTAAAGCTTTATAAGGGTCAGCAGTATTTAATAAACCTATCTAGTGTAAGCATTGATAACCCTACGGAGATCTCAATAAGCAAATATGAACCCATATCAAACAATCTGACTTATACCTTTATTGATAATACATATACAGCCGATGAAAATGCCTCGGTTGTAGTAACTGTCCCCAATGTTGGAGCAGACATTCTGCACGGTGTGTTGAGTAGGGATATACTTATTGAAGCCAGACTTTTAAAAGATGCCATGTTGATTGACACAATAAATGAAATTCCGAGTGAGTGCATAAAGGGAGGGACTGGAACTCCAGATGATAACGCATTGCAGTTTGTATGTGAATTCGGAAAAAAAGTTGAACATGGGGAGTATATTATTGAAATAACCTGTAGGGACATTTTAGGAAACATAATTATTGATACCTGTGAAAGTGAAATAAAAATAGGTAATCCTGTATCGGTCTACATGCCATCTGACAGCTTGTCTTATTACGCAGATTCCTCGGATCAAAAAGTTTTTTTTAAAGATGTAAACACTGATTTGGGGAAATTTATACTATTTGATGGTGACAGATTAATTGGGACAAGCAATGTTGTAAGTATTGGGAGTACTTACATAAGATACAATAACTACAATGACATTTTCTATGATTACGATACTACATGGGAATACTATGATTTTTCGGGATATCCGGATTCTTACAAATATAATACTGAAAAGTTTGAAAAAGCATTATATTATTGTGAGATACCCTCTTTTACTCTTAACGAGGTTTCTAAAATAGGGAAGAGGTATGAAATTAAATTTGTGGCTGGAGTTTCGGAATACAATACAACTGCGTTACTGATACCTACAGATGCTCTAATTCTTAGTAACGCTTCTTGTGGTTCACTAAATGATAATAGTGAGTATTTAAAAGTATATACTCAATTTTACAATATTAAAAACATAAATGCTGATGACATTTCGGTTGAAATAATAGATTTATTGGGAAATGTGATAGCCTCTAAGGTGGATTATGTTTGCTACAATGCAAACAGCAATGATGAAGAGTCAAGCATACACTTCAATTTGCATATTCATGAGCCAGTGGAAGTCGACAAAAAATACAGCTTGAAAATTAGTTATCCGTCAGAGTGTTATACAAATACCATAGGTTATTATATAAGGGCTTATTCTCAAAGTGACTATTTGTCGATTGGGTCTCCGACAGTATTAGATGCTGAAAAATTAATTTTAAGTGTTCCGATATATAATTATAATAGTTTACAGGAATATAGTGTTGTCCTAAATAGGATAAATAACGACCTGGAGTTTCCAATTTCAGAAATATCGAAAGTAAAACCTGATGAATACGATACATTTACATTGGAATTTCCTAATGACACAGAGACATCACTTCTTATTCCGGGGGGAGAATATCGTATTGAGTTTTCATACAAGACATCTTCAGGTGGAATGGAATATGACAGTACAAGATTTATAGTACCTTCAAAGGATTATACTTTTGTTGGTGATAAAAGCGTTGGGTTTAATCCACCGATAATTCCAGAAACCATTGGAGAGACCAAATTTACAGTCAGTGGTTATGAGATAGAAAACGGAATAATGGGTGCGGATAATGAAAATATAAACATAGAATTAGTAGCTGATGGTGAGGTTTATGGAGCAATAAAAAAGGATACAATTGAAAAAAGTGCTTCCGTTTATAATGCAAATCCAAATTACAGCATGAGTCAGGTGACTATTACCGGTACACTAGAAGTGTCCAAAAATTTGAAAAATGATACACAGTACTATATAAGAATTAACGGTACGGATTATGAATATTTTTACAATTCATCGGATGGGCTTTTAAACGGATATTCATGTGAGATAAAGCATCCATATTCTGATTACGAATTTGAAGATGAAGCGGGTGCAAAGTTAATAGTACATGAGATATCAGAGAGAGAGTCTCTGGAATTGTGCTGTACCTTTGTAAAAGACACCTCTGAGGACTTAAAACTTATCATGAAAGATATAGACACGGGAAACGTGATAGAAGCGGGGATATGGGATACAACCAAAAGTTACTTTGAAGGAGAGTATAAGGATATTTCAATAAAAGCTGATTTGTCCAATGTCGATAAAACCCAGATATATGAACTGTATTTAAAGGCTGGTGAGAAAGAGTACAGCTTAAATAAGTATATTAGGGTAATTGAGCCGCACGAAGCATCCCAGTTTACTGTAGTGGAGGCTGTATATGGAAGTAACACATTCACAATTTCAATACCTTCAAATAGCATAATAGATGGATATTCTTTTGATATTATGGATTCTTTGGAAAATATAATTGACTGTGATGTTATTTTTGAAAGTTTAAGGCTGGGTTCAAATAATCTTACGTATTTGGACATAAAAACAGAAAGTGCATTGACATATGGCGTTTATTCGCTCCGTATGTATAATGCTGACGATGCTTTGAAGTTTACAAGCAAATACACTGTTTCAGTTGAAAATTCAAGCCCATATATAGAATACATTGAGCAAGGGATTCCTTACCTTATTCATGGGAAGAATCTGCCGGATGAGGGAGAATACACTGCTGACATTATTGATAATAATAATATCCGAATGGTAAAAGGAGACATTCCCCTAATAAAAAGGGATGGAGAGAGTATCCTGGAGTTGACCGAAGGCAATTTGGGTGGATTACCTATTAAAGGTTATTTTGTTTCTGTAAAACTAAATGGAAGCCTTATAGGTGCTGCATATTTTAATTATTCCGGATCTCTTAGCCTGAAACCTCTGATAATGGCAAAGGAATGGGCAGAGCCAACCGGCAAAAGTCCTATCATTAAAAGTAATTATGTTGAGCTTTTGATAAAGACCATGTACTATACCCGGTTGCGTTATGATGAAAGTCTGGAGGAGCTTCAAAACAAGGACTATCAGACGGTAACCAATAGCGTTTATTATGAATTTGAAAGCCCAGAAAGGGAAAAGCTACTTTATTTTCAGTTTGCTGACGACAATCAAAAGCAGAGTGAAACAATTACATTTAAAGCTTATTGGTCGGGAGACTCAAACGAAATTTCAATTATTTCTCCCGATTTAAATGAGCCTATAGCTGACAATTTGCTTATTAAAGCTGAAGTTTCCAACGATCCCCATTTGGTGTGGGCGGCAATTACGTTCCCGAAATCTAAAACTACTATACTGGCTGATTACCCAATATATAGAAGTGGCAATAAAACATGGTTGATTCCTCTTGCTCAGGAGGAAAACACAAATTATTATTCACTGGAAATACCATTGAGTGATATATTGGATTTTGACAAAATAGATATCTGTGCGGTGGATAGGTATGGAAATATAACTGATACTAAATCATTGGGATTTAAAGAGCCTGACATACCGGAGCCTCCAATTCCCCAAATTCAAATTAGCAGTCTAGCTTCGTACTATAATAAAGGCAATATAACCATATCAGGAAGCAATGCACCTGCTAACAGCACTGTTAGACTAATAGTTTATGAGATTGATAATAATGGGCGCACTATAGGCAGTTCCCGCACCACAACAGTTGTTGCAAATGAAGCTGGAGAATTTGAGGGAGAGCTTAATTTAAAGAATGGGCGTTATAGCATTTATGCATACAATTCTAATAGGAAATCCAGTTATACTTATAGATTTTGGATTGATACGACGGCACCTGTGTTAAAGAACTACTCCACGGTAGCACAGGGAGTCAACAGCGTTAGAATTTCATGGGATGTTGTTGATAGCACTTCATGCAGATTTACCTTGTGGAGGGATGGCAGACTTATTGCAAGTCAATATTACGGGAATCAATACATTGCAACGGGACTTTCCGAGGGTCAAACCTATGTTTACAAACTAATGGTAACGGATAGTGCGGGAAATAATTCTGAGCCGGTTGAAATAACAGTGTTGGTTGGAGATCAAGAAGCACCGGGAATACCGACAAACCTGCATGTAAGCTCCCACGCAGTAAAAAGCATTACGATTTCATGGGATGCACCGACTGACAACAGTTATGTAGCAGGCTATGACATCTATAGAGATGGCGAAAAAATCGGGATGTCCTATACAACAAGTTTTACAGATAACAAGCTGACAACAGGAGTGGAGTACAGTTACTGTATAAAAGCTTTTGACCCGTCAATGAACTATTCGGACTTTAGTGAAACCATTATACATTCTCCTGCAGCCACATCTATAGAGGATGCATATGATGGGAGCTATAAAGTTGTATCGTTAATAGACAAGACATTGACGTTAAAGGCATTAACTAAAGATATTTTAAATAACGACAACATAGAAGTAACTTTTGAATATTCAAAGGATGGAGGAGAAAGATGGTTTTATATATCCAGAACATCTGAATATACTACAACTTCTGAAGGACTCCTATTCAGTACAATATGGAGAATAGAAAACTGTGAGAACGGAGATTATATCATAAGGTACACCGTTACAGATCGTGACGGATTAACCGATGATGATATTTCCCCAATTATACGTATACAAAAAACCGATGATTTTGTAAGCCCAACCATTACATCAATTGAACCTTTGTTATCATGCTTTAGAGATTCTATACCTTTGGTGATTTTGGCTGAGGATAATTTCAGGTTAAAAGAAATAACTCTACAAGATTCGCTAGATGGCAAAGTGTGGGAAGATGTAACTTCTGTATTATTATCCAGTGTATATAACAAATATTACTGGAATTATAATCTTGATGTGTCACAGATAGAAGAAGGAGATTATTATATACGCGCTATTGCAGAGGATACCAGTGGCAATAGAAGCAACAGCACCGAAACAGCATACTATAAAAAATATATAATTGACAGAACTGAACCTGAAAAGGTGGAAGATGTGACAGCTGTTAGTGGCGTGGAACAAATTGAAATAAAATGGGGACCTAACTCCGAGACATATATAAAGGGGTTTACTGTTGAGCGGTCTGTGAGCGTTGACGAACAGTATCAAACAGTTGCTTCAAATTTAAAATCTCTTTACTACACAGATAAAAATGTAAGGCCGGGGATTGTATATTATTACAGGGTAATCTGCAATGATATTGCAGGAAACTCAAGTCAGCCTAGTGACCCTATTGAGGCAAGGGCACTTAATGTTGACAATCAACCTCCTTCAACACCGGAAAATCTTTCTGTGACTTCGGTAACACCAGCTTCAATCTCGCTGGAGTGGTCAAAATCAATTGACAATATAGGTGTAGCTGGATACAGATTATATCGTAACGGTGTTCAAATAAGATCTGTTACAGGAACCAGCTTTACAGATACAGGATTAACACCTGATGAAACTTATACATATATGGTAAGGGCTTATGATAGTGCAGGGAATATCTCTGAGGAGAGCATAAGCATATCGGTGGCAGCTGTTTCCGATTTAGAATCTCCGACTGTACCGGGAAGTATTACCGTCATTCAGAAGTCCCGGTCTTCCATAACCATTAGCTGGATAGCTTCAACAGATAATGTAAAAGTTATTGGTTATGAGATATACCGGGATGATATAAAGGTAGGAACATCAGATACCAACATATTTACCGATGGGGGAGTAACTGAGAATGAGACATACACGTACCATATAAAGGCATTTGATAGGGCAGGGAATTATTCCGAGGAGAGTGAGCCTTTTAGTGTTACTATTATATTGCCGATTGCTCCTTCTGACTTAAAGGCTCAGGGTGGAGAGGTGGAAGTTACTCTGACATGGGCTTCTTCATCTACCAATGACATAAACTATTATAGAGTATACCGTGCAGAAAAGGATGCAGATGCAGAAAAGTTGTTGGATAATGTCAAATCCGAAACGGCAAAAGACCTTTTGGCAGTGCCGGGAGTGGAATACAATTATTATATTACTGCGGTTGATAAATACGGCAATGAAAGCAAGTTTTCAGAACCAGCAGCTGCTGTAGCGCATAGTGATATTACAAAACCTGCTATAAACAGCATTGTTGCAATAAGGAACAAAGAAAATTTCAGACTTCAGATTAATGTCTGGGACAATGTGGGCGTAAACATTGTTAAATATTACTATAGGCAAAACCAAGGTGAATGGAATGAACTGGCGGAAATTTCTACAGCTGTGCAAAGAGGCAATGCAACATATTATTATGATTGGGATACAGTAGACCTGAAGGATGACATTTATGATATAAAAGCTTTGGCATATGATGAAGAAGGTAATGTAAGTGAGGAAAAAATAATAAGTGTAACCATAAGAAATACACCTCCTGATGATCCTATACAAATTGAAGCTGTTCCCGGAGAAATTAAAATAGATGTTGTTTGGGAAAAAGTAGATGACAGCAGTTTAGCCGGTTATAAGCTTTACAGGAGTGTGGATGGTCAGAATTATCAATTGCTATACCAATCCGAATTAAGGTCATACGCCGACAGAAATGTAAAAGAGGGCATTACATATATTTATAAGGTGACATCAATTGATACATATGGGAATGAAAGTAAAGGTGCGGTAAGTCAACCGGTAACGGCTCTTCCTGACACAACCCCTCCTGATATAACAGGTATGATTCCTGATGATGGAAGATATGTTAACGGGATAGTGAGTTTAAGTATACTTGCTTCAGACAATGTGAAGCTGAAAGATACGGAATTCTTTTATTCCATGGATAAAAGCGGTGAATCATGGAACAGTATTGGTACAGCAACAGCAGGTTCTATAAATTGGGAAACAAAAGGACTTGTTGATGGCACATATTACATTAAAGCAGTAGTAAAGGATACTTCAGATAACAGCAGTGAGTTGATTGTGTCATATATGGTAGATAACACAGCCCCAGCGGCACCTGTACTTAATGCAAGTCCTTCCGAGCTATGCATTTTATTAGAATGGGAACTTTCTGAAGAATGGGAAGATTTAGATCATTACAGAGTTTATAAAAGCACAGATGGTGAATCGGGTACCTTTGAACTGGTTTCAAGTCTCGAAGGTTTATCTTATGTAGATAGCAAGGCTGATTTTGTTAGCGATAGTTTTTATAGGGTAACGGCAGTTGACCTGCTTGGAAATGAGAGTGAACCCTCAAATATAGTTAAAGCAAGACCGGGGAGTGATAAAACACCTCCTGTAATAAAGGCGTTTACTCCAGCAGATGGTTCGGCTGTGAGAAGCGGTGTTGTTTTGACTGCCTATGCGGAGGATAATGCGGGAGTTAACCTGTATTCCTTCCAATATAGACATGTGGATGAAAACGGTCAGCCTGTAGGAGATGAAGAATGGATTCCTATAGCAAAGGTAGAAAAGCCTGGTCAACAGGAGGTACAGGTTAATTGGAACACCCTTTTGACGGGTTCTGAGGGTGAAGAACTCTTTGAGGATGGTTATTATCAGGTAAGAGTTGTGGCAAGTGATGAAGCGGGGAATTCTACTCAAAAGACTTACACATATGTCCTTGCCAATGATCCTCCTGCGCCGCCGGAGCATTTATACGTAAATGCAGGGGAGTGGCAGCTTGCTGTCAGTTGGTCACCGGTATTACGAGCGGATTTCCGTTATTATACTGTTTATAGGAAAGAAGGTAGAGACGGTACCTGGGAAAAGATAGTGAGCAACACTACCTCAAATTTATATATTGATACAATGCGGGATCCTCAAAAGGACTATTTCTATGCGGTTTCTGTGGTAAACGATTTAGGAAGAGAAAGCGGCAGAACTTATGATTATTCTGAAGATGAGTATACAAATGACAATATTGACATAAGAGCACTAAATCAGAACTCTGTTCCTCTTGTTTTAAGCGTGAGTCCTGCTGAACTCTCAAGAACCAACAATAAATTTGAGCTGGAGGCGGTAGTCAGTGACCCGGTTGGAGTACGTGTGATATATGAGTATGCTTACCTTGGAGAATCTCCTGCAAGTGAGATCAAAGGGGATGAAACATGGCAAAGGATAGGCGAAGATACTTCACCAGAGCCGGGTGAGATATTTGATTTTGATGATTTTGTTGATAAAATATTAAAAGGCGAGAAGCTTCCCGAGGTCGGCATAGGTGAGAAATACTATGTGTCTGGCTATACATGGGATGTATCAAATCTGACATCCGGGACCTATGCGGTTAAAATTTCTGCTGTAAACAGAGGAAATAAAGAAAACTCTCTGGTAAAAAAATATATAATAGACAGAGAAGCTCCGATTACACCGACAGGACTTGACGTGACGGATCCGAAAGTTGGAGGAGAACTTCATTTATCGTGGGGAAGAAGTGTATCGCAAGATGTAGAACATTATGTAATCTATAGATCTACAGTAAGCGGAGGACTATTTGTTGAAGTTGCAAAAACAAAGGCTCTTGTACATAGAGATACAGATTTAGAAAATGGCAAGATATACCACTATGTTGTCAAGGCTGTGGATAGGGCGGGAAATGAGAGCGAGAAATCAGGACAGATTTCTGCAAGCCCATCAGCACTAAGCGATCTTTCAGTTGAAGAAGTGAAGGCAAACCCGGAAGCACTCACATACGGAAGACAGGGAGAAATCTCTGCCCTGATAAAAAATCTGGGTTATGCAAAAGCAAAAGGAGAAGTTAATTTCTATATTGAGGAGCAAGGTGAGTGGAGACAAATAGGGAGCGCCCATGCTGATGTAAAAGGCATGGAAAACTCTAAGGCTTCCATTAATTGGACTCCTGAATTGTATTTGAAGGATACATTGAGAATTAAGGCAGTTGTTAACACAATGGCCGGAAGTGAAGATATCAACAAGGACAATAACTCCTTAGATAATAACGTAAGGCTTAATAATCCACCTGAAGCGTTTATAAATACCAGCAAATGGGTGTATTCCGGGGATACTTTCACAGCGGATGCCAGCAACTCATACGACCCGGACGGAAGAATTGTGTCCTACAACTGGAATATGGAAAATGGAGTAGAGAAGAAGGGTGCAAACATAACCCACATGTACCAGATTCCGGGAGATTATGATATAAATCTTACAGTAACCGATAATAGTGGTGCCCAAGCTACTACTACTGTGTCAATGCATGTTTACGATAACCGCCCTGATTTGGTTGTTTCGGATATAATATGGAGTCCTGAAGAGCCAAAGGAAGGGGATGTTGTAAGAATCACAGCGCAAGTTGCGAACATAGGTAAGGGACCAAGTAGACAGGGCTTTTTAACCGGGTTCTATATAAATAACAAGTATATGGGCTACATAAGGGTGGATGAGAGTATTAACCAGGGTGAAAGTACAGAGGTTGTTTTCACATGGATAGCAGAGCATGGTGTACATGTTCTTAAGGTTGTAGCCAACGATATTCTTGATAATTTAAAGGAAATAGATACTGATAATAATAAAAAAACTGTCGCATTAACATCCGAGCAGGTGAATTTTCCTGAAGTAAAGGTAGACAATATTTCATGGACCACGGGTGATAAGGTTAAGATTAACAGCGAGAGTCCCTTTGCATACAAGGTTGATTTATCCAATTCAGGTACTGCCAAGGCAGAAAAATTCTTTGTATCCCTTTACATAAATGGTAAGTGGGTAGCAAAACAGCATATAAATGTACTTGATGCAGGAGAGATACGTGAAATCATGTTTATGACAAAACCTGAATCAGGAAAACATGAGATAACAGTTAAGGTTGATGACCCTGTTCCTACCCTTGTTGAACTCAACAAGGACAATAATATTGCCAGTGTTATTACACCGGAGTTTGTTGTAACCTATCCTGAGCTTGAATTATCGCCTGTAACATGGTTGCCTCAAGAAACTATCCTTACGGAAGGTACATCTCTTACTTTTGAAACGAGAGTAAAAAATACAAGTACAGTAGATATAAGCAGCAAGTTTGATATAGACTTTAAAGTGAACGATGAGAATATTAGGACAGTAACGGTTGAAGGGCTTATTGCAGGCGAGGAAAAAGAAGTTTGGACACGCTGGTTGGCACAACCGGGAAGTCATAGTGTGAGTGTTGTTGCCGATGCATTGGGAACTGTAACTGATAGCGTTTATGGGGTGCAGGTGAATGCCGACATTCCTCAGCTTAAAATTGTTTATCCTGATTTGAATATATCGGATGTTGAGTGGTCACCGATATCTTTAAAATATGGTCATCCTGTAACATTTTTAGCAAGAGTAAGCAATCAGAGTGTTACATCAATATTTAAAGAATTTAATGTAGCATTGATTGTAAACGGAGAACAAGTAGCAGGAAAGAATATAAAAGGCTTAAGAGGTCACAGTACTGCTATCGTAGACTTGACATGGACTCCTGAAACACTGGATGATACGGATATAAAAATAGTAGTTGACAGCTATGACCAGATAAAGCAAGAACCTTTAGGTGAAGGAGTAAAGCGTGTCTGGGAGAAAAACGTTAATATAGCGGATGCGCTGGTTGTTAATGCTCAGCCCAAACCGGAAGACCAAAATGACGAGTTTGGAGCACATGTTTATTGCACATCTTTTAACTTTATACCTATGCAGGTTATAGCTAAAAGAGCCAGCAATCTTTCAAAGCTTATTGGACCTGAAGAGGGTGTCAGAGCGCATTATACCTTAAAAAGTGATGATAAGCTTATTGAAAATGGGGAACTGGGATTTGATTATGCTTCATCTACATTCAATGGTCAAATTCCCCTTATGAAGTTAGAATCCGGCAATTATATTTTAACAATAGAAACAGGGGACGAAATCGATAATATAATTACTACAAGTAATATAATGATTGTTGAGGAGACTGTTTCAACTGTTGAGACAGACAAAAAAGCATATCAGCATGGTGAGACCGTCCATATTTCAGGTTACTTTAGGTTTAAGGACGGGACTCCTCTAGCAAATGAAAGGATAGTGCTGGACTTTTCTCTTGAGCCAAAGCTTCCAGAACCTGTTATTGGATATGTAAATGGTCAGATGATATTAAAGCTGTGGCACGCAGAAACAGTACGATTTTTAAATACAGATGAGAACGGATATTTTAAATTTGATTTCCTGCCGACTACTCTTGGAGCTGGTAAATGGAATGTAAAAGCCTTTGCATATGAAAAAGGCGTGGGAAATGTAGCGGCTAACGACTTTACTGTTTGGGGAATGAAGGCTTCTCCATCAAACCTTTCACTGGTGTCTTCAAAAAACTCAAGTTTTTCAAGCTTTGTATCTGTAAGCAATATGGCGAAGGCTGAACAGAGCCTTACAGGGGTTAGTGCTGTTCTTGTAAACCTTACTCCTGACAGTGGGGTACGGGCAGTAATGGATACTTCAACCCTGTCATCTGTAATAGGTCCTGGTGGAAGCAGTGGTGTTATGCTGAATTTCAACGCACCTCTTGATAGTGCAGATACTGCACAATACCAGATAGTATTCAGCAGTGCCGAGGGTGCAGCAACTACAGCAAATATAAAGCTTTATCTAAGACCAGCAATTCCTAATCCTGTAACTGATCCTAAAGGAGTGATGACCGGTGTAAATCCCGGCGGTAGTTTCACAAAGAGAATTACAGTAACAAACAAGGGACTTGGCAACATGGAGAACATAAAATTGCTAGCACCGGCAAGTCTACCATGGGTCAAAGCAATTAACCTTGATAAGAATTTTCTGGCTCCGGGAGAGTCAACGGAATTTGATATTGTTATAAGTCCGCCGGCTGGTACTCCTCTTGGACAGTATCAAGACAGCATAACTGTAACTGATGGTAAATACAAGGCTTTAGTTACTGTTGGTGTAGAGGTTTCGAGTGCCAGCAGGGGTGCACTGACATTTTTAGTTAAGGATGATGGCGGCGAAAAGGTTGAAAACGCTGAAGTAACACTCGTGGGAAAAGAGCCCTACGTTCAGATAATAAAAGGTCAGGAAGTGACCTATTATCAAAACTTCCATGGCAGAACCGATAGTAATGGTATTGTCACCTTTGAGGACAAACCTTTGGGAGAATACACATATACAATAAGAGCAAAAGCTAAAAACCGTGTTATCGGTGTGGCACATGTGACGCCAATGCAGGAATCATCCATGGTGGAAGTAATTATGGAAACACAACCGGTGCAGATAGAGTGGAGTGTCAAGCCTACTACAATAGAAGACAAGTATGATATAGAACTGGAACTAACCTTTGGAGCAAACATACCAAATCCAAAGTTCGGTTTTATTCCTCAATGGGTAACTGTTCCTAAACAGGTAACAGATCCAATAATTCTTGAGGCGACAGTAGTAAACACGGGACTTGTAGCAATTACAGATATCACTGCTTCAATACTTCGTGAAAACAGTGAGGACATGGGAATAAGTATCGTGGGAGGTGGATATATTGGTGAAATCCCTGCTCATGGAAGTACCCGAATAAGCATCATGGTACAGCCTGGCTATTACAATTTGAAATATGGTATTAATGATGAAACAAAGCTTCCCTATAATGCGATTGTGCTACAGGGTAAATATGTAAGTTTTGATGATGATACTGGATTACCTGTATTTCCCGCAGCCCAGGTAATGGGGACTTTGCCTTTACAGAGCCCCGGTGAAAGAAATGCAGTGTTAAAGGTGAAATATGGTGATGAGGAAGAAATTGAAGTTAATTTGGCTGATGAACAGTTAATGGAACTTGATTACTTTGTTCCAATAGATGGCAGAAATGATTCGAAAGATGACGGGGTTGTCAGCAACCAGATAGTAACCCTTAAATTAGGTCAGACAGCTTCTTTGGAAAGGCAGGCCTTTGATGCTACATTAAAGGTAGAAAACGGATATGCCAGAGATGCTCTCCAGAACCTTGAGGTCAGGATACTTATAGCAGATACCGAAGGTAAGGATGTAACAGGTCGTAATTTCATTATACCAACAGGCATTGAAGGGATTTCCGCCCTTGATGGTTCTGCATCATTGTCTTCTGGTAACGGTATGACTGCCACATGGCAGCTTATACCCTCAGATGGATTGGGAGGAGAAGAGCCTAAAGGCAAAGACTATTTTGCACGGGCAATTGTGTCCTACTATGTGAATGGACGATATATTGAAACTCAGACTCAGCCAGAGAAGATAACCATAGTGCCACAACCAAAGATTAAACTGAATTATTATGTACCAGGTAAAATAGAGTCAGGTCAACCATTCAGACTCGGAGTGGTTGCTGAAAACGTTGGATATGGCTCTGCCAAAAACCTTGTGATAGAATCGGGACAGCTTGATATTAAAACCAATCAATCAGGATTACTAACAAGATTTGATATATTGGAGACATCTATAGGTAGCAAGACTGGCAACAGTTTCCGGTTGAATTTAGGGGATATAGAGCCTCAAGACCGTGTAAGTGGATACTGGCTGGTAAAATGGGTTGTGTATGAGGAAGAAGAGGGGGCGGAGCCATTTGAAGGTGAGTTCCGTGACTTTAAAGCTACACTTAACCACAAGGATTATAAAGGTATTCAGTTAAATCCATTGATAGTGGATGTAGAAACAGAAATAATCGGCAAAGATAACCTTTATGCAGGTGAGGATGGCAGTGATGGTGTTTTAAGTCTTGTTGATGTAGGGGATACTGGATTCCCGAATTATTTAATAAACCTGTCAACAGGAATGAAGCTTCCTATATACGTTCCGCAAAGTCTTACTGTTGAAAATCAGCCTGATTCGGATTACAATACTATAAAGTTCACCGTACCTCAAAAGGAGGGAAATCCAGATGAAGCGGGAATGCCGAGGTATCAGGTGTTGATGCTAAAAGACCCTTTGACGAATACACCTATACGCTCAGTAACAAGAGAGGTCAATGCACAAGATGATGATTCGATTGTTACCTTGGCGAAAAACAATACCTGGAAGAACAATGGGAATATATACATAGTGGATGAAATACCAATATTAAATACAAAACCTGAAAGCTACCCAGAAGACCAAAACAGATACTACTATCCGGCAGATTATACGGTAGACTTCAGCTCAGGAGCTGTAGTTGACGCAATTGAATATGCAAGAGTTTATTATGATATAGACCCTTACACTTTAGAGACAGAAACAAAATATGCCTACTATGATATAGGAGTAAACCCTAATGAAGGCGAAATGACAAGCGTAAGAGCCTCTGTTTACAACCAGGGAACAGGTATAGAAAACGGTGTTATAGAGTTTTTTGCGGCAAAGATTAACTTAAGAGGCGAAGAGGAAAATGAAGTAAAGATAGGCGAAGGACAGTTCCAAAATCTCAAGCCTTTTAATTCAGTTTATGTATATACCAATTGGCTTCCAGAGGAGGGTGGAGTTTATAAACTGAAAGCAAGCATCGTGGGCAACGATTCTACAGATGGCACATTCGTGGAAAATGCAAGTATAAACTACAGTCCTTACTCTGATGCAGGGGTGGACTTCTCGGTGGATGTGTTGAAACCTGCAAAGTTTGACGGTTCACGCTCCTACGACAGAGATGGCTATATTCAGAGCTTTATCTGGGAGTTTGGAGATGGAGAATCAACAGCTGGTGTGGCTCCTGTATACACTTACCGTAACTCAGGTACTTATAAGGTAAAACTGACAGTTATAGATGATAACTATGTTGAGACAACGTCCGAGATGCAGATTACTGTCAGGGAAACCAGGGCCGATTTAAGAATTAGTGACATAAAGTTAAGTAGCGATAAACCAAAAGAGGGTGAAAAGCTTAAAGTTACTGCTACAGTCTTTAACGGTGGTTATGTTGCTACAGATAGAGATTTCCTTGTAGGTTTTTATGCAAACAATATGTTTAAGGATTATGTAAAAATAACAGATGCCATTAAGCCTGGGGAATCAAAGAATGTGACATTTGAGTGGCTGACTATTCCGGGTAATCACATGCTCACAGTAGTTGCCAACGATATGGGAAGACCTGTAGATGAGGCTGATTTTGAGAATAACCAGTTAAGTCGGGCTATATATACAGAAAACTCATTCTTCCCGAACCTTAAGGTTGCGCAATTCACATGTGATGTGGCTCAAAATGGTGTTCTTGACTGGAATGAGGAGTTAACCTTATCGGCTCTTGTTCAAAATGATGGAATGGCAAATGCCGGAAGGTTCAACGTAGCATTTTATGTTAATGACAAGCTGATAGACACTAAGATTGTAGAATCATTGCCATACAATAAAGTGGCTAACACAGTGGAGGTTTCAACAGTTTGGAGAGTTCAGAACGAGGGCATACACTCCTTTAAGGTGGTTGCTGACGGACCGATTCCTTATGTTGTGGAAATGGACCGAATTGACAATGCAGCACAGATGAAATCGCCAAATATAAAATTAAGATATCCCGATCTTATAGTTCAAAATGTTTCAACTATGTCTAACAATGCAACTATAGAACCGGGTCAGCCGCTAATAATAAATGTGGCGGTTGGAAATAGCGGATATGCTGATGTCAATAAGCCTTTTTATATTTCCGTATATACAGATAATGTCTATATAGGAACAAAGGAGATTAAAGAAGTTGAAGCTAATGGCACAGTTACTGTTTCCTTCTCATGGGATAGACCTGTAAAGGGAATTGAAACTATAAGGGCTTTTGTGGATGAAACTAATAGTATACGTGAACTTGATGAAGTTAACAACAGGCTTGTATATCAACTGGAGTCACCGCTTAATGTACGACTTCCGCAGTTGTTGGTGGAAGAAATAAGTACAACTCCTGATAAAGGAATAGCAAGACTTGGAGACATGGTAACTACCGGGATTAAATTGAAAAATACCGGAGATGCACCAATTAATAAGCCTTTTACTACTTCTTTGTTTGTAAATAATATTTTTGCAGGCAGCTTCAGAGTATCGACAATAGTAGAACCGGGAGCTACGGTTACAGGAACAATTGAATGGAAGGCTGACCATCTTCCAACTGCTCCCGATTATGAGCTTGTGGTATATGGGGATGTGCATAGCGAAATATATATGGCAAGCAGAGATGAAGCAAAGAAAATAGATTATTATAGGGTAAAGAGTGAATTACAGTTAGAATGTACAAGTGAAAGGGCTGTATATACGGTAAAAGAAAGTCCTAAATATACTTTGAAGGTAGTATCCACTGATGAGTTGTGGCGTCCTTTAGGAGCTTCAGATGGGGTTGGTGCAGAACTTGTATTGTTTAAAGGACAGCCTGATGCACACGGTAATTTCGAAGATAGTGCAGTTTACTCAAGCTTTATGGATTATGATGAGCTGAAGGGAGTATTCATACACGAACTAGATAAGGAACTTGAGATAGGGGACTACACTGCATGCATCACTGTAATAGAGGGAGAGGAACAAAAAGAGACTGTTTTGCGCTCTTTAAAGTTGATCCGTGACTATCTGGTAACAGTAGAAACAGAGAAACAGACTTATTCTGTTGGAGAAGCAATAGAGATCAATGGCAGAGTAACTATGGATGATGGTTCCGCTCCTATAGAGAATGCCGAGGTAACTATTATAGTAGTTGGCGAGGAAGAATGGCATTTAGATACTAAAACCGATGAAAATGGGTATTACAACTACTTGTTTAAACTGCCTGAAGGCTTTGGTGGTTCATATTCACTAAGGTCTGAGGCTAAAGTAAACAAAGCTTTAAAATCCAGCAAGACCGGGGTGTTTTATGTAGAAGGTTTGTATTTGCCATCAGCACAAAAGGCGAGTGTCACTGCAGGCAACACTGAAGCTATGAAGGTCACACTGGTGAATGTTGGTACAATACCTCTTAATTCAATAAGTATTGATATGAGATGGAATAAGGATTCAGAAGATATTGAAGTTCTGTCCAAAACAAGTGTGCCAGATATCCTTGAACCTGGTGAATCTGTTGATTTGCACTTGGAAATAAAAGCTCATGAAGAAGCTGTAGCAGGCATTAATACACTTGTGCTGGAAGCTAGCTGTGCTGAGGGATATGAATATATTTCAAACACGGATGTGCAGATTGTGGAGGCTAAACCAGCGTATTATATAGAAATAACAGGGCTGAAACAACTGATGAGTAAGGGAATTATTGAAATTGGAAAAACTGAAGAAGAGCCGAAAGTCGAAGGAGCTGTAAGACCAGGTGAGATAATAACCCAGGTTGTTTCTGTTGCAAATACTGGAACAGGTTCCATTAGAGATCTTCAGGTTAAATCTCCTGAAAGACTTCCGTGGATAACAATGACCACATCGGGCACAGATTTGATTCTGCCAATTGGCAAGGGCTTATCCATAAGGGATGAAAATGCCCGGGCAATTATAGCAGTAAATATTGCACCTAATGAGTTTGTAAAACCTGGTATCTATGAGGATGTTATAACTCTAAAATCCAATGCAGGCACAAAAGACATTCCTTTGAAGGTGAATGTTGGTGTTGCAAACATTGCTACAATAATTCTTGAAGCGGTGGACGGAAATTATAAACCTGTAGAAAATGCCCAAATTAGACTCATAGGTCCTCATACAACGGATTGGGAACAACCGGTGGATGAAGGTGTATATATAGGTGAGGCTTTAGGTAACGCATTACACAGGTTTGAAAATATTCCAGCAGGAATATACACATTAAAGGTAAGTGCACCGGAGTATGACAGCCTTGAAAAGAGTTTTTATGTACCTGCTGTAATAGATCAGATTCCTCAGAAACTTGTTATAGAAAAGAAGAAAATTGACATTGGTTGGGATCCAGGCAGTATAATGGACGAAGTGAGAGATGGATTGCAGAATCCAGACAACATGATTATAGAGCCAAAGATTAATGTAGACACACAAAAACCTCAATTGGGAGCTAACTTCCCCGGAGATGAAGTTACTGTGAGAGATACTGATCTGATAAAAGGAAGTGTCGGAGGGAAGCTGACCATTAAAAACTATACAAAACTGGGAGATATCTACGGAGTAGAGGCTGAAATTGCACATTTAAATTCAGATCTTCCTGCTGATTCAATCAATCTCAAATATGGCAAGGTTACAAGCAATTTCGTTAGTTTAGGGGACTTCAGCCAAGGAGAATCAAAGGATATAAGCTGGAGCTTCGATTTGTCCAGTTTATACTATAGAGCAGATGTAAAAGCTACCGATACTCCGGGACAATATCAGGTAACAGTACCTAAGGAGGTAACGGGTGAAAACTTCGATGCGTGGTTAAAAGGTCTGGCTTGGATGTATTATGAAGGCAAAAGCGTAGAAAAAGTATCCTTAGACGAGGAAAATAATATCTATATTATAAGTGTTCCTGCAAATGAAGATGGGAGTTATACTGCTCCACAAGGTAATATTCAAAGGTTCTATGGCAGGAGTTATACCTTTGATATGACCATATTCATAAGAGGTACAGGACTTGACAAAAATGGAGAAGAGACAGAGGTTACACTGGATTTACCTGTCAGGATAAACTACTATCCTTTAGACATAGTAACTGACCCAATACCTGAAAGTAAGCTTGAAAAGCTCAGGGTAAAGGAAATAAAATACGTTGAGGACGAAGAGGAAGAAAATAACGAGGGAGAAGAGGATAACGAAGACAACGAGGAAGAAGATAACGAAGAGGATGAGGATAAGGAAGATAACAATATAGATAATAAGACTAAAGAATTCAGTGAGGACTTCTTAAAAGAGAGATGGAATATCGATATTATCGCTATTCCAGAAGCTGCCGGAAATGCTGCCGCATCTTTCGGATTCTCACAGGATGTTGCAATGGTAGATGAGGCATTTGATGCCGGTTTTACCTTCTACAATCCCTATGAGGATAAAGAGATTAAAGATATTTCATTTGCAGTAGAAATTATAGACAAACCTTTAGATGCAAATGGTAATGTTTTTGCTGGAGGAAAACTGGTTACAGAAAGATTCCTAATTAAGCCGGAGGAAACAGGAACAGGTGAAGCAAAGGATGGGTGGATATCCATACCTTCCATAGGTGGCAACGGTAATCAATCAATAAAATACAGCATTAAGAGCCGAGCCGGTATGGGGGATATAAGCGGAGATTATTATGCCTATGTTTTTTACAGATATACTTTGGACGAAGAAGTATTTGAAGGCTATATAGGACCACGGAAATTTACAATTGAGCCACCACCAAAGTTGTATATAAGCTATAAGCTTGAACAAATGGGTGAAAGCCATTATAAACTTGAAGCAGTTGTAACTAATACAGGAAATGGTAAAGCCCGTAATGTGACCATTGGACTGCCTTCCATACTAGGTGCAGGACAGATGGAAGTTGTCAGAATAACATCTGGTGAAGGGCATTCACAAAACGACTTAAGTGCTCTCAATATTGGAGATGTTTTAGCTGGCGACACGAAGTCAGGAAGCTTTGAGATTGTAGTGAATGGATTGGAAGATTGGATGAATGTTCCAAGCCTTGCTGTACATAGTACTAAAGTAAATGACAATATTGTAATAGCACCAATGGCGATTCAGAAAGTATGGAATGCGGATTTTAATGATTTGCTCTCTGAGGTCGATATGCTCGAATACAATATTCAGAATCTTATGGACAAAACGGTATATGACCTTGCAGTTGTTATAGTTGACTTGATGGAATATGTAGATGAAGCTGACTATGCAGAAAGATTTTCGGTGGCCATAGACGGCATATCTTCTGCAATATCCTATCTGGGGTTTGTAAAGAGCATGTTTAAGGTATTTAAATTTAATAGCTCGGGGGGCTTGAAGGTAGGCATCCCTGCTAAACCGCTTCCATCAAAAATATTCTTTACTCCTGAGGAGCAAAGAGTGCTCGAACAAATCACTGCAAGACTTCCACAGTTGGAGCGTGAGATCACGCAAGAGGAACAAAAGCTTGAATCAGGAGATGTTTCTGAAGAAGAAATTGAAGCTGTTAATGAAAGAATCAAAGATCTTAAGGATGAATATGAATATAATATTGACAGGTTCAATGTAATAATGGGATATCCTAATTCAGCTAGTGGAATTATAAAGAAACAATTTGGTATATCTGGTGCTACAAGCCTTATAAGCTGGGCTAATGATGTAATGCAATACAAATCAAATCAAGAGGAAATCCGTATAATGATGGAAGAACTCGCCGGATTTACTTATGACAGGATTAAAGAAGGAACGTCCCGAAAAGATGTACTTAATATGGTTATAAGTGAAATCGAGTCTAAACCATTTAGACTTGTTGACAGAGATAAGGTGGAGGACTATTATTTAAATTCATCGGGATTGGATGATGGACAGATTGATGCAATGATTCAGGAATTAATCGATAAAGCGGAAGAGTTGAGCATTAGTGAAATGAAGGGAAGAGTAACTTATGAATTAATGGAAGCCAGGGGATTGCTTAACACTTATAGGGGAGGCGGAAATTCCGCACCATCCTACTATCCATTAGATCCTTTACTTGAATACCTAAAGGGATTAAACGAGGATTTGGAGAGCATGTGGAGCAATGGAGAAGGCAGGATGTCCAGCGCTATAGGTATATATAAAGATGTGTGGGTATACCACCCATATTATGGTGATCTTCTTCCATATGAAGTAAAACTTGGCGAGTACAGAGAACCTCTGATAGAATCACTCAGGATACAGACAAGGGGATATTCTAACCTGTCAAGAAGATGGGAGATTAATGAAATAAAATCACAACTGGCTATTTATGATGTTTTTAACTTTGCTTTTGGTATGATGCCTATGAGTCCTTATATAGGGTTGATAAACTCATTGTTTATACAATCTATGCTGATGTCCAGTTTGAAATCGAAAGTAGCCCTGGATGAAATAGATCTTAAGTATGAACAACGCAGGATATTTGAAGATATGGTCAATAACACTGTGGGTGCTACTTCCATGTCAACCACTACCCTTTCAAGGGAACTGGCAATAGCCAATTCAGTTAACAGAATGTTTGTAGCTATTGATGAATGGCGAAAGATTGACCCGCCTCTTCCTGTAGAAGTGATGAGTATGGTAGTTCCTGATGTTGCCATTGAATCTTCGCTTGAGGTTGGACAAGGAAAGGCAGTGCTTAAAATTAGGAATATGTATACAGGAACACTGACGATATCCCCATCTTTGGAGATATACGACAGTATCGGGCTTGTAGCTGTTCCCGAAGCAAATACGGTAACTGTTGCACCGGGACAAACTGTTACATTGGAAATACCTTTTCAAGTTCCAAGGTCTACAATGTTGGATGCAGGTGGGTATACTGCTGTTGCATTCCTTAACATTGCAGAACCAGAAACAATGTCCATTGGTGAACCGAAAGGACCATATACCGCATACTTTTTTGCAGGAACATATGAGCAAATTGATGCAAGACGCACCTATTTCAAGACAAGTCAGCCGCTTGGAAGAGATATTAATCCCGGTGAAAGGGATGAAATATTTATAGACTCAGATGGTGAAACGGCTGAAATAAGATTGTTTATGGCTGCAAGACCTGGAGTTAAACTTGAACTTGGTGTTTATGACCCTGATGGGAAGTTTGCTGGAAATCTAAGTGGTGCTGAGAAAAATGAGGTACAGGGAATAGAAATCGGTGGATTGATAAATGAAATGGATTATATAAGGGTTATAAATCCTGTACAAGGTAAATATCGTGTAGTAGTAAATGCTCCTCATGGTGATGAGGAAACCCAGAACTACTCCTTAAGTGTGGTAGAGCTTCCGGATTTGGGTGCTGTGCCTGACGTAAGCTATCCATACTTTGTTGTAAGTACCACAAAAGAGATAGGTTTTGAATTTGATGTGTTTGAGTCATCCTTAAGGTATGATATCGAAAAAGTAGACTGTAATGTAGGAGAACTTAGAAATGATGATGGGTATACCATACCTTCGGGAAGCTTCAATTTCTTTAGCTACGATGGACAGACTTTACAGAAAACGCTGGAGGCGGGAAAAGGCTTATCTGCAATTGCAACGACACAATTGCCTGAGGATGCCCCTGACGGTAGATACATTGGACTCTTTACGGTAAATGTAGAGGGGAGAAACTTGAATCCAGCACTGGTAACACAAACAATTTCAATGTCTGTATCCGATTCAGTATACGGATGGAGTGACAAGTATACATCTGATATTGGAGGGCTAGAAGGCTATAGCTACAACGTGCCTATAATAATAGAATTAAATACATCGACACCGGAAATACCTGTACTTTATTCTGTAAGTCAGCCGGAAAAGGAATCACCTTATACAGTTAATTTACAAGGTGAGGCACCTCCGCAGTCAGGAATAATGATATGGATAGATGATGTATTACAGGGCATTATTGAAACAAATGAAGAAGGGCTGTTTGATACCTCATTATCTTTAAAGTCTGGCAGTCACAAGGTTCATGTAACCGGATTCAATAAATACGGAGCACAGAGCAAGGCTTCTAAGGAGTATAGTGTATTAATTGAAGGACAGGGAATTCAAGCTCCTTCACGGCCTTCTGGTCTGAAAGCAGTTTCTGTTGATAAAGAAGGTATTGAACTTAAGTGGAATCCTTCTACAGGAAATTTAAAGAACTACAGAGTGTATCGTAATGGACAGCAAATTGGAGAGGTTACAAGTACAACATTTACAGATACAAATATTGAAGAAGGTAATAGCTATACCTATGTTGTGAAAGTTGTAGATGTTATGGGCAAAGAAGTAGGTGAAAGCAATCAGTTAATTGTGACTGTTTATGTTAAGGAGAGCTTTGAACTGATAGTACCGCAGGATATGGAGGTAGAAGCACAGGGATTGCGTACACCTATAAACATAGGGACAGCTATTGTGAAAAACATGCCGGGAGGGGTTATAACCAGCAATGCACCTGTAGACTATCCTTTAGGTACTACACTGGTAATATGGACAGCAAGAGATATGAATGACAACTCTATTACAAAAGAACAGAAAATTACTGTTGTAGACACTACGCCTCCTGAACTTACAGTACCTGAGGATAAGAGTGTTGAAGCTACAGGAGATAAAACCGTTGTTATACTTGGTGAAGCATCGGCCTATGACCTGGTTGACGGAATTGTTCCTGTATCAAATAATGCTCCTGATTCATACTCTGTTGGTACAACAACTGTTACATTTACTGCTGTTGACCTCCAAGGGAATAGAGCATCAAAGTCTGTAAAAGTGACAGTAGTGAAATCTAAGCCGCCAGTGGTCGAGCCGCCGGTTGATCCAGCTGATCCACCAACAGATAGAGATGATCCGGTTGACCGACCGGTGGTAATTATACCGGAAACCGAAGAAGATGGAGAACTACCTGATGAAAATGGAAGGGTTGAAATTGATGAAAAAGGCAACATTACTGTAGTGCCCAAAATAAGTGAAGGGAAAAACACAGCGGTTTCATCCGTTACATTTGAGGATGTGCAGGACGCTTTTAAGAAGGTTGAATCTGGTGAATCAGAAGTGAAGAAGGTAACTATTGGTGTTGGAGAGGTAGAAGGTGCAACATCATATGAACAACAACTTCCTTCAAGTATATTTACTAAGCAGGGAGAGAGTAAAACGATAGAAATTAAGACCCCGTTTGCAGCTTTGGAGTTCTCGCTTGACATGTTTGGAGAGAAAGAATTAAAGGGAGCACAAAATGTATCGATGATAGTATCAAAAGCAGATGTTTCAGATTTACGCCCGGAACAGAGGGTGAAAATCGGAGGCAGTCCAGTAATACAATTAGAGGTGTTGGTTGACGACAAGCCTGTAAAATGGAGTAATAATAGAACATCTATAGATGTGTCTATAGACTATACTCCTACACTGGATGAGCTTAAAAAACCTGATAGAATCTTTATGTGGTACATTGGTGATAACGACAAGCTTGTACCCATTCCAAAAGCTATATATGATGATACTACAAAAAAAGTTATATTCAGTGCAAGGTATTCTGGAAGATATACTGTAGCTTTTGAAGATAAATCCTTTGATGATTTAAAACGCTACGATTGGGCAAAAGAGCAAATAGAAATGCTTGCTTCAAGGGGTATAATTAATGGAACATCTGCTATTACTTACAGCCCTGAAAAAAACATAACAAGGGCAGATGCCGTTATACTGATTGTAAAGGCTTTGGACTTGGAGGCAGAGTTTAGCACCAATTTTAATGATGTTTCAACAGAAAAGTACTATTATGAAGCAGTAGGAATAGCAAGAAGTCTTGAAATAATAAAAGGTGTGGGGGATAATGACTTTAACCCTGAAACCCAGATAACAAGGCAGGAATTGATGGTTATCGTAAATAGGGCACTTATCTGCGCAGGCATAAGCATTAAGGGAACTGTTACAGACTTGGACATGTTTAAAGATGTATCGGAAATATCGCCATACGCTGTAGAAAGTATTTCAGCACTGGTGAAAGACGGAATAATTGCAGGTGATGACAAAAAACTTATTTCTCCAACAAGAAATATTACAAGAGCAGAAACTGCTGTAATTATTTACAAATCCTTTGAGAAGATGTTGCAATTGTTTTAGCCAAGGTAAGCATGAGATTGGTATATAGTATATAACTGTTAATGAGTCAATGGGGACTGTCCCCTTTGACTCACTTTGACTCAAGTCTTAAATATTTTATTTAAATTTAAATTTAAATAGAATATTTTTGTAATTTACAGTATAATAATGCAATATCACGATAATTAATTTTTTCAATGTAGAATCATTTTTGTGATTTATATAAATAAAAATGAAAAATCACAATGTAATGAATTATGCTTTATAAGAATTAATTATTAATATTTGATAGGAGTTATTTAATATGAATGGTTGTATAGTTTTCTTTTCCGGTACAGGAAACACTGAATATGTTGCAAGAGCAATAAAGGATGGGTTTGTGAATAAAAACATAGCTTGTGATAGTTATGAGATTTCAAAAAATACAGGCTTTGAAGATAAGTATGACTTTTATGTTTTTGGAGGTCCTATTTATGTTGACGTATTTCCGGCATTTTATACCGAATGGGTTAAAGAACATATAACAAAAGGAAAAGGCAGAAAGTGCATTGTTTTTTCAACTCAAGCAAGTAAAATGGCATGTGGACCCACTGCATTTTCTAAAGAATTAAAGAAGATAGGATTTGAAGTTGTTATAGAAGATTGTATTTTTATGCCTAATAACTACTATGTAGTTATGTTGAAAAAGTTTTCTGAACAGCGAGTCAGTGAAATTTTGAGGCGATCGGAAGAACGTGCAGAAGTAATTGTAGACAAATTTTTAAAAAACGAAGCACTTTTTAATACTGCAAAGGGAAGGGAAATATGGGCAAAACCGCTGTATAAAATGTTTAATCAGTGGGCAAAAAAGTGGGCAAAAAAGAGCCTTACTGTTGATATGGGTAAGTGTAATCAGTGTGGATTGTGTCAGAAACAATGTCCAGTAAACAATATTAAGGTGAATAAGGATAGTGTTATGTTTTTCGACAAATGTATTTCGTGTCAAAGGTGTCTGCATAAATGTCCTGTAAATGCTTTTTTATATAAGAATAAGGTTATTGAGCAATATCAGGTGAAGATTCGGTAACTTGAGAGGTTGTAAGTACTGAAGAATACAAAGAACCTGTTCCAGCAAACAAAGATTGGATTTTTAATAAAGGTATTGGCTCAAAAGCAGATAAAACAGTTTTAGGAGAAGAGAATTAGCTGTGGGAATAATTGGTATAAAACCCTAAGGGGAGCACATTAAGGGGAGCACATTAAGGGAAGCACATTAAGAGGAGAAAATAGTATTGAGTAAATACAATAAGGAAGAATGGTCTAAAATAAGCAAACAAGGAAAGCCAGTCTATATTATAACACATTGGATTTTGGCTACAGCATTTCCGGTTGCTATAGTTTTGCCGATAATAAGAGGGATATTCCGAGAAAGAAATATCGGTTTTATAGTTTCTCTTGATTTTATTAGAAGTGTATTGCTTTATTTACTGCTCTGTATGATTATATCAGTAATATTGGGATTAATCAGGTGGGGGCAAAATGAGAAAGCATTTAAGCAGTAAAGAAAAATGAGTCAATGGGGACTGTCCCTTTTGACTCGCTTTTGACTCGTAAAAAGTATATTTGAAAGGCTTATAATGTCAGGCTTTTAAAAAGATACTAGAGAATCTATTCGAAATTTTTATTATATTATGAAGGATTATGAAAAGTATTGTCGAATAAGAATAATATTAGAGGAAATTAGCATGCTAATTCATCAATTTAGATGCCAGCGAAAACAAAAGTGGCATAATATCTTAGAAAATTTTATTGAAATAATACTTTCGAGCGAAAGGACTTCCGGTAATTGTAATCCTCAAATCAAGAAAAGTCAAATTAATTCTTTCCTTTGTTTAAAAAATAATAAGCATTAATATTGTTCTTATGTAAGTGTCCCGCAGATGACATTACATGCTTGTAGAATCTTTGTATTTTATTTCTTACAAACATTTCATATAGATAACAATACAAATGAAAGGAGAAGTGATCAACTATGGACACATTACTACAAGAAAATACTGAATTAGATATCAGTACTGAGGAAGGTAGATTTCTAACCTTTTCTTTGGGCAAGGAGGTCTATGGTATAGAAATAAAATATGTAACTGAAATTGTCGGTCTTCAGGGGATAACTGAAATTCCTGAGTTGCCCAGCTATGTAAAGGGTATTATCAATTTGAGGGGTAAAATAATTCCCGTAATTGATGTCAGACTCAGATTCAAAAAAGATGCCCAAGAATACAATGATCGGACCTGTAATATTGTCGTGAATATCAACAACTGTCCAGTCGGTCTAATCGTTGATATGGTTACAGAAGTAATCACAATTTCACAATCAGACATAATTCCCCCGCCTCAGATAAATAATGAATGTTATAACAGGTACATAAAAGGGGTTGCCAAGGTTGAAGGCACAATTAAGCTTTTGGTGGATTGTGAAAAACTTTTAAGTAGCGAAGAGGTTAGTAATATAAGCAAATTGATATAACTCCATTGCTTTTGATTTGGTATTTAAGGAGAATAAAATGAACTTGACAGTATACTGTATGTAGCTCATAAATAATATTCAAGGAGGAATACACTGTGAACTGGTTTTATAATTTAAGGATTTCAGTCAAATTAATAATTGGATTTGTTATTGTAGCAATAATTGCAGGTATTATTGGTATTGTAGGTATTGTCTATATAACATCCATCAATGAAGCGGACACAATAATGTACAGGGAACATACTGTGCCTTTAGGTGAATTGGCAACAGTCATGGAAAAATATCAAAGAATAAGGGTTAATATGCGGAAAATGGTAACCAATGATACAAATATGGTCAACGAGTCTATATCTTTAATTGAGAAGTACTCTTCAGAGTTAACAGAAAATCTTGAAAGCTTTGGTGAAAGTATTAGCAACAATGACGTACAAAAAGAATATGATATTTTAACCAATCTTATGAATAATGATTTTCTCCCATTTGTAGAGAGTGTGGTGGAATACGGTAGGTTAGGTAATTACGAACAGATACATATATATGTTAATTCCAATGAGGCTGTAATTAATAGTGCAGTGCAGGCATCTTTCGATAATTTGTATAAACTAAAGGTAAATCTTGCCGAGAAAACATCACAGGATAATGACAATAAAGCTGGAGCTGCAACAATGACAATGATAATACTCATTGCTATCGGTATGATCTTAGCAATAGGTCTTGGATTGTTTATTTCCAACATAATCAGCAGACCAATTAGGAAAATAACCGATGCTGCCGACAAGCTTGCTGTTGGAGATATTGAGGTAAATGTTGAAGCTAAGACCAAGGATGAAATAGGGGAATTGACAAACTCCTTCAGCAAAATGATAGAGAATATACGCGAACAGGCTTTAGCTGTGGAAAGAATTGCTACCGGAGACCTTACTATACAAGTAAATGTTAAGTCTGACAAGGATCTACTTGGGAAGAAACTCAATGAACTGCTTGATTCAAATAATGAAATAATGTCAAACATAAACTTTGCAGCGGAGCAGGTAGCTGCAGGAGCAAATCAGGTATCAATGTCAAGTCAGGCACTTTCCCAGGGTTCAACGGAACAGGCTAGTTCCATAGAAGAGGTTACCTCATCCATGAACGAGGTATCAACTCAAACCAAACAAAATGCAGAAAATGCAAATGGAGCCAATAAGTTGGCTTTGACATGTAAAGAAAATGCTATAGAAGGCAACAAACACATGCAGGAAATGGTTAGAGCGATGGCAGAAATTAATGACTCTTCTGCAAATATCTCAAAAATAATAAAGGTTATTGATGATATAGCCTTTCAGACCAATATACTTGCACTCAATGCCGCAGTAGAAGCCGCTAGGGCAGGTCAACATGGTAAAGGGTTTGCTGTTGTCGCAGAAGAAGTAAGAAACCTTGCGGCACGAAGTGCAGATGCCGCCAAGGAAACTACCGAGATGATTGAAGGTTCTATTAAAAAATCTGAAGCAGGAACTAAAATTGCAAACGACACTGCTGAGGCTTTAAATAAAATTGTTGATGGTATAACAAAAGCCGCTGACCTTGTTGGCGACATTTCAGTAGCATCGAATGAACAGGCTACTGGAATAACGCAGATTAACCAAGCCATAGAGCAGGTAGCACAAGTTATCCAAACTAATTCGGCTACCTCTGAAGAGAGTGCTTCTGCAAGCGAGGAGCTTTCAAGTCAGGCAGATTTATTAAAGGAATCTGTGAGCAATTTCAAGCTTAGAAAAGTAAAGAATTCCGGGAACTATGATAATATATTGGATTCCGACATCAAAAAGATGATTGAGGAGGCAGTAAAAAGCAACAACAATGCCTCAAGCAAAAAACCGGTATTCGTGCAAGCACAAGCTCAAACTGTTTCATCAAGCTCAAAAATAAACCTTGATGATAACGACTTCGGTAAGTATTAAGACATTCCTTATGGAAAGCAATGAGTCAATGGTGAGTCAATGGGGACTGTCCCTTTTGACTCACTTTTGACTTACATGAAAACGTCAACCTGTCATTTGTGCCAAAAAGCCTTAAGCTCTTATTGGCTGAGACTACGGGAAGTTAAGTTTATTAGCAGGTCTTTGTAGAAAGTAGGAAAACATGGTGAAGAACATAGCCTGTTAATATTTTTATGTTATAATCTAAGTAGATGACTGGTTATACAGGCTGAGGGCTGTCTGTGTTAATAGTGACATAGCGGAATAAAATGGCGATCCGGTATATTCATGCTTGACCTTGCCTTATTTATATGAGGAGAATATTGATGGACTTCATTACTTTTGAAAATGTAGAAAGAGAATACCATGTGGGGGGACATACTATCAAGGCGGTGGATGGCATCAGCTTTAGCATAAAGAAGGGCACTGTCAATGTAGTGCTAGGTCAGAGCGGTGCAGGAAAAACCACTGTTCTCAATTTAGTAGGAGGAATGGATTCACCTACTAAGGGCAGGATTATTGTTGATAATCAGGAAATTTCCAATATGAGTGAGCATGAGCTTACGACGTATAGAAGAAATAAGATAGGCTTTGTATTTCAGTTCTATAATCTAGTGCCGAATTTGACTGTACTGGAAAATGTGCAACTGGCAAAGGAAATATGCAACGATTCGCTGGATTCCAGAGAAATGCTTATAAAAGTAGGGCTTGAAAATAGGCTTGAAAATTTTCCGAGCCAGATATCCGGGGGAGAGCAGCAAAGAGTATCTATTGCCAGAGCATTGGCAAAAAATCCGCAAATTTTATTGTGTGATGAACCCACCGGCGCACTGGACTCAGCTACCGGCCAAAAGGTTCTCAGGCTCATATGTGACGTAGCATACAGTATGGGGAAGACGGTCATTATTGTTACACATAATGCCGCCATCGCAAATATGGCTGATACTGTTATTCATATGAAGGATGGAAATATTGCTGGAATAGAGCACAATGATGAACAGATGACTGCAGAGGAAATTGTATGGTGACCAACTCTCTTTTTACCAAATCAATAAGGGATATGAAAAAATCAAAGGTTCAGTTTATATCCATTTTTATTATGGCTGTTCTCTCTGTAACTATTGTTACGGGTCTTGATAGCATGTGGAAAACTATTGATGAACACTCTGATATTATGTATGCCGCATCTAACATATCGGATATGTGGGTGAATATTATAAATCCCAGCGAAAAAGAGTTGTGGAGTATTTCTAAAATAAAGGGTGTCGAAATGGTCGAAAGGCGCTTTGTAATAAATGCGCTAACCAATCTGAATGGGCATCCTACCCTTAAGATATATACAATTTCCCAAAGAGGTATGATGGATCGTCCAATACTTCAGCAGGGCGGACTGAAAAGTCGTGGTGGTGCCATTTTGGACACTAGCTTTGCTAAAGGGCATGGATTGAAAATCAATGATATAATTGATGTTAAGGTGAATGATAAATGGGTCAGCTTTAGGATAGAAGGGCTGGCCATGAGCAGTGAACATATTTATTCTGTAAAAGGTACGACTTCAATAATACCCAACGCCGAAAAATATGGTTTTATTATCATAAATGAAGACATGCTAAAGAATATATATGGACAAAAGATATTTAACCAAGTATGTGTGAAGCTATCGCTGTCTGCAAATGCCTCCATGGTGGAAGCAGGGATTGACAAGGCTCTAGGAGATAACCTTATAGGAGTTGTAAAAAAAGGCGAGGACAGCAGCACAAACAATGTAAGATCAAGCATTGGCCAGTTCAGGACACTTGCTGCCATATTCCCGCTAATGTTTTTCCTGGTAACGGCCCTAATAACCCAAAGTACAATGATAAGGCTGGTTGAGAACCAGAGAGGTCAGATAGGCATCCTAAAAGCTCTTGGCTATACGAAGGGCAGAATCCTATGGCATTATACATCTTATGGCGTATATATGGGTCTGTTGGGCGCTTTTGTGGGTCTGTTGATTGGACCGAACATATTTGGCAGGGTATTGATTCCATGGCTTAATCTGACCTTGGCTGACAATAGGATTCTAGTTAACTATACTAACTTTGTTTTTAGTCTGATTCTGATCCTGCTTTGTACAGGAGGGGTTTCACTATACGCTTGCCTCAGGTTGCTTAAAGACTCTCCATCTATGCTCCTGCGGGATAAACCCCCTAAAGAGGGAAAGCATATATTCCTAGAGAGTATTCCCAGGTTGTGGAATAAAATGAGATTTAGCCGAAAGCTGATTGCTAGGAACACCTTAAGAAATAAAATGCGAATGTTTATGAGCATAATTGGTATAACCGGTTGCACTGGACTTATTGTGGCAGCATTAACGCTGACTGTCATGGTAAACGGAATCGCCGGGCATGCTTATGAAATAACGTATACCTACGACCAAAAAATTATTTTAGATGAAAAGGTTGACTCCCGCTTTATCCATAACAAAGGGCTTGATGGCACTGTTGTACAAATGGCAGAGATGGCAGTAGCGATTATCAGCCCCGATGGAAGCAGGACAATGAAGCTTCTTTCTGTTTTTCCCCAGAACAGCCCTCTGGTTCACCTGACTGATGTGGACGGTAAACCGTTGAAGCTTCCTGAAGACGGCATTTCAGTGACGAGAAAGCTTGCTGAGACTTTAAGGCTTAAGGTGGGAGACACCATTGAGATTAAGCAGACCGATGGTGGCTACGTTAAGACGCCTGTAAGGCAGATCGTTTATATGGCAACAGGACAAGGGCTATTTATGACGGATAAATACTACACATCTATTGGGGAGACCTTCAAGCCTACGGCCATACTTGTAAAGTGGAATAATGAACCTGACAAGGCATTTTTGGAAAGCGATTATGTAGACGAATATGTAGATAGAACCAGTCAGATGGCGGATGTTAAATCAAGCACCAAGGTTGTTTATATTGCGGCCATATTGCTGATATTTATGGGTGGAATACTGGCATTTGTTGTCCTTTACAATAGCAGTATGCTGAATTTTTCAGAACGCATCAGGGATCTTACTACATTAAAAGTCTTGGGGTTTTACCAGAAAGAGATACGCTCTCTTGTACTGACGGAAAATATTCTATCTGTAGCGATAGGGTCGGTTTTTGGCATACCTTTAGGCAAGGTCATTGCTGATATTATCTCAAAAGGACTGGATGACCAGATGGATTTGGTGAGTCGCATATCATTGCAGACTATTGCTTTATCAGGAGCTATAACGCTGACTTTTGCCTTGATCATAAACAGTATTGCCGCACGCAAGATGAGAAATATTGACATGCTTGAGTCATTGAAAAGTGTTGAATAGAAGAATCGGAGGTATCGCCATGAAGGAAAAGGTTAACAAATACAAAAAGTGGATTTGGGTAGGAGCCGGTCTGCTTGTCATACTTGTGGCTGTAGGGGTAATCAGATATAGTATGATAAAGGCAGAAAGAGGCAATAACCTTAAAACGTCTTATTCGGAGGAAATGGAGCAGCCTGAAGGTATCATTGCCTGGGGTGAGGTAAGGTACGAGAAGATTTATGATATAAATATTGATTTCCCATCCACAGTTACGCAGGTCAAGGTCAAGGAGGGGGATCACGTTTCCATGGGACAGGAGCTGGTGACGCTGGATATGTCGGAGTACCGGGGACTGATGGGCAAGCTTCGTGAGCAGCTGAAAGCAGGAGAAGCCGGGCTGATGATTACGGAGCAGGACACGGTTGCTCTTTTGGCTGACATTGCACAGCTTCAAAAGGATATAAAAACAAAAACCAATGAATTGAATAATGGAACCAATGCGGATCTTGAAATTCTTCAGACTTCACTTGCTCTGGCAAAAAAGGAAGTGGAGAATGCGCAAACAGACGTTAATAGCAATCAGGAGTTGTATGACGTGGGTTCAATCTCCAAAAGCGCCCTTGATCAATACATCAGTATATTGGATCAAAGGAAAAAAGTACTATCAGATGTGGAGAGCAATATAGAGAAGACAAGGAGCTTCTTGCGGGCAGAGCTTGACCAGATGGATATCCTGCTTAAAGCAAAGCAAGCCCAGCTTGAGCAGATAACAAACTCTAACTATGCAAATACAGCAAAGCAAGACAGTGGTATTGAAGCCGCCAGGATCGATCTTGATACTATGGAAAATAAAAGTGCAAAGGATTATTTAAAGGATAATAGCATTGTGTCCAGTGTTAAAAACGGTATAGTGCAGAATATAGGGGTTATAAACGGTACTATGCTGGGAGTGCAGAACATGCCCACAAGGGTACTACAGCTGATTGATGCAGATACGATAGTTGTCAGTGCGGAGATTGATGAGGAGTTTATAAAAAACGTGACAATGGGGCAGGCTGTCCATATCGTGCCGACAGCAGATAACAGCTTATTGATTCCGGGAATTGTATCACATATATCAAATGTTGCCATTGAAAAGGACGGAAAGAGGATAGTAAAGGTGGAGGTAAAGCCCCAAGATACTGAAGGGGAACTGAAGCCGGGGTACAGTGTGGATGTGTTTTTTTTTGCTAAGTGAAGGATGCGTGCACTGCAATCTTGCGAACGGAAAAACATGAAAAAAACTCAACATTTATTCCATAATTTATGATATACTTATGTCCATATATAAGATGTACGAAGATACAAATACAAGCATAATTTTATTTAAA
>LSQX01193268.1_pt1 | contig 43000 bp, 44 predicted proteins | sample 654561 | NCBI WGS metagenome assembly LSQX01 (sample SAMN04489861, study PRJNA283612) | anaerobic digester metagenome | isolation source: 4 biogas reactors fed with cattle manure at either 37C or 55C with and... | place: Denmark: Kongens Lyngby | collected 2014 | reverse complement strand
ACGCGGACGAAGGCGACCCGGGCGCGTTTATGGACCGTAGTATCATGGAAGGCGATCCCCACCGGGTGCTGGAGGGTATGGCCATCGGGGCTTATGCCATCGGTGCCAGTGAGGGCTATATTTACGTTCGGGCTGAGTATCCGCTGGCGGTGAAGAGACTACACCTGGCGGTAAAAGAAGCCGAAGAAATGGGGCTTTTGGGCGACAATATCCTGGGAACCGATTTTTCTTTCCACATCCACATCAAAGAAGGTGCCGGTGCTTTTGTTTGCGGTGAGGAGACTGCGCTCATGGCTTCGATCATGGGCCAGCGCGGTATGCCTTGGCCACGGCCGCCATTCCCAGCCAACTCCGGCCTCTGGGGCAAACCTACTAATATCAACAACGTGGAGACCTGGGCCAATGTCCCAGACATTATTCTACGAGGGGCCGACTGGTTTGCTTCCATGGGTACAGAAAAGTGTAAAGGGACTAAGGTCTTTGCTCTTACCGGTAAAGTGCAAAACACCGGTTTGGTGGAAGTTCCCATGGGTATTAGCATGCGGGAGATCATCTTCGACATCGGTGGCGGTGTTCCCGATGGCAAGAAATTCAAAGCGGTTCAGATGGGCGGGCCGTCCGGCGGCTGCCTGCCGGAGAGTCAGCTGGATTTAGGTGTAGACTATGAATCCCTGACCGGTGCCGGTGCCATTATGGGGTCCGGCGGCTTGGTAGTAATGGACGAAGAGACTTGTATTGTCGACGTGGCTCGTTTCTTCCTTAGTTTCACCCGAGCGGAGTCTTGCGGGAAATGCACTCCTTGTCGTGAAGGCATTAAGCGCATGCTGGAGATCCTGGATCGAATCTCGGCCGGCGAAGGCAAGATGGAAGACTTGGATCTGCTGGAGAGGACGGCTCTGATAGTGAAAAACAGTGCCCTCTGCGGTTTGGGCCAGACAGCTCCCAATCCGATCCTGTCCACGCTCCGTTACTTCCGTGACGAGTACGAAGCCCACATTCGGGACAAGCGTTGTCCGGCCGGGGTGTGCACAGCGCTTCTCACCTACAAGATTAAGCCGGAACTGTGCCGCGGTTGCACTGCCTGCACCAAAGTCTGCCCGGTGGGTGCTATTTCCGGCACGAGAAAGGCTGTGCATGTTATCGATCCCGACAAATGTATTAAGTGCGGTGCCTGTGCCGAACGCTGCCCGTTCAAGGCCATTGTCCGTGCTTGATTGACAGCCCAAGGAGGACTGAAGATGGACACAATCACGTTAACCATAGATGGCCGCCAGGTTCAGGTGGCAAAGGGTTCCACCGTGCTGGAGGCAGCGCGTGCAGCCGGCATTAACGTTCCGACCCTTTGCTATCATCCCGAGCTTCGGCCTGAAGGCGCCTGTCGTTTATGTGTGGTGGAAATAAAAGGCGGCAAGAGCTTAGCTGCGGCTTGTGTCATGCCGGCGGCTAATGGTATGGAGGTTTATACCAATACGCCGCTGGTGCGCGAGGCTCGCCGTATTGCTTTGGAACTGCTGCTGGCCAACCACCCGTTTGAATGTCTAACCTGTGAGCGCTCCGGTAATTGTGAGCTCCAGACCCTGGCCCATGACCTGGGTGTAAGGGAAGTACGCTATAGCGGCGAAAAACGCCATGTTCCCATCGACGACTCCAGCCCAGCATTGGTGCGCGACCCGAACAAGTGCATTTTGTGCGGACGTTGTGTTCGTATGTGTGACGAAGTGCAGGGCGTACATGCTTTAGGCTATATCAATCGTGGCTGGGACACGGTGGTAGAGCCCCTGTTCGGACAGAAGCTGGCCGAAGTGGCTTGTGTCAATTGCGGCCAATGCTCTACGGTTTGTCCTACCGGTGCCATCACCGAAAAGAGCTATGTGGATGATGTTTGGGCCGCTCTCGCCGATCCTGATAAATATGTTGTAGTACAAACGGCACCGGCAACCCGGGTGGCTGTGGGTGAAGCACTGGGCATGGCACCGGGAGCTATTGTTACTGGCCAGATGGTGGCCGGTCTCAGACGGCTGGGATTTGACAACGTTTTCGATACTGATTTCACCGCTGACCTTACTATTTTAGAAGAAGGGAACGAGCTGTTAGACCGGCTGAAGAACGGAGGTCCCTTGCCGCTCCTTACCTCGTGTAGCCCTGGTTGGGTCAAGTTCTGCGAGCACTTTTATCCGGATCTTTTGCCCCATGTTTCCACTTGCAAGTCGCCACAACAGATGTTTGGCGCTATAGCCAAGACTTACTATGCCGACAAGATCGGGGTCAAGGCCGAAGACATGTATGTAGTATCGATTATGCCCTGTACCGCCAAGAAATACGAAGCTCAGCGGCCGGAAATGACAGCCTCAGGTGTAGCCGATGTGGATGCTGTTCTTACCGTTCGTGAATTGGCTCGTATGTTTAAGGAAGCCGGCATTAACTTCGAAGGTCTGCCGGAGGAAGACTACGACGATCCGCTTGGAATTTCTACCGGTGCGGCTGTTATCTTCGGCGCTTCCGGCGGCGTGATGGAAGCAGCCCTGAGAACGGTATACGAAGTGGTTACCGGAAAGACCTTGGAAGCCCTAGATTTCACCGAAGTGCGCGGTCTTACCGGTATCAAAGAAGCAGAAGTAGATCTGGACGGCACTAAAGTCAAAGTGGCCGTATCTAACAGTTTGGCCAATGCTCGCCAAATCCTAGACAAGATCAAGGCCGGCGAGGCTCCGTGGCAGTTTGTGGAGATAATGGCTTGTCCCGGTGGCTGTATAGGCGGCGGCGGGCAGCCCATCCCGGTGGATCGTGAAGCACGGGAAGCCAGGATCAAAGCTATTTACGATGCTGATAAGGGTATGCCAATCAGAAAATCCCATGAAAACCCGGCGGTTCAAACACTGTATAAAGAGTTCTTAGGTGAACCTTTATCCCACAAGTCGCACGAACTGCTTCATACGCACTATACTGAGCGGTCGGCTTTTTAATAAGTGGAGCTTGAGTTGTTAAGAAGCTTACGGTGAGATAATTTAGTCAGGGACAGGCCGAGCAACTGCTAAGGCAATATAAGGTGCCCTGTTGTATTACCGCTGGACCTGTCCCTGATATCGGCCTCAATGCCGCGGTCGGGCTTGGTGGCGACCGGCTCTATACTACCCGTCAAACCTCCGGGTAGGGGCGGATTGATCTAGGTTTGGTTGTGTCCGGGCTGTAGAGAGTATTGGTTTTTCAAGGGTAGAATTCGTGGCAGTTGTGTGGGCAGCGCACAATGGCTGCGGAGCTAGAGCGACATCATAACGAGAGGAGGTCTTGCCGTTGAAGATGGTGGAGTTTACCATGGATGGTCGTCAGGGATCAGTCCCTGAAGGGACCACCATTTTGGCAGCGGCAGAGAGCCTTGGTATAGAAATCCCTACTTTGTGCTATGAACGGGATTTAGTTGTAGCCGGGGCCTGTAGGTTGTGTGTAGTGGAAGTGGAGCAGATCAAGAAGAACTTGCCGGCTGCTTGTGCTCAGCCGGTAGGGCCGGGCATGGTTATTCATACTAACAGCCCGAGAGTGAAGGAAGCACGGCGAACGATTCTGGAGCTTATTATTGCCAATCATCCCCTGGATTGTCTGACTTGTGAAGCCAACGGCAAGTGTAAACTGCAGCAGTATTGTTATGAGTATGGAGTCAAAGATACACCGTATCGAGGCGAGACGCGTCAATACGAAATTGACGACAGCAACCCGTTCATAGAACGGGATATGGACAAATGCATTCTCTGCGGCAAATGTGTGCGTATATGTGCTGAAGTCCAGGGTGTTCATGCCATTGGCTATATCGACCGTGGCTTTGACACCAAGATAGGTACCTTATTCGACGGGGAATTGGCCGATTCACCTTGTGTGTCCTGCGGCCAGTGCATCTACATGTGTCCGGTGGGAGCGCTGACAGCGAAACCGAGTCATGGATTGGGACGGGATTACGAGGTTGAAAAAATACCCACTACCTGTCCGTATTGTGGTGTGGGTTGCCAGTTGGCTCTGAACGTAAAGAATGACAAAATCGTCGGGGTTAGCAACATTGCTGACAGCCACAACCAAGGATACTTGTGTGTGAAGGGACGCTTTGGCTATGAATTTGTTCACAGCCCAGACCGTCTAACCACACCCTTGATCAAGAAGAACGGCCAGTTTGAAGAAGCCACCTGGGACGAGGCTTTGGATTTGGTGGCAGAAAAACTGGGGGCTATCAAGTCTGAATATGGCCCGAATGCCATTGCTGGGTTAACGTCAGCCAAATGTACCAATGAAGAAAACTACCTGTTCCAAAAATTGATGCGGGCGGTGATTGGCACTAATAATGTGGACCATTGTGCCCGTCTCTGACACGCTCCTACCGTAGCCGGTCTGGCTACTGCATTTGGGAGCGGCGCTATGACAAACAGTATTGAGGAAATAGAGCAGGCAGAAGTTATCTTGGCTGTGGGTACCAATACTACTGAGACCCATCCGGTGATTGGCACCCGGGTGCACAAAGCTATCACCCGAAACGGAACCAAACTCATCGTCGTTGATCCGCGCCAGACCACCATGTCTGAGCGAGCCGACATTTGGCTCAGGCCTTGGCCCGGCACTAACGTAGCAGTGGCTAATGGGTTGCTCAATGTCATTATTGCAGAGGGCCTGGCGGATGCTGCCTTTATTGAAGAACGGACGGAGAATTTCGCTGCGGTCAAAGAAGCTGTAGCGGCTTATACTCCGGAGGAAGTGGAGAAGATAAGCGGTGTCCCGGCTGACGATCTCAGGGCTGCAGCCCGCTTGTACGCTTCAGCCCAGCGGGCCAGCATTTTGTACACCATGGGTCTTACCCAGCATAGCACCGGCACTGATGGCGTTTTGTCCATGGCTAATTTGGCTCTGGTTACGGGGAACCTCGGTAAGGTTGGTACCGGCGTGAATCCCCTCAGAGGCCAAAACAATGTGCAGGGTGCATGCGATATGGGCGGTCTACCTGATGTTTTCACCGGTTACCAGAAAGTTTTCGATCCAAATGCACAGGAAAAGTTTACCCAGGCTTGGGGTGTGTCTGCACTTCCGTCCGAAGTGGGTCTCAAGATGGGACAGATCTTTAAGGGCGCCGGTGACGGCACCATTAGAGGCATGTACATCATGGGTGAGAACCCACTTCTGAGCGAACCGGACCTTAACCATGCCACCGAGTGTTTAGAGAATATTGATTTCCTGGTAGTTCAGGACCTTTTCCTCACCGAGACGGCGGAGCTGGCCGACGTAGTTCTGCCCGCTGCTTCCTTTGCCGAAAAAGACGGCACTTTCACTAATACTGAGCGCCGAGTTTGCCGGGTTCGGCAGGCCGTATCCCCGCGGGGAGAAGCCAAACCGGATTGGCAAATTATCTGCGAGTTGTCCAATCGGTTAGGATATGCCATGAACTACAGTCATCCCAAAGAGATCATGGACGAAATCGCGTCGGTGACGCCGAGCTATGGCGGCATAAGCTACGACCGCTTAGAAAACGGGGGCTTGCAGTGGCCGTGCCCGGACAAGGAACATCCGGGAACGACTTACCTGCACAAAGGGAAATTTGCCCGTGGTTTGGGCAAGTTCACCCCGGTAGAGTACAAACCGGCGGCTGAGCTTCCGGATGAAGAGTACCCGTTCTATCTGACCACCGGCCGGATTCTGTATCATTACCATGGTGGCACCATGACCAGACGGGTGGATGGACTGAACGAGCTGGCTCCGAGCGGACTGCTGGAAGTTAACCCTGCCGATGCTGCCAAGCTAGGCTTGGAAGATGGAGAGGTTGTCCGGGTGAGCTCGCGGCGGGGAAGCATAACGCCCGAGGTGGAGATTACTGACCGGGTTAAACCGGGGCTGATGTTCATCGCCATGCATTTCAGGGAAGCTGCGGCTAACGTTCTTACCCAAGCTGTCTACGACCCAGTTTCCGGGATTCCGGAATACAAGGTTTCAGCGGTGAAGGTGGAGAAAATAAGTTAACGGAGCTTGTAGCTGAGAGTACACCTGTTCGCGGTGCAGCAGAACCAACTGCGTCTGCTGCGCCGCCAGAACCGGTCAGCTCACAACATAGGGAGTTTTGGTGTTAGGAAAAGAAACCGACTTTAAAGGAGGTCCGGAACGATGGATCGCATGTTTAGCACACCGGCGGAGACTGCACAAGGGCTGTTGAATTTTGGCAAAGGAAAAGGCAATCTTAGCAGTACTAACATGATCTTGTTAGGTATTCTAGCCGGCGTATATATTTCCTTAGCAGCTCAGTTAGCCACCATTGCCACTAACGATGTGGGTAGCTTCTTCGGCGACGGCATGACTCGGGTTGTGATGGGACTAACGTTTACTTTGGGTCTGATGCTGGTTGTAATCGCCGGAGCAGAGCTTTGGACCGGAAACAATCTAATGGTTCCTGCTGCCTACACCGGAGTTATTACCTGGGGACAGCTGCTCAAGAACTGGGTGCTGGTTTACTTCAGCAACTTCTTAGGTTCCCTGATTATGGTGTGGTTGATGGCAGGCACGGGGCTTTGGCAGGCGAACGGAGGAGCAGTGGGAGCGCGCGCCCTGGGCATAGCTTTGGGGAAAGTGCAGCTTAGCTTTGGGGCCGCAGTGGCGAGAGGCATTCTCTGTAACATGCTGGTGACGCTGGCGGTGATCTTGGCTCTGGCGGCCAAGGATATAAGTGGCAAGCTTTGGGGCATGTTCTTCCCCATCGCCGCTTTTGTGACTAGCGGGTTTGAGCACAGTATTGCCAACATGTACTTTGTGCCGGCGGGCATAATGCTGACGGCGGATGCCAAAATAGTGGAGGTTTTTGGCAAAGACGTGTCAGCGCTTACCTGGGGCAATTTCATTACTAACAACTTAATCCCGGTGACATTGGGCAACTTAATCGGAGGGGCGTTAATTATTGGCACCGGCTATTATCTAATTTATATTAAACCGACCCAAGCAAAGTAGATACGGTAAGTATGGCTATATCATAAGGACCGGAGTAAGGGGTGGAGGCTGTGGCCGGCATAATCCTAGCCGGAGGAAAAGGGAAGCGGCTCGGAGTAACTAACAAGGCGTTGTACTCTTTGGACGGCAAGGCTTTGCTCGACCATGTGACGGCGAGTCTTAATCTGGTCTTTAACCGGCTTGTTCTGGTTACTAATACGCCTGACCTGTACCCTGATTTTCCGGGAGCGGTGGTCAAAGATATCCACTATGGCCATGGCCCACTCAGCGGTATTGAAGCAGGTCTTGTTGCTGCCGGGGAAGGCCTGCATTTTGTTGCCGGTTGCGATATGCCGTGTTTAAATCCCGAGCTGATCAGGTACTTACAGGAACGGGGCCGGGACTACGATATTGTAGTCCCGCGCCTCGGGCACTATGTGGAACCGCTGCACTCTTTTTACCGTTACGATATTTTGCCACAGATCAGGTCCCTACTAAAAAAGGGTAACTATCGGCTCAGTGCTCTTTTCACGGCACCGCTGCGAGTGTTGCACGTAAACGAGAATGAGATTAAGAAATTCGATCCCAATCTTATTAGCTTTTTTAACATCAACACACCTGCTGACGTACTGCACGCCGAAAGAATGCTGACACGAGGAGAGAGGACAAAGTGGAGCCAACAGTGACTATGAGCATTGCCAAGTGGAGCAATGGTGCCTGGCAAGCTGAGAAAGATGTGGTTGTCCGGGAAGATGTAGTCACTGTTTATGTCAACGAACATGAATTAGTCCGGCTGCATTGTTCTTGGGATTACCCAGCTGAACTGGCAGTGGGGTATCTGAAGGCTGCTCGGTTGATTAACCAAAAGAGCGATCTACGGGAGCTTAGGATTGTTCCGGAGGAACGATCAGTTTATGTATGGACGGCTGAAAGCGCCACCACGGCGGCTGTTCCGGCTCCAAGTGCGGTGACATCGGGCTGTGGCCAAGGGCCGGCCTTTTACCATTGTTGGCAAAGCAGTTTTGAGTTAGCGCCGGTGACATCCACATTCAAACTGAACCCGGAAGGGGTTTTGAGGTTGATCCGTGAGCTCCACCAACGCTCTGCCTTGTTTAAACTCACCGGCGGTGTCCATAGTGCTGCCCTTGGGGGAGCGCAAGACCTGGCTATTTTCCGTCAGGATATCGGTCGCCACAATGCTGTAGATAAAGTGATCGGTCATACAATTCTTTCAGACGTGGCCACCACGGACAAGGTGTTGGTGATAAGTGGCCGGATATCTTCAGACATTATCCTTAAAGCGGTCTTGGCCGGACTTCCGCTGGTGGTGTCTCCTTCGGCTCCGACTCATTTGGCGGTGGAACTGGCACGACGCCTCGGTATCACAGTGGTTGGTTTTGCTCGGGGGACCCGTCTTAGTGTGTACAGCGAAGTTTGGCGACTACAACGTGACTGACTGCTAACAAATTAACAATGCGCCAGGCGCAAAAGTTTTGGCCAGTACAGTTGAGCAGTGGCAAAGCTCTAATTTGACTTAGAAATATCAACACATATGTGGGTGATATAACACTCGAGTATTGTGATAACGCCTGAGGTTTGAGGGCCGGGCTTATGTTAGCTGCCGCTTTTCTGATCTTAATATGGTGTGGGGGGCGGACTCTCTGCCCGCCTGCCAGTGGGCTGCCTAAGCGAGCGTTGACAGCGGGGATGCTAGCGCTAAACGGTTGCTCTTTTTGTTTGCTGGCCGTAATTGAGTGAAACACAGAACCAGCGAATAATTGGGCCTGTCAAAGAGGTGACCATTTAGATTTACGGATTGATAGTTACATAACAAACCAAATAGTGGGGAAAACAGCGAGAAGGGGGCTAAAGCGACGAAGCAGAGCGCCAGGGATCAATACTGCCAATGGCTGTCTAATAGCTTCAGTTTGGCACCCCTGGCACGTGCTTTTAACCGGTAGCATGTGCCAACGGAGTTAACACCTATTTGTTTTGGGGTAAACTGGGGAGACTATTGTGAGGTCATGATAACAATTTAGCCTGAATTTGTGCTATAATGGACAACGATATGCTAGGTTCTTAGTTGATGAGGCGCTGAAGAAACAAGGATTTTGACTGTTGGTTGTCGAAATAAAAAAAGTTTCTATTAGGAATTTAGTTTATTTTATAGTAACAGAGGGGTGAGGTTCCAACATGAAACTAAGGTCTTTCTTAGGTGGGGTTCACCCGGCGCCGGCCAAAGGTAGGACAGGGAATAGTCCGATCGCGACGGCACCGTTGCCACCAAAGGTGGTAATCCCCTTAGCCCAAGGCGGTGCTCCTTGCGAGCCGCTGGTAAAAGTGGGCGATACAGTGCTGGCAGGACAGAAGATCGGTGACAGCCAAGCCTTTGTTTCTGCTCCGGTGCATGCTAGCATATCAGGTAAAGTTACGGCTCTTGAATCGGTGGCCTGCCCCACGGGCCGTAGCAGTTTGGCTGTAGTAATTGAGAGTGACAGCCAAGATTCATGGATAAATACCGGTGGCCGATCGTTGGCTGATCTGTCGGCAGCCGATGTTAAGGATTTGATCCGGGAAGCCGGATTGGTGGGTATGGGAGGAGCCATGTTTCCTACCCATGTTAAAGTTTCGCCGCCGCCGGGCAAGAGTTTTGAGGCGGTTATTATTAATGGGGCTGAATGCGAACCCTATCTCACTTGCGACCAGAGACTGATGATGGAAGAACCGGAACAGATTATTCTTGGCCTTAAAGCTTGGTTGAAGGTAACCGGAGCCCAGAAGGGCTATATTGGGATTGAAGACAACAAACAAGAAGCCATTGCTGTCTTGAGGGCGGCTGTGGCCGAAGAGGGTAACATCGAGGTGGTACCGCTGACCACCAAGTACCCCCAAGGCTCGGAGAAACAATTGATTTTTGCTGTCTTAGGACGGGAGATTCCCTCCGGCGGTTTGCCAGTGGACGCAGGGGCCTTAGTACAAAACGTCGGCACAACTTATGCTTTGGCCCAAGCGATTGTTTACGGGAAGCCCTTGGTGGAACGGGTAGTAACCGTAACCGGTACACCGCTGAAGGAATCCTATAACCTTAAAGTAAGAATCGGCACCTTGTTCAGCGAGCTCCTATCGTACTGCGGGGTGGAAGATAAGGTAGGAAAGCTGATCAGTGGCGGCCCCATGATGGGCATAGCTCAGTCCAGCGCTGAAGTGCCGGTGCTAAAGGGAACATCGGGTATTTTGGTGTTATCGCCTGAGGAAGCCGGAGCCTTGCCGGAACGAGCCTGCATTCGCTGTGGGCGCTGCGTAGATGCTTGCCCTATAGGACTGCTACCGACCTTATTAGATCAGTACTGTCGTAATGACATGTGGCACCAGGCGGAGGAGGGGCATGTGGCTGACTGTATTGAGTGTGGTTGCTGTGCCTATGTGTGTCCGTCGAAACGGCACTTGGTGGCAGCACTTCGGTTAGGGAAAGCGGAAGTACTGGCGCGTCGGCGTCGGAGGAAGTAGGGGGAGTTGGAAATGGCTAACCAAAACATCCTTCCCGGGGAAGGAGAGCTGCTGGTGTCTTCTTCGCCCCATATTAGGGCCGAGGAGACGGTGGATTGGCTTATGTGGCAGGTGGTAGTGGCTTTGCTTCCAGCTGCGGTGGTCAGCGTTTACTTTTTTGGTTTCCGTTCACTGTACCTTATGGTGCTGGGTGTAGCTAGCGCCATGGTTACCGAGGCAGTGATGCAGAAAGCCTTGGGAAGAGGTTTGACAATAAAGGATGGCAGTGCTGCTGTTACCGGTTTGCTTCTGGCCTTTAACGTGCCGGCTAATGCTCCGTGGTGGCTGGTGGTAATAGGGGCGGTTTTTGCTATTGCTGTGGTTAAGCAGACTTTCGGTGGGCTCGGCTACAATTTTATCAATCCGGCCCTCACGGCTCGCGCTTTTCTTCTGGCAGCCTGGCCCCAGTATCTGGCCGGTAATTTTCCTTTGCCGCTGGACACTGTAACGGGCGCAACACCGTTAGCCATTATTGAGGGTACAGCCGCTGGCAGCTTACCGTCGTACTTGGATCTTTTCTTAGGCAATGTGGGTGGCGTCCTGGGCGAGACATCAGCTCTGGCCTTACTGGTAGGGGGGCTATATCTTGTTTGGCAGAAAGTAATCGACTGGCGCACTCCGGCAACGTTTATCGGCACGGTGGCAGTTCTTACTTGGATCTTTGGCGGTCGTGGCGGCCTCTTTGCGGGGGATCCGCTCTATCATGTCTTAGCCGGCGGACTTATGCTCGGTGCTTTCTTCATGGCTACTGATTATGTCACGTCACCTGTTACTCCCCAAGGTCGGTTAGTTTTCGGTGTAGGTTGCGGTATTATCACCGTACTAATTCGCCTCTGGGGCGGCTATCCGGAAGGGGTTTCTTATTCCATTTTGCTCATGAATTTGGTGGTGCCGTTTATCGAACGGTGGACTGCGCCCCGAGTCTACGGCATACAAACCAGTCGGGTATGAACCGGGAGGTGGGGAACAATGAAAAAGTTATGGGGTACCTTTTCTAATGGTATTATTAACGAAAACCCAACACTCCGTCTAGTTATCGGTATGTGTGCACCGCTGGCGGTGACCACAGCCGTAGCCAATGGATTCTGGATGGGGATTGCCGTGATTTTTGTGCTTACAGCGTCCAATATATTGATTTCATCTCTACGTAAAATCATTCCGGAGCAAATTCGTATTCCTATTTTTGTAGTCATCATTGCTACTTTTACTACGGTAGCAGACCTTAGTTTAAAAGCCGTACAGCCAGACATCCATGCTAAGCTGGGCGTGTTTGTTCCGCTGATTGTTGTTAACTGTATTATCTTTGCCCGGGCAGAAGCTTTTGCCAGTAAGAATAACGTTTTACTTTCCACTGTGGATGGGCTCGGTATGGGCCTGGGGTTTACCTTGGCTCTAATAGTATTGGCCACCATTAGAGAGCTTCTGGGCAACGGTAGTTGGTGGGGAATTAAGCTACTCCCGGCTGCGTTTGAGCCTGCTATTGTGATGATTCTTCCCCCGGGTGCCTTTGTTACCTTAGGCTATCTACTGGGTGGGTTAAACCTTCTTACCGGTAAGACCGGCGAGAACTAAGGAGGGAGACGAACGTGCATTACCTGGCCATTATCATTGGTGGCGTACTGATAAACAACTACATCTTTAGCCGGTTCTTGGGCCTCTGTCCTTTTTGGGGTGTGTCGAAACAGGTGGAGACGGCTACAGGCATGAGCCTCGCCGTTATCTTCGTCATGGCCATGGCATCAGCGGTCACATGGTTAGTGAATAAGTATCTCCTTATTCAGTTTGAACTTCAGTATATGCAAACAATTGTTTTTATCTTAGTCATTGCTGCACTGGTTCAGTTTGTGGAAATGATCATTCAAAAAACGAGCCCAATTCTGTATCAAGCGCTAGGTATTTATCTACCGCTTATTACTACCAATTGCGCTGTATTGGGGGTAGCTCTCTTAAATATTTCTGAGAACTATAATTTTCTCGAGAGCGTTATCAATGGCACGGCCAGTGCCATTGGTTGGTCGCTGGCCATCATTCTTTTTGCCGGTATTCGTGAACGCTGGGCGTTTGCCCCGATTCCTCCCAGCATGAAAGGTTTTCCTATCGCTTTGGTGGCTACCGGTCTTATGTCTATTGCTTTCTTTGGTTTCCAAGGGTTGTTCCGGGGCATTCTGTTCTAAAGGGGTGACAAGTAATGGTAGAAGCTACTCTTATCTTAGGCGGTCTGGGGCTGCTGTTCGGCATATTTTTAGGTGTGGCGGCCCGTAAATTTGCCATAGACAAAGATCCCAAGATGGAAGAAATTTTGGCGGCGCTCCCTGGGGCTAACTGCGGTGCCTGCGGCTTCCCCGGCTGCAGTGGTTTAGCAGCGGCGATAGCCAAGGGTGAGGCGGCACCCAATGCCTGCAAAGCCGGCGGAGCGTCGGTAGCAGAACTAGTGGCACAGATCATGGGTGTGGATGCATCGAACAATGATCGCCAGGTGGTCCGGCTTATTTGTCGCGGCGGCCGCGAACAGGCTCGGCAGCGGGCCGAATATGTAGGACTAAATGACTGCCGGAGTGCCAAGGCCTTTGGCTTCGCTGGCAAGGCTTGCACCTTTGGTTGCTTGGGATTGGGCAACTGTGCCCGCGCTTGTCCGTTTAGCGCCATTACCATGGGTCCGGACGGACTGCCGGTAATCGACCCTTATGTATGCACCGGCTGTGGTGTGTGTGTCCAGACTTGTCCGCAGTCAGTGTTAGCGTTGGTGCCGGCACGAAACAGGGTGTTTGTGGCCTGCAGTTCTACGGCACCTGGGCGCCAAGTACGCCCGGTGTGTCAAGTAGGGTGTATCGCCTGTCGTATTTGTGAAAAGACCTGCGAGCACGATGCCATTAAGGTGGAAAACAACTTGGCCCGGATTGACTACAGCAAATGCACCAACTGCGGCCGCTGTGCCGACAAATGTCCACAGAAGATTATTATTAATGAAACTTTAAGCGAACAGTCAGCCCAGGCGGTAGTATAATCACTACTAAGCTTCGGCTGGACGAAAGGTGAACTCTAGTGCAGACGAAATGGACCAAGATGGCGGTATTAGTTTTAGTGGTGGCGGGCCTGCTCTTAAGTGGCTGCCGGGGGGTCCGTACCGAAGTGCGTAAGACAGAATTCATGATGGATACAGCCGTTACCATTACCGCCTACGGCCCGCGGGCCGAGCAGGCGGTGGCAGCGGCTTTTGCTGAAATGAGGCGGGTTGCCGCTCTAATGAATGCTGATGACCCTGACAGCGAAGTATCCTTGATCAACAGAAATGCTGGCCTAGAGCCGGTCAGGGTAAGTTCGGAAACGTTTGAACTACTTGAGTTGTGCCAGCACTACAGTGAACTAGCAGCCGGGGCTTTTGATGTTACTGTACGTCCCCTGGTGGAGCTTTGGGGCATCGGTAAGAAAGACAAATATGTGCCTAGCCCGGAAGAGATTGAGCGAGCGCTTCAACTGGTAGATTATCGGAAAGTTATTTTGGATCAGAACACAAAAACAGTGTTTTTACCAGTGCCAGGCATGGGTGTTGATTTAGGTGGAGCCGCCAAGGGCTATGCCGCCGATCGAGCTCGGGAAATACTCAAGGAACACGGGGTTCGATCAGCTTTAATCGATGCCGGCGGCAATATTTGGACGGTGGGTATACGGCCTGACGGTAGGAAGTGGCGGATCGGTATCCGCCATCCACGGCCAGAAGTAGCCGGTGGAGTTTTGGCTGTACTTCCCAGCCAGGATCTAACCCTGGTGACTTCCGGCGATTACGAACGTTATTTTCTTAAATACGGCACACGCTATCATCATATTTTTGATCCCCATACAGGGTTACCGGCTCGGGAATTGGTCTCGGCCACAATTATCGGCAATAACAGTGCCGAGGCCGACATTTTGTCCACGGCTGTATTCGTCTTGGGTGCAGACAGAGGGTTGGCTCTTACTAACCAATTACCGCATATCACCACCGTGGTAGTAACACCCAAGCTTCAGGTTCTTACGGCCGGAAGCCATGAGACTGAGCTGGAACTCGTGTACAAAGAAGGGGAAGACCAGTGACGCGAGGAGACAAAACAGTAGTAGCAGTGGTACTCATAACAGTAGCCGTGTTAGGCGGCTTGATCTGGTTATGGAAAAACTATGCTCCCTTGGCCGGACCCACGGAAGTTGTAATTGAAGTAAACGGCCAGGTTAAGGAGCGGCTTTTTCTGTCGGAGCTTAAGGCAGGAGAGAAGCACGAGATCAAAGGCTTTCAAGGGTATAGCCTACTTGAGGTTGGAGACAATAAAGTAAAGATGGTAGAATCACCCTGTCCTGACAAAATATGTATCGGCATGGGTTGGATAAGCCGCCCCGGCGAGTCCATTATTTGTATTCCTAATCGGGTGGTGGTGCGTATTGTGGGCTCGGATAACTACGATTACGACGGCCTCAGCCAGTAAGGAGATGCAGTCATGATCAGCAAGGGGGAAGAAACAAGAAAGCTGCTGCGCCTATCACTGTTGGTGGCCGGAGGAACGGTGTTACATGTAGTGGAATCGCACTTACCTGCCCTGAGTACTTTGCCTGGGGCTAAACTGGGCTTGGCTAATATCGTCACCATGCTGACCCTAATGTCTTACTCTCCGGCCGATACCTGGAAAGTGGTAGGTCTAAGAGTGTTCCTGGGCTCTCTGTTAGGAGGCACGTTTCTCACCACTACTTTTTTCTTGAGCACAGCCGGTGCTATCGGCAGCACAACTGTGATGATCCTGGCACTTTTTCTGGGCCAAGGGTCACTTAGCACTGTAGGCATAAGCATTTTGGGGGCCGTGGCCCATAACGTGGCCCAACTTCTGATGGCTGTGTTTCTTACCCGTAGTTGGGGGATCGTCTTATATTTGCCCTATTTATTACTGTTTGCTTTGCCGACCGGCTATTTTGTCGGTGTTCTGTCCCGTTTTATCTTACGCTCGGCCCCTTCTTTCTCGCCGCTGCATTTAGTTGGTAATGGTAGGAAACGACAGGACTTAACTCGTGAATGTAGAATATGTCATTGGAGCTCCCATACGCCAAAGGAGGATTGATGTTTGTGCGCAGATATCGTAGCACCGGCCTGTTGGTGGTACTTCTTTTGGCCGGCGCCTTGGTTGGAGGTGCTTTAGGTCAACTGTTCTCTGATTACCTGCCGTTCTTAGCTCTAGGTCAGACGGTGGGATTGGCGCCCACAACACTTAATCTCAGCGTAGTTGAGATCACTTTTGGTCTAAGCCTTCATTTTACTGTGGCTGGGGCCATTGGATTACTCTTGGGATATTTATTGTATAGATTGCTGTAGCTAAAAGACGGGACAAGATAACGATGAAGAAACTGATTCTGGCTTCGCAATCGCCACGACGCAAAGAATTGTTGGCTAACTTGGGAGTGTCGTTTGAAGTTATCCCGAGCCGGGAGGAAGAAGCTGGGGTTTTGGCCAGCGACCCAGGACAGTTAGTTGAAGCATTGGCTCGACGTAAAGCTGAGGCGGTAGCATCGGCACTGCCAGCCGATCAAGAACTGCTGGTTATTGGTGCCGATACCATAGTCATACTTGACGGAACCATTTTGGGCAAGCCAAAGAATGTGGGGCAGGCAGCTGTTATGTTACAGGGGCTGTCTGGGCGCTGGCATCAGGTGCTCACTGGGGTAGCTGTGTCCGATCCGGAGTCGGGCTGTACTCTTACCGCCCACGAAGTTACCGAGGTGAAATTCCGCTCCCTGACTGCCGAAGAGATTGCCGCCTATGTGGCGACAGGGGAGCCGTTGGACAAGGCCGGCGCTTACGGTATTCAAGACAAAGGCGCACTATTGGTGGAACGAATCCAGGGCTGTTATTTTAATGTAGTGGGTCTTCCGTTAGTAAAGCTGGCGGGACTCCTTGCCCGTTGTGGTGTAGACTTATTGAAAAAGGAGAGGGAAAGCGGGCATGAAGTACCACCTAACGTTAAAGGAGCTACCCCCGGATAGTCGCCCCCGGGAACGACTAATTAAGCAGGGGGCCGAAAGCCTGGCTACCGCCGAATTGCTGGCTATTATTTTACGGACTGGTTACAAAGGGCGGACAGCTATCCAGGTGGCGGAGCAATTGCTTTCAGTCGGGGGTGAAGGCGGCGCTCTGCGCTATTTGGTTACGGCTGATGTTAGTGAGTTATCTGCTGTTCCGGGTATAGGGCCGGCCAAGGCAGCCCAGATTAAGGCAGCTTTGGAGCTGGGTATACGTCTGGCCCAAGAAGATACGGGACAGTGCGATTACGTCCGTTCACCTGAAGACGCGTACTTTTTGGTGAAAAGCGATATGCAGTATTTTGATCGCGAGCACTTTCGCACCATTATGCTGAGCACGAAGAATCAGGTACTGGCACAGGAAACTGTAGCTGTAGGGAGTCTGAGCGCGGCCCTGGTTCACCCACGGGAATTGTTTAAAGGCTGCATCAGAAAAAGTGCGGCGGCAGTCATATTGGTTCATAACCACCCCAGCGGTGATCCCGAACCTAGCCCGGAGGATATTAAACTTACCGATCGTTTGTCTCAAGCTGGGGTACTGTTGGGAATCCAGGTGCTGGATCATGTCATTATCGGTGACGGTCGTTATGTTAGCCTCCGGGAACGAGGATTCATTAATCCCTCAGTCTCTAGGTAGCAGTTAAGTCGGAGAAAGGAGTCTAGAAGTAGATGGTCTTAAGCTTCATCCTCAACCAATTTTCTCGCGATATGGGCATTGATTTAGGTACGGCCAATACCTTGGTATTTGTTAAGAACCGGGGAGTTGTCCTGCAAGAGCCGTCAGTGGTGGCAATTCAACGAGACACCGGGGCAAACTTAGCTGTGGGCGAGGAAGCCAAACGCATGATTGGTCGCACTCCAGGCAATATTATCGCCATCCGTCCTATGAAGGACGGTGTGATTGCCGACTTCGACGTGACTCAAGCTATGATGCGTCATTTCATTGGCAAAGCTAACCGGGTTCGGGGATTGATAAAGCCACGGGTTATTGTGAGCATTCCTTCCGGTGTTACCGAAGTGGAAAAGCGGGCCGTTTTAGATGCCACTTTACAAGCAGGAGCACGGGAGGCGTTCCTGATCGAAGAACCTATGGCAGCAGCCATCGGAGCAGAACTACCCGTACATGAACCTACTGGCAATATGATAGTAGATATCGGCGGTGGGACTACTGAAGTGGCTGTAATTTCCCTGGGTGGCATTGTTACCTGCCGTTCTATTCGGATTGGCGGCGATGAGATGGATGAAGCCATTGTGCAGTACATTAAGCGCACTTACAATTTAATGATCGGTGAGCGGACGGCTGAAGAAGTGAAGATTAATCTAGGTTCTGCTTTTCTCACAGAAGAGTTTGAGACGGCAGAGCGGGAGATCCGAGGACGCGACTTGGTAACGGGATTGCCGAAGACAATTCGAATAACAGCGGCCGAAATACATGAAGCGCTGGCTGAACCGGTCACGGCGATTGTGGAGGCAGTAAAGGTTACCTTGGAAAAAACGCCGCCTGAGCTGGCTGCTGATATTATGGATCGGGGTATTGTTATGACCGGCGGCGGTTCCTTGTTACACGGCATTGACATGTTACTGCAGAACGAAACCGGCATGCCTGTGTATGTAGCAGAGAATGCTCTCACGTCTGTAGCTATGGGTACCGGTAGAGCCCTGGACGAAATCGATCTCCTGGGCCGGGTGCTAATTGCACCTAAACGTGGTTGAGGAAGGCGGTATTGCCATGCCTGGGCAGGCACGAAACTACAAATACCTGCTCCTGGCTGTGGCCACGGTGCTGCTCACGCTTCTTATGAGTATTGCGGCCAAGCAGGGGGGGAAAATTGATCCGGCGGAAGGGTTACTACGGGATTTGCTGGCCCCACTTCAAAAAGCTGTGTTAGCTTTGACCTACAAGGTCAACGCTTCCATCCGTTACGTGGCCGAAATTAGGCGTCTCGGGGAGGAGAACGCCTATCTTAATGCGGAGATAACCCGACTTAAAGCGCGGGAAAGCGTAGCTGTGGAAGTCTGGCATGAAAATGTTCGTCTGCGCAAACTGTTGGATTTGCCACCAGCAATGCAGGAATTCCAACTGCTGGCTGCCCGGGTAGTGGCTCGTGACCCGAGTAATTGGTATAACACTCTGGCCATTGACCAAGGAAAGCAGGCTGGAGTGGAGGCAGGCAGTTTGGTAGTGACCAATGCCGGTGTTGTTGGACGGGTAAATAAAGTCTCAGCTAATGGTGCCGAAGTGCTGCTTATTAGTGACCAGCGCAGTGCTCTTGGGGCCATGGGACAATCAAGCCGGGATGTGGGTGTCCTAAGGGGAGGCGATGAGGGGGGCTACTGCCGACTTGTTTATCTTCCGCGCACCGCTTCGGTACGAAGGGGAGATGTTGTTATTACTTCCGGCCTGGGTGGAGATTTTCCCAAAGGACTGGTTTTGGGCCACGTGGTTGAAGTGCGGGCGGAAGACTATGGGCTGGGAAAATTTGCTCGAGTGAAGCCGGCGGTAGATTTGGATCATCTGGAGGAAGTGTTAGTTATTATCGAGCCGCAGAGCTAGGGGAGAAGAAGGAAGATGGATTTTTCCGGCCGACGGTTCTTGATAGTTGCCGGAGGTATGGGCGGTATGCTGGTGCTGCAGAGCACAATGTTTTATAAGATTAAATTATTTGGAGTTAGGCCTGACCTTATTCTGGCCACAGTGGGTTCGATAGCTCTGTTGCGCGGCTGGTCTCAGGGCCTGTTTTGGGGTGCCATAGGTGGGTTGTTGGAGGATGTGGTCACGGGCAGTCTGCCGGGGAGCCATGCTGTGGCTAAGAGTATTATCGGGTTTGTTTTAGGCTTACTGGAAGGGAAGGTATTTAAGGAGAATATTTTTCTCCCGGCTATAACTCTGTTTTTGGCTAGCCTGGCAGAGGGCATTATTTTCTTTCTGGCTTCGGGGTTTTTTGGTGAAATGAGATGGAGTTTTGTGGTTGCCCTTCGTACCGTTGTGTTTCCTACCGCTGTTGTCACGGCGTTGTTTGCGCCTATTGTTTATCGTTTGTGCGAACTTCTCTACGAGCCGCCCCGCTTTGGTCAGCGTGGGCGTTCCTTATGAGGTGAGGCTTTATGAATCCTAAAGCATTAGAGCGGCGTTTGACCTGTATGTCCATTGTGGCGGTACTGATTTTTGCCGTACTTACCGGGCGGCTGGGCTATCTTCAAATTACTGAGGGCGAAAGATACGAAAAGATGGCTACCGAGAATCGAATTCGTCTGTTACCGCTGGCGGCACCGCGAGGGGATATTCTGGATCGAAACGGGAGAACATTGGTGACCAGCCGCTTAGCGCCGGTAATAAGTGTTGTTCCTATGGACATGGATGATCCGGACGCAGTCTTAGCGCGTTTAAGCGAGGTCTTAGGCTACGATGTGCGGCAAACAGTCAGTGAGAGGGTAGAACGGCTGAAGGAGCGGAAAGAATATCGGGCTTACACTCCGATACGCATTGCTACTGATGCCGATATTAATACGCTGACCAAAATTGCTGAACATCAGTCCGAACTCCCTGGGGTGATGATTGAAGAACAACCGGTGCGGGACTATTTGTTAGGTGATGTGGGGGCTCACGTATTCGGATATGTACGGGAGATTGACCGGGAAGAGCTGGAGGCCTGGCGAGATAAGGGCTATAAGATGGGTGATATCGTGGGCAAGACCGGGGTCGAACGGGTGTACGATGAGTATCTGCACGGTGAACCCGGCGGACAACAAGTGGAGGTGGACGCCGACGGGCGGCCGGTAAAGATACTCCCGGGACGACGAATGCCGGTTCCCGGTCACAGCCTTAAACTTACCTTGGATCGGGAGGTGCAAGAAGCAGCTGTCTTCGGCCTGCGAAAGGTGATGGAGGCGATCGAGAAAGAATTTCCGACCAAGGCTGCCACAGCGGTAGCGATCGATGTTCGTACCGGTGGTGTGTTAGCTTTGGCCAGCGAACCTTCGTTTGATCCTAACATATTTACTAAAGAGACAATACCGCCGGATATCTGGGCCAGCATAAGTGACCCCACCTGGCAACCACAACTGAATCGGGCTATACGCGGTGTCTATCCGCCCGGCTCCACCTTCAAGATGGTCACGGCCACAGCCGGATTGGAGACAGGAACCATTAGACCCGAGGACACTATTTTGGACCGGGGCGTATACTGGCGCGTCGAACCGAAAAAATGCTGGAAAGCCGGCGGTCACGGCGTGGTCCACCTGACTCGGGCCATAGCTGTATCTTGTAATGTTTACTTTTATGATCTGGGCTACCGTACTGGCATCGAGAACCTGAACAAGTATGCAGCCTTGTATGGTCTCGGCCAACCCACCGGCATAGATCTTTATCCGGTGGAAGCTACCGGACTATTGGCTACACCAGAATGGAAACTGGAACATTATAAGGAGTTGGGTCTTAGTCAAGCGGAACCCTGGCAACCGGGGGAGACTTTGAGCGCTGCTATCGGGCAGGGGTTTTCGGCCTTTACACCGCTTCAAATGGCTAATTACATAGCCACCATAGCTAATGGCGGCACCCGTTATCGTCCCTATTTGGCCAGCGAGATAATTGCCCCGGACGGCCAGATCGAGCGGACAGTGGAACCGCGGATTATTGAGGAACTTAATCTTGATCCGGAGACAGTAGCTGCTGTCAGAAAAGGAATGTATCTTGTAACCCAAGGGGAAGGAACGGCAGCTTACTATTTTCAAGGATTTCCAGTTTCGGTGGCTGGAAAGACAGGCACAGCTCAAAATCCTCACGGCGCAGACCACGCTTGGTTTGTAGCCTTTGCTCCTTACGAAAACCCCGAAATTGCTGTAGCTGTGTTGGTGGAAAAAGGAGGGCACGGTGGTTCGGCTGCAGCTCCGGTGGTAAAAAGGATCCTGGAAGCCTACTTTGGTTTTGCCCAGGCAGAGAATTAGGGACCGAGTGAGATCCCTTCACTCTGGTTAGGGATCATGTTAGTATTATGTCAAAAGGTGGAAAAATGCGGGGTAAATCCCCGGCATTTTTTATTGGAAAAAGCAGGATTTAGCTGGGTGGAGTTAGAATTAAATGGAATAGAACTGGGTAAAGTTTTTTAGTGGGCAAGTAGGCTTTAGGGAGAGGGTCGAACATGATCAAAGAGGAAGCCGTCTTTAAAGGCACACGGGACGGGTTGCTCATTGTCCTTGACGATGAATGTGAATTTAAACAAGTGGTGGACAATCTCAAGACCAAATTAGAAGCAGCCCGAGGTTTCTTCCAGGGGGCCCAGGTGATTATTGATCCTGGAACGAGAAAGCTTACCAACAGACAAAAGAAGTCTTTGTCTAGACTGATCAACAGTCAGGCGGGACTTGCCTTAAAGGGGTTTACCAATGATAAGTCCAATGAATTAGATCTGCTAGAAGCAGAAGCAGCCGCAGGCAATCCGATAGAAATTGAACCCCCCGGACTGCTTGCATCTGCCCTGGGCAAGGTTTCGCAACTGCCGGTAATGTTCATTGACCGCAACCTTCGCTGCGGCCAGCAGGTGAATTTTACCGGTCATGTGGTGGTAACCGGTGATGTAAATCCGGGAGCGGAAATCATTGCTGAAGGGAACATTGTAGTAATAGGGGCGCTGAGAGGCTTGGTACACGCCGGGGCTAGCGGTGATCAGGGAGCTTTCGTAGCTGCCTTTCGCTTGGAGCCGAGCCAACTTCGAATAGCAGGTGTGTTCACACGTTCCCCGGACGATGAAAGCTGCCAGTTTTCCGGGCAACCAGAAATAGCACGGCTACAAGATGGCCAGGTGGTAGTAGAAAAGAATGACACCAACCAAATGCTATCCTTGGTACAACGAAGCTAGAGAAAAGGAGGAGTGGCAATGGGGGAGGTAATTGTTGTTACATCCGGAAAGGGCGGCGTGGGCAAAACCACCACGGTAGCTAATCTGGGTACAGCCCTGGCCTTAAATGAACATCGGGTGGTTTTACTGGACGCGGATATCGGACTTCGGAACCTGGATGTGGTGATGGGGCTGGAAAACCGGATCGTGTTCGACTTGGTGGATGTAACAGCGAAAGTTTGCCGCTTGAAGCAAGCGCTGATTCGCGACAAACGCTTCAACGAACACTTATTTCTACTGCCGGCAGCGCAAACCAGGGATAAAACGGCAGTTACACCGGAACAAATGAAAAGCCTGACAGAGGAGATAAAGGCGGAGTACGATTATATACTGGTGGATAGTCCAGCCGGCATTGAACAAGGTTTCCGCAACGCCATTGCCGGTGCCGACCGTGCCATTGTGGTGACCACTCCGGAGGTTTCGGCTGTGCGTGATGCCGACCGCATTATCGGTTTGCTGGAAGCTTCCGAAATGACCGAAGTTCAACTTCTTATTAACCGTATTCGTCCTACTATGGTAAGGCGTGGCGATATGATGGACATTGATGATATTATCGATATCTTGGCTGTGGACTTAATCGGAGTAGTGCCGGAAGACGATCGTATAGTGGTGGCTACAAACCGGGGCGAGCCAACAGTCTTAGATAGCTTGTCCCGTTCCGGGCAGGCTTTTCGCAACATTGCCCGCCGCATTGCCGGGGAGCAAGTGCCGCTGATGCCGCTGGAAGTCGAAGCAGGGTTTATGGCTCGGGTAAAGCATCTGTTCGGCTTTGGAAGCTAGGGGCCGAGGAAGGAGGGTAACTATGTTTGATCTTTTGGGTAGAGTCTTTGGACGTGACGAAGCCCCCAGTAAAGAAATTGCCAAGGAGCGGCTACGGCTGGTTCTGGTACATGATCGAGCCACGGTCTCACCGCAGTTTCTGGAGACGATCAAAGAAGAAGTGATCGGTGTGATTACCGAATACATGGAGATCGACCCTGCCGGCGTAGAAGTGAGTATCCACAGCCTGGAACGTTCGGTGGCGTTGGTGGCTAGCATTCCCATTAAACGAATGAAACGGGCCATCAAAGCAGTATAAATGCCTAGACGACGCAGGGAGAAACACTTATAATTAGGGTAGAGTCAGTACTTCTCCCTGGAGGGGCATTATGTTTGATAAGCGCTTACTCAAGAATTTGGACTATGTCATTATTGCTGTGGTGGTGCTCCTTACCACCATCAGTTTTTTTGTTATTGCCAGTGCCAGCCCGGAAAACCCATCCTATTTTGTAAAACGCCAGGCGGCTCGGGTGATTGTGGGGCTGGCACTATTTGTGTTGACACTCTCTATCGACTATCATGATCTGGCTCAGTACACCAGATACCTGTACTATACTAACCTTGCCTTGCTTACAACGGTACTGGTCCTTGGTCGAGAGGCAAAAGGTGCCCAGCGTTGGTTACGAGTAGGTCCGGTGGAAATACAGCCGTCCGAGCTGGCTAAGCTAATAATCATCATTACATTGGCCGATTTGTTGTCTAAACGAGCCTCTTCTTTGCACACTGTCCGTGATTTGCTGCCAGTGTTTGTTCATGTGGGTCTACCCATGATTCTCATTTTGAAACAACCTGATTTGGGAACATCATTGGTGTTTATGGGTTTGCTTTTGGGGATGCTGTTTGTGGCCGGGATCAAGTGGCAGCACTTGGCCGGACTTTGCGGACTGGGAGGGGCTGCGACTCCAGTCTTGTTCTATCTACTGGAGGATTATCAGCGAAAACGCATACTGGCAGTGTTTAATCCCTATATTGACCCGGCAGGCAGCGGTTATCATGTAATCCAATCCATGATTGCCATCGGTTCTGGACGCACATGGGGGAAAGGGCTCTTTCGCGGCACCCAGAATCGACTTGGTTTTTTGCCGGAGCAACATACGGATTTCATCTTTTCGGTGATCGGTGAAGAGTTAGGCTTTGTACGGGCGGCTGGAATTTTGTTCCTCTATTTTATTCTTGTTTACCGTGGTATCCAAGTAGCCCTAAAAGCCAGGGATGATTTCGGCACTTTACTGGCCACCGGGGTGGTGATTATGTTCACGTTTCACATATTGGTGAACGTGGGCATGACCATGGGAATTATGCCGGTAACCGGTATCCCACTGCCGTTTATGAGTTATGGTGGCAGCTCTTATCTTACTAATATGATGGCATTGGGATTACTCCTTAATGTTCATATGCGTCGCCAAAAGATTCTGTTTTGAATGGAGGATAAGACTTGAACGAAACGGTAGCCTTGGTGCCTTGTTCCGGCTATGGTGAAAAGGAAGTTGTCGGAGCGATAAGGCAAGCGGTGGACTACCTGGGTGGTTGGGGACAATATGTTAAACCGGGACAGCGGGTTTTACTCAAGGCTAACTTACTAACCAAACGACCGCCGGAAGATGCAGTAACCACCCATCCCTTGGTCGTGAAGGCAGTGGCAGCAGAAGTAATACGGGCCGGCGGTAAGCCAGTTATATATGACAGCCCGGGCGGTCCGTTTACCACAGCCATACTGGAAGACATTTATAGAGTCTCCGGTTTGACTCAGGTGGCACGGGAAACAGGCGCGGAATTGAATTGGGATGTGGCCGGCACCCAGGTATCGGCACCGGAAGAGGCCAGAGAGCGCAGTTTTACTTTGAGTCAGGCGGTTTGTAATGCCGATGTGGTTATTAATTTACCGAAGCTAAAAAGTCATGGCCTGACACGATACACCGGAGCAGTCAAAAACTTGTACGGGTGCATACCGGGACTGCACAAAGCTGAGTATCATTTACAGTTGCCGGAGCTTCATAAGTTTGTTGGCTTCTTATTAGATTTGGCGTTGACGGTGAGGCCTGCGCTTACAATTGTGGATGCAGTAGTGGGTATGGAAGGGGAAGGACCGTCGGCAGGAACACCACGTCCTTTGGGCTATTTGTTAGCCAGTCCGTCGGTTTTCGCTCTGGATGCGGTGGCCGTTACTCTGATCGGCCTTAATTTGGACGAAGTGCCATCAACCAATTTGGCTGCTAAGCGTGGGTTGTTAGCTCGTTCGGTGGATGATATTGTGGTCGGCTCGGCGTTAAGGGAGGCAATAGTCTCCGATTTTGAGGTGCCCCCGCCAGGGGGAACCAGTTTTCGCTTACTGGGTTACCGCATGCCGCCGCGATTGTTGAAGTTAGCCGGAGGCCTGTTGGGCGCGCGGCCGGTTTTTCGCGCCGAGCAATGCCGTCGGTGCGGTATTTGTATCAGAAGTTGCCCGGCCAAAGCCATAACCCTGGCCGACAGGCGGCCTACAGTGGACCTGAAAAAGTGCATCCGTTGTTTCTGCTGTCAAGAACTGTGTCCAGAGCAGGCTGTAACCATTCATCGCTCCTGGCTAAGCCGACGGTTCCTGAGATCATAAAACAAAGTGCCCTGCAGTTGGAATTTAGCCAGTACCAATCCAAAACCCCACCTCGTAGGTGGGGATTTTTGTTGGATAATTGCTTCTAATAGTTGTAATCATAGCTAAGGAGTAGTATAATTCAATTAACGATTAAGCAACTGTTTAATTATTAGATAAAGAACAAAGGGCAACGGAGGAGGTGAGGCGATGCCGGAGTCTGGGGGTCAGTCCAAACATGATAGCGCTCCCGATGACTTGCGCTCCGAGATAGAGGCGCTGAGCGGTGTCGGAGAACTGTTTAAGATTCTTTCCGACGACACGCGCAGCAAGCTACTTTTTGCTCTTGGGCGGCGTGAACTATGTGTACGAGAGATGGCCTGTCTCTTAGATTTGAGTTTACCGGCGGTTTCACACCATCTACGCATTTTGCATCATCAAAGATTAGTCAGAAAGCGCCGTGCCGGTAAAGAGGTGTTTTATTCGCTGCGCGACCGGCGAGTTATCGCGCTAATTGTGGCAGCTGTCTTGCATGCCGAGGAGCTAGGACTGTTGACTTCGCTGGAACCGGCAATGATCTAAAACGGTGGGACGAATTTGGAGGTGATAAATGGAACCGGTAAGGTAGAGTCGGGGGATGAGAGAATACTAAGGAGGTATTAACATGGCTGTATTTGACACTGTGGCTCTTAGTGCCGAACGTGCAAAGAAGGTCGCAGCCGAAATGGCTCTCGATCAAGCCCTAAAATACCTGAGCCGGGACCCGGAGCAAAACTTGCCCCGTATCCTGGATTCTGCTGAAAAGGTAGCACCTGATGAAGGGCAGAAGAAGAACATCAGGGCGCTGAGAGCCCGTGTGGTGGGCGACGAGAAGATCATGGCTCAAATTAGACGTCTGGTTAAGAATCCACGTATGTTAAGAAACTTTGTCAGTATTTGGGTAGTTAACGCCATGCTTCTTGGTGGACCACGACGCAATGTATTGATGAAGAAGCTGGGCATTCATATACCCAGTCTAATATTGGTCGACCCTACTTCCGCCTGTAACCTGCGTTGTACCGGTTGTTGGGCCGGTGAATATGAAAAGACGGATCAGCTGGAACCGGAGCTTCTGGATCGCTTGTTTACCGAGGCTAAGGAACTTGGCATCTATTGGATTGTCTTCTCCGGCGGCGAACCGTTTGCTTATCCTCATTTGCTGGATGTTGTAGCTCGCCATCCTGACATGGGCTTCATGGCCTATACAAACGGTACTCTAATTACAGACGAAGTGGCGGATAGGCTAGCTGAACTGGCCAATTTCTCGCCGGCGTTTAGTCTGGAGGGTTGGCGCGAACAGACAGATGCTCGCCGCGGCGAGGGTGTTTTTGACCAAGTGATGGCGGCCATGGATCGCCTGCGTGAACGAAGTGTTTACTTTGGCACCTCGCTCACAATTACGCGAGACAATATGGAAAAAGCATATTCTGATGAATTTATGGATTTCTTGGTGGACAAAGGTGCGACTTACGCCTGGACTTTCCACTATGTACCTATTGGTCGTGATCCAGATCTTGATATGATGATTACACCGGAACAACGGGCTTGGTTAGTTAAGCGGGTGGCTGAAATTAGAATGACTAAACCAATCTTGGTGGCAGACTTCTGGAACGACGGCCACTTTACCGGCGGCTGCATTGCCGGCGGCCGGATGTATTTTCATATCAATGCTGCCGGCATGGTCGAACCTTGTGCCTTTGTACATTTTGCCACCGATAATATTCGCGACAAGAGTTTGAAGGAAATCCTGGCTTCACCGCTGTTTACCGCCTATCAGAAGCGGCAGCCTTTCAACAAAAATCATTATGCTCCCTGCCCCATCATCGACGCACCCCAAGCCTTGCGTGATATCGTTAAGGAAACAGGAGCTCAGCCTACTCATGATGGGGCTCAAGATGTGCTTTCTGGCCTGCAGGCCACCTTTCTTGACCGGCGCTCCAGTGAATGGCTAAAGGCAGCTGATGAGCTTGAAGGGCGTTATTTTAGCCAGGTGTCTGAGCAAGCCGGCAAATAGTACGTCGGCTGTGTTTGGTAATGATAATTGCCCGGGTCGCGAGGCCCGGGCAATGTAGTGTCTTTATCAAGCAGGAAAACGGCCTCCTATGGCGAAAGGACAAAGCGTAATGAGGAGGCTTGAACGAATGATTAGCCCCAGCGTTTTCATAGCCCCGGGAGCTCAGATTATAGGTCAAGTGAGTATTGGACCCATGTCAAGCATTTGGTTTGGTAGCATTGTCCGGGCTGATGTGGATACCATAACCATAGGACAAGGTTGTAATATTCAGGACAGATCTGTTATCCACGTATCCCACGGGTTTCCGGTTGTGCTGGAGGATTATGTATCGGTGGGTCATGGAGCGATTGTACACGGCTGTTATATCGAAGAGGGGGCCTTAGTAGGCATAGGAGCTATCATACTAGACGGTGCTCGTGTCGGTCGGGAAACGGTGATAGGCGCCGGTAGTTTAGTACTGGAAAACACAGTATTACCAGCGCGCAGCCTAGTGGTCGGGCATCCGGCTCGGGCAATTCGCCAGTTGTCTCAGGAAGAAATACAAATGTTCCGGAGCACAGCTTCTCGTTACACCGAGTATGCCCAGCGTTACATAAAGCAGGAGTGGAAATGAGGGAGACGTTTTGAACTTTTGGCAGAACAAGGTTGTACTGGTGACCGGTGCTTCTCGAGGTATCGGAAAGGCATTGGCCGATCGATTAGCCGAAGTGGGTGCCCGCCTGGTTTTGACTGGGCGCGACGAGACGAAGCTTCAGTGTCTGGCCGGCCGGCTGTCTGCGGCTGGAATAGAGTGCGTATATATGGCCGCTGACGTGCGAGATCAGACGGCAGTGGAGCAAGTGGTATACTATGGATTCGATCAGCTGGGGAAGATCGATGTGCTTGTTAACAATGCCGGTATTGGTCTTCGTGGACCGGTGGAGACTTTGGAGCCGGCACAGCTACTGGAGGCAGTGGCCGTGAATGTGGTGGGACCGCTGCATTTTATCCAAGCCACAGTACCTTTGTTTAGAAGACAGGGTAGCGGGTTGGTGATCAATATCGCCTCTTTGGGTGCTATTCAAGTAGCCCCAAATATCGGAGGGTATGTTGCCACCAAGGCGGCTTTGACCAAGTTGGGAGAAACACTGCAGCTAGAGCTTCAAGACAGTGGGATCAGGGTGTGTACAGCCTATCCCGGGTCTGTCCGCACCGAGTTCCGACGTCATGCGCTGGGGGATGCCTATGGGGAAAAGGAGCCGCGTTTGTCCAGAATTGCACCGGAGGCAGTTGCCGAGCAAATCTTGCGGCAAACAGCCGCTGGAAGACGCCATATTTTTATTACCCCTAAGGATCGTTTTTTTGCTCATTTAGCCGGTGTAGCACCTAACTGGTCAGAATTTCTAGTGGGTCGGGCATTTCGCCGAGCCAAAGGAATATGAATCTAGAGGGAAACAAAGCAAGGGGGGGTAACTGATGCGAATAGTCCCAGTGGAAGGTAAGGATCTTCCGTTGGTAAAAAAACTATTGGAAAACGTGGGTCTTTCCTGGGCCGGGATCGAAGATCAGTTTGAGCATTTTCTCAAATTGATGTTGGATGGCGAATTGGTGGCAGTGGCCGGCCTGGAGGTCTATGATCATGTGGGCTTAATGCGGTCGGTGGCCGTAGCGCAGGAATACCGTCACTCCGGTCTAGGTCGTGGTCTGACCCGGGCGATGATTAACAAGGCGCGGTCTATGGGGCTTGAACGGCTGTATCTACTCACTGAGACAGCTTCCGATTATTTTTATCGCTTTGGTTTCCGTCCTATCGATCGCTCGGAGGTTTATGCGCCGGTGTTGGGGTCAGAACAGTTTCGCACTGTGTGCTCATCCAATGCTGTTTCTATGTACCTCAAACTGTAAGGCGCCGAGGCTGTTGGCTGAAGGACCTTGCCGGTTCGATACAGTTATTTTGGGCCTGAATGCTAGCTGTATAAAACAGTGCCAATTCCTGCTGCCAAAAGTAAAGTTAAAATAGGGTCCAGACGAAATTGGCGGATGGCAACAAAGGCTGCTATTGAGATAACCCAGCTGGAAGCAGATTGCATTGAAGACGGTAAAATGCCCCAGATGGCGGCAGCAATCAGCGCCACTACAGCCGGTCTAATGCCGGTGAATGCGGCCTGTACTGCGTCCAAGGTATTGTATTTCAAAAAGAGGCGAGTTAGGCTCAAAACTATCAAAAGTGAAGGCGTCACTACACCGGATGTGGCGGCCACGGAACCGAAGACGCCCGCCATCTTGTACCCGACAAAAGTTGCTGCATTGATAGCGATAGGCCCAGGAGTCACCTGCGAAATAGCAACCAGATCGATAAACTCGGACAAAGTAAGCCAGTTACTATTGGCGACTATTTCTTGCTGAATTAGGGGTAACATGGCATAGCCCCCACCGAAACTAAACAGACCGATTTTGAAGAAAGTCAGAAAAAGTTGCGTGTAAATCATGTGTTATCACCGTGGCCTTTGCCGTTATTATTATTTGTCTGTTCAAGTACACGGCGACTGTTGACGGCAAGACCTGCAATTGCGGCGGCAACAATTACCAGCACTGGATGCAGCCTAACAACCAACAAGAGAACTATGGCTACAATAGATAGAACGGCAGCTTGTTTACTTCTGATGGTGTTTTTACCGATATCATAGACTGCTGAGGCCATCAGGGCGACAATAGCAGGGCGCATTCCTGTCAGAGCCGCACGGACAAAACGATTGTCTTGCAGACCAAGAAAAAAAGTAGCTACAATAATAAGGATGACGAACGAAGGCAAGGTAGCTCCCAGTACTGCCGCCAATGTGCCTCTGAGACCGTTTAGCTTATAGCCGGTGATCACAGCTATGTTCACAGCGATAGGCCCGGGAGCACTTTGGGCCACAGCGATAGCGTCTATGAACTCTTCGTCTTGAAGCCAGCCTGATTTTTCCACCAGGGATTTGCGAATCAGAGGCAACATAGCGTAGCCACCGCCGAAGGTAAAAGCCCCAATAGATAAGAATGACCAAAAAAGCCCACCGGGTGTGGGTTTACTGGGTGTGGACAAGGCGGATGCAGTACTAGACTCGATGTCGCGGTCTAAAGTGTTCATAGCCACTATTACCTCACAAATCGGCTTATTGTCTACAGAATACCACAATAACACAATTTTGGCTAACTGTTGGTGTCGGTTTGTTTTTAATCATGGTTCGGAAGGAGTGGCCGCAGTTGTTGGTATTATCAACAGTGAAGTTTAGCTCTGAGCAGCAGGCTCTGGTGACAACGGAGTTTCCCACGGTGGAACTTCTGGTGGCTGAGGAGGCTAAAGTCTATGAACAGCGCTGGCCCAAATTGGAGATTCTGATTACTTTCACCGGGGATCAAATTACGTCTGATTTTCTAACCAAAGCCAAAGACTTACGGTGGGTGCAGGTTTTTTCGGCTGGTGTCGACAGGTTGCCCCTGGCCGAGTTGAAACAACGAGGCATAGCTTTGACCAATGTAAGTGGAGTTCATAAGAGATCCATGGCGGAACAGGCTTTTGCTTATATACTGGCTTTTGTCCGTTTGTTACCGCGTTTTCTGGCTGCCCAGGCAAGACATGATTGGGATCGTCCAACCGGATTCTTTGCTTTTGAACCGTTGGCGGGGAAAACGCTGGCGGTGGTAGGCACGGGCAGTATTGGACAAGAGGTAGCCCGTTTAGGTCGGGCTTTCGGCATGATAACGGTAGGGGTTAATACTAGCGGTGATTTACCTCCACACTTCGACCAAGTGTATTCCAGCGAGCAGCTTCAACAGGCTCTGAGCAAAGCTGATTTTGTTGTGCTCCTAGTGCCGCTAACCGAGGAGACCAAGGGACTCATTGGAGCCGACGAGTTGGCAGCCCTAAAACCTTCGGCCTATCTGGTGAATATTGCCCGTGGAGCGGTGGTAGATGAACAAGCATTGATTGATGCTCTGAAGACACGGAAACTAGCCGGAGCCGGGCTAGATGTTTTTGCCGAAGAGCCGCTGCCGGTGGACAGCCCCTTGTGGGGTTTTCCCAATGTGATCATCACTCCGCACATCGGCGGTTGGTCGGCGGACTACAAAGACAGATGTCTGGCAGTATTTAGTGAAAACCTGCAGTGCTTTTTGGCCGGGCGGCCGTTCTTTACCCCGGTGGACTTAGATAAAGGGTACTGATGGCGCTCTGCCGGTGGCGGTATTAGCCCCGCCCAGGTCGGTACTTCTTTAAGAGCAGGCAACTGGCGGCGAGCAAGACTGACAATGCTCCCAGGACTCGGGTGGCGATGGCTACAGTGGCATTAAGGAAGAACTGCTCGGGGAACAACTTAATCAAGTTATCTGTAGCTGGATCCAGTTGCCAGAGCATATTATCAAATGATATTATGTGGAAGAAGGTGAAGGCGCGGTTAAAATCAAGCCGGACAGCCAGCAGTAAGATCAGGAAGCAAGCGATGCCGGCTCCGCTTCCCCCGGCCACGGCTGCGATTACTGTCAGCCCGGCTCGGCTTTTTCTCACTGTCCAGATCAGCCCAGTCCCAGCCGCTAACAGAAGCAAGGCCAGATTACGCCCAATCCATCCGACCCGAAACAGATGGCGGACGTCGGCCAGATGGGCAATTTCATGCTCCTGGTACAGTGGCTTAGGGCCGTTCGGGGACGGGATAAGTACTTGCGGTGACGAAATTTGGTTACGGTAGTATTCCCACAAAGCCTGGCTAAAGCGCTTATATTCCTGGGAACTGAAGCCGGTAGCCTGTTTAAGGTTAAGAATTTCGTACTGCTTCAGATAGAAGCGTTCGGAGAAGGCCACGCTTTCGGTGGCTAGCATGGTGGTCAGCAGAGGAATTGAAAGTACTATTAATAAGGCCGCCACCAAAACGGCTCTTTTTTCTTTCATTTTTACCTCCTCAATGAACAACGCCCGGTATTGGTAAGTACCGACAATCAGCGCTTGAAAGCCGGAACAGCAACCTTCGCTAACTATAATAACATGTTGTAGCCTAGATTGGCGGTCCAACTTGAGAATTATTTTGACGGAAAAACGTGAGCACAAAAGAAGTGAGGACTAGGTACGACAAGGGATGAAACATCGTCCAGTCGGCAACAATAAAGGACGAATATTGTGTGGTGTGCTGGGGGGGAGAGACAGTGAAAGCACACACGGCAGAAGTCATTATTGTGGGTGGGGGACCATCGGGATCCATAGCGGCCGCACAGTTGGCAGATAAAGGTTTAGATGTCCTGATCCTGGAGAAGGATTACTTTCCACGCTACAAACCGTGCGCCGGGGGTGTTACGGCCCGGGCTTTGTCAGCGCTGGGGTTTTCTTTGCCAGAAACTATAGTGCAGGAAGAGTGCCATGTGTTTCGGGCTGTTATGGGAAAGAATGTGCAGGAAGCTCGATTCGGACACCCCTACGCCATTACGGTGGACCGCAGCGAATTGGATTCTTTTTTGCTCCAGCGAGCTAAGGAACTAGGCGCAGCGGTGCATACCGGTGAACAGGCGTTAGCTATACAGCCGGGGGTGAACGGCATGTTGGTCCGGACCAAAAAGGCTGTCTACAGGGCACCGCTAGTGGTAGGTGCCGACGGAATTCCCAGTATGGCAGCGAGAGTTTGCGGCCGCCAGGACCTGGGTGCCGCTGCGGCCTGCTTGTGTGCCGATGTGCCTCGTCCTTTGGCAGACGAAAGCCGCTTTCAAGGGGTGCTGGAAACTCATTGGGGGTTGTTTCGCTGGGGTTATGGCTGGGTCTTCCCAAAACGGGATCACCTGTCGGTGGGACTAGGAACGTGGGATGGCCGCCGACAAAACCTTAAAGCCTTGTGGACTGATTTTGTTAAATCCCAGGGCTTGCCCACTGCCAAACCCCAGGGGCACCTGATTCCAGTGGGCGGGAAATGGAGACCGACGGTGGCGGACGGCCTCTTGTTAGTGGGAGATGCAGCCGGCTTTGCCGATCCATTGACCGGCGAGGGACTTTATTATGCTTTCAGTTCGGCTAACATAGCAGGAGAGACCATCTGGTCCCTAAAACAGACCGGATTATCATATACAGCTAACAACTTGGCCCGCTACGAGAGGTCGTGCTGGCAGCTATTTGGCCAAGATCTGAAGCAGGCTCTACGCCTAAATAAGATCGCGCAACGTTACCCTGGACTATGGCACCAGGCCTTCAAGGCTTCTGCTAACTGGTTTTCCTGGGCGCTGCAAGTGGTCGAGGGAGAAAAGAGTTATCGCCAGATGTGCCAGTGGGTTTTACCGCGGTTACTGTTGTTATGGCTTCGAAACGAGATAATCAAATAGGCTGAGGTGATATGGGTGGGAGAGGAGCAGACTAAAAAAAGGTACATTAATTCGCTGCGAAGAGGGGAGAGAATAAAGGATTACTTTGTCGCTACCGGGGCCACATTGACTCCGTTTCGACCAGAAAGCGGCCGGAGCGGTTCCTTTCTTCGGTTTACGCTTTCCGACCGCAGTGGTTCTTTACCGGCAATCATGTGGGAGGGTGGGGAAGAAGTATTCCCTCAGCTCCAGGCCGAAAACACGGTGGTTCAACTGCAGGGAAGTGTGGGCCAATATCGCGGCGACCTCCAGCTGGTGGTGGAGCGGGTCAACCTGGTAGAAGAAAGTGTTATTGACCCTGCTTGGTTCTTACCGAGTTCACCCCAACCACACCCACTGATGGAGAAAAAGTTACAAGCAGCCATAGAACAAATCCAATCCGGGCCGCTCTCTCAGTTGCTAAACAGCATGTTTGGCGACGCGGATTTCTATCGAGCCTTTGTTCAAGCGCCGGCGGCCAAAGCAATCCACCATGCCTATCTAGGCGGACTACTGGAGCATACCCTGGAGACATTCGCTTTTGCTGAAACTATCGCTGCTCATTATCCGCGGTACATAAATCGGGATCTGCTCCTTACAGGGGCACTTCTACATGACTGCGGCAAGATTCTTGAATACAACTGGGAGGGTCTGGGGTTTTCTTTTACCGATGAAGGAAGGTTATTTGGGCACTTAGTCTTGGGGGCTAGGCTAGTAGAAGAAAGGCTGGCCCAGAATTTTGAATTCCCTCTTCCCTTAAAGCAAGAGCTGCTCCATATGATCTTAGCTCACCATGGAATCGAAGAATGGGGTTCACCGCAGCCTCCCAAGACTATCAATGCTTTTGCTCTTCACCATGCCGATTATCTTAGTTCTGAACTTAACCACTTTCAGGGGTTACTGGACCGGGCTGATAACTTGAACGAGGAGTGGACGGCAGTGGACAGAAAGTTAGGGCGTAGTGTTTTTCGGGGATTTCTAAGCCAGGATGAAGTGGCCGTGACTCAGGAAGGAGAGAATCCGTTTGGATAAGACCCTGGTCTTGCTAAAGCCTGACGCCGTGAAGCGGGGACTTTGTGGCGAAGTATTGAGACGGCTGGAACGTCAGGGCTTGAGGATATGCGGACTGAAGATGCTCCGTCTTAGCCGTGAACTGGCCGAAAAGCATTACGCCGAGCACCGTAACCGTCCTTTTTTCCGTGAGCTGGTGGAGTTTATTACCTCCGGTCCGGTGGTGGCGGCAATTATAGCTGGTGAGGATGCCATCTTTAGAGTACGTCACCTGATTGGCGACACCAGGGCTGCTGCTCCCGGCACAATTCGAGGCGATTTTGCCACCTCGCTTACGGCTAACATTGTGCATGGTTCCGATTCGCCTGAAAGCGCCGTTCGGGAGCTGGCACTCTTCTTTCCCTCCGGGTCAGATTGTGGTTGATTCCAGGGGCCCGATTAAGCCGACCCAACGGTCAAACACGGCCTTGCTTCACTTGGAAGCAGGGCCGTGTTGTTTGTGGGGGCCTATGAACGAATCTCATAAGCCTCAGTCAAGCAGCATACATTGTATTGGTAAACAGACTGATCCATAGGGGGACGGGAAATGTGGCGGCGACGAGGACTGGCAGCCGGCTGCTTGGTAACATGGCTACTGGCGACCCAGATAGTATTGGCAGTACCGTCGGCAGAGGTGAATTTATGTAAATGTGACCGCGTTCGTACACTCGGTCTTCGTTCTCCGCCTCTTCAGGGGCCTGATGTGCTGGAACTTCAAGAGCGGTTGGCTCGGTTAGGGTTTTACTCTGGCTCCAGAGACGGTGTGTATGGATCCGCTTTGGTCCAAGCAGTAAGAAAAATGCAAGGGGCACTGGGATTACCCCCAACCGGAAACGTGGATGACAGCACCTGGCAGGCACTGGCTATGTACGAAATTCGGCCGGCGGGGGCGGCAGTGCCGCCGCCCCGGGGTGAAATCAGCATTCTGGTAGATATTGATTCCCTCACTCTGGTAGTGTACAGCGATGGTGTGCCTTACAAGCTTTATCCCATCGCCATCGGTCGCCCAGAATCGCCAACCCCGGTGGGGGAATGGGTAGTGTGCGAAAAACGGGCCGGTTGGCATGGTGCCACCGGCGTCCGCTGGTTGCGCCTGTCCAATCCCTGGGGTAGCTATGGTATCCATGGTACCAATAACCCGAGCTCCATTGGGCAGATGGCCAGTGCTGGCTGTGTACGGATGTTTAACCACGACATAACCGAATTGTACGAGTGGGTTGATCTCGGGACAGTGGTGGTACTAAAGGAGCATAGGACCCTTGGTTCGCTCTACTCGGACTTTAAAGTAGGAGCAGTGGGGCAGGATGTGGTCTACTTACAGTGGCGCCTAAGACAGTTGGGATTTGATCCGGGCCGGGCTGACGGTGTGTTCGGCGACCAGACGGCCCAGATGGTAGCTGCCTGGCAGAATTACCGCGGACTGAAGGTTACCGGGAAAGTGACCGCGGACCTGCTTTATCTTCTCGGTTTACGCTAGGATGGGAGGGAGCCAGCCTGAGGAAGAACAGGGCGTGGAAAGTTGTGGCGACTGTCATTATCGCCGGGGTACTGGGCCTTTTTCTCTGGTTCTGGTGGGGCTACGAGCCTAAAGGGCAGTTGGATCCCAAAGCTCAAGTCCAACCGGACAAAAAATACACGGTTGTATTTTGGGACTTTGACCGACCGCTGCCCGGCGGTGCCAGCTACCGGGAAGAACTGGTCCGGGAAATTGAATTATTCAACCAAAAGTTCCCTAATATCACTGTAGAACTGAAGCTATTTCCCTGGACCCATGGTGAGCAAGTGGCGGCAGCCATCCGCCGTCGCCAGGAGGTGCCCCATATCCTTTCCTTGGGGCCGCTAGAAAGCCTGGATTTCGCCCGCGACTTATTACTACCGGCGAGCTATCTGCCGGAGGAAACCCGCCTGGATTTTGTACCGCTGGCCCTGAGCGGTCCAGAGTTCGAACACAAGACAGCTGTTTGGCCTCGTTTCCTGGCCCCACAGCTGTATTTGGCCAATACAGACTTGCTTCAGGCCGTTGGTGTAAACAGGTCCGGGTTGCAGGAACAAGGTATAGACTGGGCTGATATCTTGCACCTAGGGCGGGAGTTGATTCAGCTTGAAGGACAGCCGCACGCCCTGGCCGGCCTGGACTATCAAGGACTGTTAGTTGCATTGGCTCCACGTCAACCGGACTCGTTGGGCCCAGAGCAATTTAGTTGGCCTCGAAGCGCTGCTGACACGGCGGTGGCCCGCCTACGACAGCTTCAAGCTGATAATTTTTTACCCCCAAACATCGATCAAGCTGACTATGGAGGTGTGAAAGAATTTTTTACCGGGCAGGCAGCATTGCTGGCCCCGGCAGAACCTTGGTTGCTGCGGACAGTGCGTGCCAGGCAGGAACAAATCAAGCACGGCCTCTTGCCTGCCACCGACAGGGGTCTAGGCGAGGTAGCCTTGATACCGCCCAAGTTGACTCCATCAGCGGGGCTTCCGGCACGAGTGGAAGGATTGGTGGTATTTAGGTGGCGTCTGGCCGCCGACGAGATCAAGGCCGCGGTGGAGTGGGCCCAGCATCTGAGCCGATCGGGGACCTTGCCGGCCAAGCTGGACTTATTGCCGGCATATCGTCCCAGCCAGGACGCATGGTCTGCGGCTTGGGAACTTGGTAATGAGGCGGTGCTTCTTGGCGTGTGTGAGCAGGGCCAAAGACTGGCGCCATATCCTAAGACCCGATTAGAGGGAATAGACAGTTAGGGTCGAATTAAATAGAAAGAAAGAGAAAATTTGCCAGCTAAAACTACAAGGAGCGTCATTATGCCAGCCCTGATTGCTATTGCCTTGGCCTTTGCCGCGGGCATATTGGTTTCCCGTCAGCTCCCTTTCAACTTCTGGCTAATTTCAACAGCAGCCCTAGTTATTATTGGCATTTGGACCGTTGGGCAACGTAAGCGCCAGGCAGCAAGCGTTGCTATTTTGCTGCTGGCTTTTTTGGCCGGTGCTCTAAGGCTGGGTATGGCCGATCTGCGGACGGACGAGTTAGCTCCGTACACGGACAAAACAGTAGTTATAGAAGGGACTGTAGTCAGCGAAGCGGAGTCTACGTCATTGGGTTCTACTTATGTATTGGCAGTGCGCTTGGTGGGCCAGGATCAACTATACCCGGCTACAGGGCGGGTGTTGCTGCGAGATCTGAGGCTGGAAAAAGAGACATATGGCTACGGAGACTTGGTACGAGTTCGGGGTAAACTGGTACGACCCCGGGGCGCATCCAACTTCGGCCAATTTGACTACCGAGCTTATCTGGAACGACGCGGTATCTTCTACCAACTGGCTCTGTCCACCCCGGATTCGATCCAGTATATCAGCGCTGACCAGGGTCCTGCCATTTTGGGACGTATTTTTGAACTCCGGCGGCGGTTTTTTCAAGTAGCCGCTATTTTGCCTCCTGCTGAGACAGCGCTGCTTAAGGGGCTGACTTTAGGAGAACGCCAGTTGGTTTCCGCGGAAACAGTAAACTTCTTTACGGCCAGTGGAACAGTGCACTTAATGGCTGTATCCGGCGTCCATGTGGGGATGGTGGCAGCTCTAGCACTGGGATTGGCGCGGCTGCTGCACTTGCCGTTTTTTCTTCAAAGTGTGTTTGCCGGCTTGACAGTATTATTGTATACTGCTTGGACAGGCTTTGCCCCGTCGGCAGTTCGGGCCGGTATTATGTTCACGTTGGGCCTACTGGGACTTAGCACCGGTCGGCCGCGAAACTCTCTGGTTGCTTTAGCGGCGGCGGCGTTGATATTACTAACAGCAAATCCCCTGAACCTCTTTGACACCGGCTTCCAACTGTCTTTTGCCGCTGCGGCGGGTATCTTGTATTTTGGTTCGCAAACAGCTCTATCTGCTCCGGGGTGGCGGCGGCTGGGTACACCTTTAATAGCTTCGGCGGCGGCTCAGCTTTGTACTTGGCCCCTTACAGCCTACTATTTCAGCGGTGTATCTTTAGTCGGGTTCTTGGCTAGTGTAGTAGCTATTCCGGTGGCTGGTTTGGCCCTTAGCCTAGGTCTGGCCGGCCTTCTACTGGGAAGCATCTATTTGCCGGTGGGTAAGCTAATACTTGGAGCGGCCGGGGCTGCCCTGGTGGTACTTACTTTCTTGGCTCGCCTGTTTGCCTGCTGGCCGGGGGCGTTTGTCTATGTAGGCAGGCCACCGATCGCCTTCTTACTGGTCTATTACTCAGCCGTTTTTACTGCCCCGTATTTTCTTCGTTCCAACTCAGGCAGAGTTAGGCTGCGCCGGGGCTTGTTTATTGCCACCACGTTGATTTTACTGGTTGTTACTTGGTTTGGTCCGGTTCCAGAGGCATTAGTGGTAGATTTTCTTGCCGTCGGTCAGGGCGATGCCATCTTGATTCGTTCGCCTTCCGGGCAGGCGGCCCTTATCGACACCGGCCCTCGGATAAGTACCGACAAAGGTGTATGGGACGCCGGGGACAGCATTTTGCTCCCATATTTGCGGGCCCAGGGTGTCCACCGGCTGGAACTGGTGTTTTTGACCCATGGCGATACTGATCACGCCGGCGGCGCTGCGGCCATTATCAGCAGTATGCCGGTGGGGGCAGTAATTGCACCGGCCACCTTCGAGGGTACCGGAGCCGGTTTTGTTCGGGCGGAGTTAGAGCGGCGGGGAGTTCCTCTGTACACCGGTACCAGCGGTCTGAGGGTGGATTTGGGCGCCCACGTAGAGGTAATGGTGCTCAGCCCTCCGCCGGATCCGATAGTTTCTAACGATACTCAAAACGATAATTCATTGGTATTGTACCTGCGCTACGGGCAGTCCGGTTTTTTGTTCACCGGTGACGCTGGACAGCCGGCGGAACAGTACTTATTGAAGCAAGGACTTCCCGGCCCAGTAAATGTGCTCAAAGTAGCTCATCACGGAGCCGCCACCGCCACCACGGAGGAGTTTATCCAACAGCTAAGACCGGAACTGGCGGTAATTTCGGTGGGTAAGAACAATTTCGGTCATCCCAGTCCGGCTACTTTAGAGCGTCTTCTGGCTGGCGGTGCCCTTGTTCTGCGCACGGATGAAGATGGACAAGTTCGGGTTGAGAGCGATGGACAAACACTTGAGGTTTCCACTTTTGCTCAAAACAGGGGGGATAAGAAGTGAAGTGGCAGGAAGTATGGCAGCAACTGGAGCAAAAAGAGGTAGCACCGTGCTACCTTTTGACAGGAGAAGAGACATATTTGATCAGTCAGACCGTGAGCAAGATTGAGGCTGCGCTGGAGTTAGGGGAACTGCGGGATTTCAATATGGAACAGTTGGAAGCCGCCGATATCGACAGCACAACTTTGGCTGCGGCCGTGGCCCAAGCTCCCTGGCTGGCCGGACGGCGCTTGGTGGTGGTCCGGGGCTTAAACCCTAGAACCGACAACCAAAAGACCGCCGGGAAAGTGGCGGCCGGATCTACTTTATGGGAGCAGCTACCGCTTATAATTGCGGCTCTTTCGCCTGCTGTTTGTTTGGTTCTTTGTGTTAACGGCAGCGTGGACAAAAGAACCAAAGTAGTCAAGGCTACCGCTAGCATGGGGAAGCTGGTGGAGTTCCCGTATCTGCGGGGACGAGAGCTTGAGCAATGGATCTTACAGCGAGGAAATGAGCTGGGTCTGAGCTGGGAAGGGGGCGCCCTTTCTTATTTGATTCAGCGTACAGGTCAGGGTCTGGCCCAACTGGAGTTGGAACTGCAAAAGTTGGCGGCCTATACCGAAGGCACCGGTCTCGTCCGGCGGCGCGAGATTGAATTATTAGTCCCAGAGTCCAGAGAAAGTCGGGTATTTGCCTTAACAGATGCCGTACTGGCCAAAAACCGCGAACAGGCGTTGTATGTATTGGAGGAACTGCTCAGACAGGGTGAGAAGCCGATAGCTTTGGTTGGCCTCTTGGCTTACCAAGTCCGGGTGGTAGGATTAGCCAAAGCAGCTCTCGAACAAGGGACAGCGAGCCGGGATGTGGCCAAAACGCTGAAAGTACATCCGTTTGTAGCTCAGAAAGCCGTGGCCCAAAGCCGACGTTTTGGCTGGGGCGAACTATATGATCTGATTCGAAAGCTGGCTGCAGCCGATCTCAAACTAAAAAGCACCGCTTTGCCGGCTCAGCTGGTACTGGAGGAAGTGATTCTATCTTAATAAGCGCGGGTTATAACAGGAAGCCCCTTCCTGAGCTCCTGATGGTGGAGAAAGGAAGGGGTTTTATTCTGCGGCCGCTTGGGTCATAGCATTTAGTTTACGTGAAAGTTGTGCCTTTTGGTGGGCTGCCTTATTCTTATGAATCACACCTTTGGCCGCCGCCTTGTCAATAATGCTGAAGGCATTGTCCAACCGCTGCTCTACCTGTTCGGATTCATTGGCAGCCAGGGCTTCATCGAAGCGCCGGATAGCGGTGCGTATACGAGACTTAATTATCGTGTTGTGTAAGCGCCGTTTTTCGCTGCTAAGAACGCGTTTACGGGCGGATTTAATGTTCGCCATTGCTTCACCTCCCCACCTTGGCTGTACCGGACGGGTAAACTCACTAGCACATTGTACCATGGGCCCCTAGGAAAAGCAAGAAGTGCGTCAGCTCAGCCCTTCCCTTGTGGGCGGATGTCTATTCAGGGGTAATCGCAAAGTCAAGGAAGCGGGTACAAGGGTATCGAACAAGTGCCTCTTCACACCATTGTCACAAAAACTCTTCTTCGTTGTCACTTTGCTCCTTCGAAATGACGGGTAATCGGTCCACCTGCTGTGCTACCGGCATAGCTTGAAATTCAATAACGCCATACACCCCTGAATAGACACTGTGGGTGCTAGCCAGGCAGAGCAAGCCAACGGGCTGGGGTCTAAACCGGTCTAGGCTCGAATACGTTTCTAGTATGTTGAGTTAAGACGCTTCTTGACCGGTTGTCAGCGAAAGATTACGACCGGGCTCAAGCTGTTATGCCGGAAGCGAAATGAAGAGGTGAAGCTGGTGCGCTGGCAGGTTATTTATCGACGGTGGCGACTCGGCCTGCCCTTTATAAAAGGCGTTTTGCTGGTGGCCACCTGCTTTTGTTTGGTCAGCTTGGCCGCGGCCGGGTGGCCGCGACTAAGCCTACCTGTGGCCGCGGTGCCTGTGTTTACCGATGGGGGCCAAGGTTTTACTGGACAAGGATTGTTCCGCCGGGTACTGGAGCTTTATGAGGTGGATTTTGTTCAGGTTTTCAGTCAAGGGTTGCCGCTGTCGAGCCGGTACCGGCCGGCTGAAATAGGCCATACAGCGGGTGCCAGTGATTTGTTTCCCTGGCTCAGCCAGAGCTCAAGTAAACTCAAGCTGAGTTTACAGCCTCTGGGCCTGGTTCAGAACGAGCTCGGCTGGTTCCAGTTGGCGGCGCGTGGAGGCGACCGATTCCATGAGCCCCCTAGGTTGGAGACGGCTCCGGTTAACCCCAATGGGCCTCAGGTAGTGTCACCGCAGCCCTTGCCCCAGCCGCTGCAGCCAGTGCTAAAGCCGGAGGGACCGGCGCGAGTGGCGGTATATCATACTCATACCTCAGAGGATTATGTGCCCACGGCCGGCAGCACTCACACCTATGGGCGGGAGGCAGGTATAGTGGCTGTTGGCCGTGAATTGGTGCAACAACTGGAGGAAAAGCACGGCATCCCCTGTATTCATGATATCACCTTGCATGACGCTGATGTGTTTCGCGAGGCTTATTTGCGTTCTGCCGATACAGTGGCCAGACTCCTAAAAGAGCAGCCCAAACTGCAAGTA
>LSQX01120544.1_pt1 | contig 43017 bp, 40 predicted proteins | sample 654561 | NCBI WGS metagenome assembly LSQX01 (sample SAMN04489861, study PRJNA283612) | anaerobic digester metagenome | isolation source: 4 biogas reactors fed with cattle manure at either 37C or 55C with and... | place: Denmark: Kongens Lyngby | collected 2014 | reverse complement strand
TCCTTAATCATGGCCGGAGGGGATAGTTCTTTAAGCTGCCCATTGATGCTGATGCTGGGCTGAACCGAAGCCTGGATACCGCTGCCGGCCCAAAACAATATTGACAAAATAACCAGGAGCAGAGAGCATTTCCATATTAATTTCATTTTTATTGCTGACCTCCATTTTTTGATTTATTATCATGCTCTACAAGTTCTACCCAGGTTTGCCTTTTCCTTGATGTAAATAATGGGAAAATGGAGGGGGGCGGTCAAAGACAGCCCCTACAACACGGTATGGGTCAAGCCATCAATTAGGGCACAGTATCTGCCGCGGGAATAATTGGGGGCACAACATGCGGTTGGCAATATGGGTATTGGGCGTGTGATCGATCGTGGGGTTTTGGGCAGATGAACCGCAATATAGGTATACGCAGGTAGGGGCGACCTGTGGTCGCCCGCCTGTGATTGGCAATACATGTGTTGCGTGTTGTTTTCAGTTTATTTGAAGGCTTGGATCAGGGCCGGTAGTACCTGGTAGAGGTCGCCTACTATGCCGTAATCGGCGGCTTCGAAGATGGGTGCGTTTTCATCTGAGTTGATGGCGCAGATGATGCCGGCTTCTCTGATCCCTACTATATGCTGGATCTGCCCGGATACTCCTACTCCTATATATAGAGCGGGTTTTACCTCTTTGGCGGACAGGCCAATACAGGATTCCTCGGTCATCCAATGTTTCTCTTCCGCAATGGGACGGGTGCAGGCTATTTCGGCTCCCAGGAGTTCTGCCAATTCCTGCAAGATGGCCAGGTCTTCCTGATTTTCTATACCCCGGCCGGCACAGACGATTACCTTGGCGGCGGTGATGTCCCCGGAGCCGGCTCCTTTACCTTTCCGTTCTATTATCTGCACTCCGGAAGGAGTTGGGGCCTCCAGGGTTCTCACTGTTCCCTGCCGTGAGCTTTGGGGCTCGGCGGCGGCATAGCTGCCGGGAGGAATGGTGGCCATCTGGGGCCTACTGTTGATGCTAAGGGTTTGCACGGCGGCTCCCCCGTACATCAAGCGTTCCAGCTGCAATTGGCCCTGCTCACCAAGATTGATCAGGGTACATTCACTACACAAGGCCGTGTCCAGCCGGGCTGCTACCCGGGCTGCCATTTCTTTGCCTTTGAGACTGGCGGCGATCAGGAAGATATCGGGATCAGCCCCTTTAGCCTCCTGGGCCAGAAGGGGTACATAATCCTGTACCGGCTGTCCTTCGGCCAGGGGTGGCAGCAATAATACCTCATCGGCTCCCCGGGCTATGAAATCCTGAGCCGTATCCTGGTCTCCCGTTACCAGGGCGGTAAGGCTTTGGCCCAGACCATCGGCCAGTTCTCTTCCAGCCGTGAGCAATTCTAGGCCTGCTTCAATTCTATCTGCATAAATCCATACTCCTGCCATTATTTCACCCCCTATCAATTACGCCGGTTTTTTTAATGCTTTCCACAAAGGCTTGCAGGTCCTCGGGAGAAGAGCCAAAACGGGTGCAGTTCCTGACCAGGCTAGCGGCCCGTAAGCCTTTATCGGTGATCAGAGCTGGATATTCAGTCCCCAGGTCCTCCAGGCTAATCTCCACTACCGGCTTTTTGGAGGCGGCCAGGGTGTCTTTAAGTCCTGGTACCCGGGGATTATTTATGTCGGGCAAGACGGTTACCAGAGCGGGCAAAGGAGCTGAAACCACCTCTACCCCTTCGTCGCTTTTGCGCTGGGCGATTACTCGCTGGCCTTCAATACTCAGTTTTTTCACAAAGGCGATACAGGGAATACCCAGCTTTTCAGCCAAGCGGGGTCCTACCTGCTGGGCATACAGGTCACTGGAACCTTCTCCGCAGATAATCAGGTCATAGTCGATTTGGCCGCCTATTACCTGGGCCAGCATGGCTGAGGTCTGGGAGGGCTCCAGGTTTTCCAATTCCTCATCATTAATGAAATAGGCTTTTTCCGGCCCTCGGGAAAGTGCATCCTTAATGCCTTTGGTGGCGTCACTAGGGGCCACAGTAACTGCGGTAACACTTCCCCCGTAGGCTTCCTGCAAGCGTACCGCTTCTTCAATGGCATTGCGGTCGTAATCGCTTAGCTTGTGTTCAGCCCATTCCAGATCAATTTTTCCCGAGCTGGATGGCTTAATGTAGGCTTCATCCACCACCCATTTGAAACAGCATACTATATTGGGCATGGGTCCCACCTCTCTTTACAAATAATAATGGCAGGAAAAGAAAGCTCTTCTCCTGCCTTAAAACTTATCTCAATACGTTCCCGGCGATAACCATTCTTTGGGCTTCCGAGGTGCCTTCATAAATCTCAGTTATTTTAGCATCCCGCATCAGCCGCTCTACCTTCTGGCCTTTGCAATAGCCATATCCGCCGTGGATCTGCACTGCCTTGGAGGCGTGTTTAGAACACATTTCAGCACAGAATACCTTGGCCATGGCCGCTTCCTTGCTGAAGGGCAGGCCCTGATCTTTCAAATAAGCGGCATAATAATAGAGGAAACGTCCGGCCGTAATATCGGTATACATATCAGCTATCATCCACTGTATGGCCTGGTTCTTGGAAATGGGTTTGCCAAATTGTATCCGCTGTTTGGAGTAGCTGATGGATTCATCCAGGGCCGCCTGAGCAATACCTACCGCCTGGGCGGCAATCCCAATTCGTCCATGGTCAAAAGAGTTCATGGCTATTTTCATGCCATCCCCAACTTTGCCCAGTACGTTTTCCTTGGGAACTCGGCAGTCCTTGAAAATCATTTCAGAAGTCTGGGAGGCTCTGATACCCATTTTCATAAAGTGTTCCCCAACACTCAATCCCGGGGTTTCCCGAGGCACGATAAAAGCGGTCATTCCGTTTCTCTTATCATTTTTATCAGTCCAGGCAAAGGTTACATAGGTATTGGCTACCGGACCATTGGAGGTAAAGGTTTTGACTCCATTAAGTACATACTCATCTCCATCCAGAACCGCAGTACTGGTGGCAGATCCTACATCAGTTCCAGCCCCCGGTTCAGTTAAAGCGAAGGCACCCAGGTGTTGGCCTTTGGCCATGGGAGTCAGGTATTTTTTCTTTTGCTCTTCATTACCAAATAGGGCTATGGGGCCGCAGGCTAGTCCGGTATGTACTGACATGGTGAATCCGGTAGCCGCACAGGAGCGAGAAAGTTCTTCAACTGCGATAGCATAGGTAAGGTAGTCAACCCCGGCTCCGCCGAACTCAGTTGGGAAAGGCATTCCCATCCAGCCGCCTTCTGCCAGTTTCTTGATTACTTCTTCCGGATAACGGCTGTTTTCGTCTATTTCTACTGCTACCGGGTCTACATAGGTCCGGGCAAATTCGCGCATATTATCCCGGATCAATTCCTGCTCTTCAGTCAGTTTAAAATACATATTTTTCTCTCCTTTTTTGTACCGGCAGGAAATATTTGGACGGTAAATACCACTGCCAGAATTATAGTACTTAGCTCATTTTTCGCACTTTGCACTATCTCATTGGGGTAGGGCATAATAATTGGCTCCGCCCCAAATATTATGCTCTCTAGCAAACAACTGCGAATTTGAGCACCTAACTTGATTCTAAGGATAGGAATTTATTTTGTCAACTATTAATTTGTATGCCAATTATTTTAGCAATTTTCGATAGAATTCGGCTTTAAATGGCGATTAATGAAGGAAAAACCATGAGGAGTGAAATCCACGGGTGTTACAATTAGGGACAGTTCTCTTGCTCAACTTTTGAGCAAGAGAACTGTCCCTAATTGTAACCTTCTTATGAGTTTAGTTCCAGGAGAAGTTTCTTTAATAGTTCTGATTGCTCTTCATTAAAGTTCTTCAAAACTTTTTGGTTGGCGTTGATTATGGCTTGAGTTACTGGCTCTTCTAATTCCTGGCCGGCTTTGGTGATCATAACACAGAGCGCACGACGGTCTCGGACATCATGGTAACGGTTAATCAGCCCCTTGTTTTCCATTCGATCCAGTATCCCGGTAATAGTTGAGCTGTCCAGGTTCAGTCTTTCTGCCATTTGTTTGGCGGTCAGTCCATTTTGATCCCAAAGACATTTTAATACTCCATATTGACCGGGAGTTACCCCAAAGGGTGCCAGCTCCGCTTTAAACAATTGTTGTACTGAGTTTTGGGCTTTGGTTAATACAAAATTCACACATTGTTCAAGTTCCATAGTACTCTCCCTTTTCTATCATCTCTCCAATTATAACTCAATTTTCCGAACTGGCAAAGCTGCTGCTGGGGCTTGAGCTGAAGTTTGATATTACTACATTGGTGTATAATTTTTATACACTTATCAAGAAGTCATCACCATTGGATGTAATAAAGGACTTATGTCCGGTCAGCCATTATACCCCTAATTGGCCAAGGAACTCTCATTTATTGGGACATTGGCATAATTATTGCACATTATATGGTTATATAAAGAGAATGAAGTATTCTTTTCAGAGCCAAAATCCTTAATGATATAGGGAACAGGATCTTTTTGGTCTATATTCAGGCCCAGGAGGTCTAGTTGCTTTACGTTTTATATTAATCTATATCTAATTCTGGCAAAGGAGGTTTAGTTGGCTATTTGAGTGGGAGAATCTGCTAAGGAACGCTGTCGAATAATTGCACTAGGAGGATTGATTTATTATGTTAAGAATTTCTCCACAAAAGGACGTGTACGAATACTGGAAGTTGCCGTTGATAAACGATTATGTGAAGAAATGGGCCCTTATCACCCCGGAAGAAAGGGCTCTTGTTTTCTGCGATGATGGTCGGGTTTATACTTATGCTGAATTTGATGAAATAATAACTTCCTATACTTTAAAGCTGATGGAACTGGGAATCAAAAAGGGTGATGTGGTAGCTACTCAGATGCTGGCCATACCTGAATTCTATATTCTCATGTTAGCCTGTTCCTCCATGGGTGCCATCTGTGCTTCCCTGGATGTGAGGCTGCAAGCACATGAAGTGGTACGGGATCTTAAAAAAGTTGATCCGGTGGCCTTTTTTGTCCATGGAAAAACTCCTATCCGTAATTTCAACCAAGTAGCGGACGCGGTTCGGGATAATATCTCCAGTCTCAAATATCTGTTCCAGTTCGATCGGCAAGGACAGGGAATTGCTGAAAAATCTCTGAATTTTGACCACTTTTTTTCCGCCGAAGCCCTAATGGCAGTGGATAAGCGCCAGGATCTTCTGAGTGAAGCGCAAAAAGTCTATGCCGCCATGGATAAGCGGGATCCCCATATGATTATCTTTACCACCGGTACCACCGGTGATCCAAAGCCGGCTTTAATCTGCCATGAAAACACCATAACCAACAACGCGGTCATGTTGCGAGTAGGTACTACTTATGGCCCCAATTATGCGGTCATGAACTGTATGCCTACCAGCCATGTGACTGGCACCCTGCAGGGAGCCGTTGGCACCTGGCATCGAGGCGGCTGCTTTATAACTATGCCGGTATTTACTCCCGACGGGCTGCTGAAAAACATCGATAAGTACCGTCCTACCGCCATGGGGCTGGTTCCAACCGGGTATCGCATGTTATGGGCCCATCCTGATTATAATAAGTATGACCTTTCCAGTTTAACTGCGGTCACCTACGGGGGCAGTGCAGTGGATAAGCCGTTCTTAAAGAGGATGAGTAAAATGGCACCCACCTGGTCCACTGGTTTTGGTATGACCGAATGCGCCGGATATATTTCCTTTACTCCCAAGGGAGCCACGGTGGACGAGGTGTTTGGGCAAGTAGGGCAAACCAATCCCGATCTGGCCAAGGTTACCATCCGTCAACCCATGAATGCTGACGGAACCGCCGGTGAAGAGCTGCCGGTAGGAGAACTGGGAGAGATCTGTGTAGATGGCCCCCTGGTTTTCCTGGGCTACTACAATAATCCTGAAGCTACTGCTATGGTTAAGACCAAGGAAGGGATATTGTACACTGGAGATATGGGCTATTTGCGTGACTACGGCAATTATCTAGGCATCAGTTTTTCCGGCCGCCGGAAATTTGTGATCAAGCCCAAGGGCTACCTGGTATTCCCGGAAGAAGTGGCCTTCTATATTTCCACTCATCCCAAAGTGAACCAGGCTCATGTATCCAGCGCTCCCCATGAGATTTTTGTGGACGGGGTGATGGCCTTTGTTCAACCCCAGCCAGGTCAGGACCTTACTTCCGAGGAAATATTGGAATTCTGTAAAGGCATCGCTTCCTATAAACGCCCCTTGCATGTGGAAATCTGGCCCCCAGATCAGCCTTTGCCCCTCAATCGGGTAAACAAGGTGGATGTTCAGGCCATGAATAGATTGGCCGTAGAGATTGCCGATAAATTACGTTCAGAAGGCAAATGGGACTTATGCTAACCTATACTGGTTGGCTGTCAAGTAATTCCAGTTTATAATACAGCATTTTAGCAGGAAAGGATGATCAATATGCTAAAGGTTCCAGCATCCAAAGATGTATACGAATACTGGAAGCTGCCGTTGCTTCCTGATTATATAAAGAAGTGGGCTACTATCACCCCTCAGGGAGAGGCTTTGATATGTGCCGATACTGAGCAGGTCTACGACTACACGGATTATGATGAAATGAACACCCTCTATGCCATGAAATTGCTTGAGTTGGGGGTTAAAAAGGGTGATATTGTAGCGGTACAGATGCCGCCGGAGCCAGAATTCTATTTTATGATGATGGCCTGTGCTTCCATAGGAGCAATCCTGGCACCTATGGATGTAGAGCTGCAGCCTGCCCAGGTCGTCCGTGATCTTGAGCCCTTGAAACCGGTAGCTTTCCTGGGTCAAACTCCGAAGGGGGGATTTACTGAATTAGCCGCAGCCCTAAAAGCTGGAATCCCCAGTCTTAAGTATATATTCCAGTTGGACCCCAGCGCTGATAATGGAGGTCTGGCCCCTGAGTCCCTGGATTTTCAGCAGTATTTTTCTGGCGCCGCCCTGAAAGAAATTGAGAATCGCCAGGATCTTTTAGATTTATCCCGTCAGACATATGCCTCACTGAACACCCGTGATCCCCACATTATTCTCTTTGCTTCGGACATTACCGGCGATACTAAGCCAGTCCTTATATGCCATGAAGCAACTATAATAAATACCCAGCTAACGGTGCGGGGAGTCGGCTTGTTTGGCAGCAATTGGAAGTCATTAAATGCCAGACCCAGCAGTGAGTTTGCTGGAACCATTCAGCCCGCTGCTACTTGGGCTAACGGCGGCTGCGTAGTAACCATGCCTGACTTCAAAGCTGATGAGGTCTTAAATAATATTGAAAAGTTCCAACCTACCCATGCCATATTTCTTGCCTCTCAGCTTCAGAGTATCTGGGCTTTACCGGCTTACCAGAAGTATAATATTACCAGCCTGCGCAGCGTAGGTTTTGACGGGGGTACCCTGGATAAAGCTTTCCTGGAAAAACTAGCCCAGATGGCTCCCACTTGGTACACGGCCTACGGAAAAACTGAAGCCGCTGGGTATATAAGCCACACTACCAAAGGAGCCACCGTGGGTGAGGTGCTGGATCAGGTTGGTCAGACCTTCCCGGACCTGGCTAAGGTGTCTGTTCGCAGATCAATGGACCCGAAGGGAACCGCCCGGTGTGAAGTTGATCCGGGAGAAATAGGCGAGGTTTGCGTTGAAGGTCCCATGGTGTTCCTGGGCTATTATAATCAGCCAGAGGCCACCGATGCAGTAAAGACCAAGGAAGGTATCCTTTATTTGGGTACAAAGGGCTATTATCATAACTATCGCAACTACCATGGTCTTCGCTTCATTAATCGTTAACAGCTATTGGTGTAGGGGCGACCTGCGACGGCGTGCAAGGGGGCGACCTGGGGTCGCCCGCATGTGACTCATGGTTTACCGGTGGGTATTATTCATTAATATGTAGTAACGGGCGGTCAAAGACCGCCCCTACATTTGCTCGCAGGTGCAATTAGGTATGTGACTTACCATACTGGTTTGGATGCCGGAAGATCCAGGGCATTCTGAAAGCCAGGGGGGGCCTCAACACACTGAGGGATAAGATTAACACTTGGCGCTGCACTGCTGGCGAAAGGTTCAACTGATCGAAGCATGCCTTTTATGCTAACGCTAATATTGGGCTCTCCTTCAATGCTAATTGTATCTGCTATAGGGGGGTCGGGTTGGAGCTCATGGCAAACCTTATGAACAAAATGAAATCCAGTAAGCTCCCGGCCGTCCCGCAAACAACGCATGGAAAAGAGGTGGGCGGAAATACTGCCCGGCTTTACCGGGCCCCAGGGCGGATTTAGCTCCTCCTTGGCGGTAAAGATTTCATGGTTCTCCACATATTCATCATATTCAAGGCCTACTCTGTCCGCGATTTCCATTACCGCCGGGCCATAGTAAGAGGTAATAATATCCTTAAGCCGTTGGCTGTTGAAGGTGGCTGGATCTTTTCCGTAACCGAATACCCGCACCCAGGGAGAGGCATTGTTAGCGTCATCCTCCCCACCGGTAACAATTACCCGGTCCACCCGTCCTGCCATGGAAGAAAGAACCACCGGCAGGTAGGGGTTGAACAAGCCCGGGAAAATCCCCTGCTGCACATAGCTGACTCCATTCTCCAGGGCACATTGATTAATCATTTCATATATTGCAGGCGCTGTTTTGTGAACATGGTAAACGGGAAGCGGTGTCAGCACATTTTTCTTGGCCTTAAGGGCCCGGCAAATATTTTCTGCCATGGGTCCATAGCCGCTGGGACGCATATTGCCAGATTCATAAATGGTAGGTAGGTAGAGCAGAACTACATGGGCATCCAGCTTGAGCACTGCATCGATATCATCCGAAATTATGACCCCGGTGTGAGGAAAAGCAAAAACCTCGCCCGCATCCCGGCCTACCTTGGAGGGATCAATATCAATGGCCCCAACCAATTCCAAGGATTTTTTCTGCTGGATCATTTTTACCGCATAGCGTCCCACACTGCCCATTCCCCAAATGATTACCCGATATTTCTTCATATATATCAGCCCCTATTCCATAATATTTGTCTTATAGTTGGATATTTCCATGACCATCGGTAGATTGAGAAAGCTTATCGATACTGGAATTAATACTGGCCAGGCAATCAAATAATTTATCAAGATCCTGGCCCAAATTACCGCGTAAATATTGATCGAATTTTTCTCCTCTTTGCTTGATAATCTCGGCTGTCTCTCTGCCTTTCGGAGTGATATAAAGTCTAACTATTCTTCGATTGTGGGGATCCAGGGTGCGTTCCACCAATCCCATCCGGTCAAGCTTATCAGTCATAGCAGTCAGGGAGGAAGCTTCTATCTGGGCTCGTGCTCCTATTTCTGAAAGGATGGAACCATCATGGTCCAAAAGACAAAATAATATAAAGGCCTGGGAAACACTAATACCAAAGGAATCAAAAAATAAGGCCATGTGCTTTTCAACTCTTTTGTTGATACTCTTTAAGTTAAAACAAACAAAGTCTGTGAAGTCCAAAATCAATCACCCCCTCTTATAGATTAATGGCCCCTTATTGGCTTAATTAGAGCCTAATCCTGCTTGCCCAGGATTAGGCCAAATTATATTACTGGGATCAGGGCGGGCGACCTCAGGTCTCCCCTACATGGTGGCGGGCGAATGGTAGGTCGCCCCCATACGGGCGACTTGTTTACGTGTGAGACAGGGGGACAGGAAACCTGTGCCCCTGTTCGGACACTCTTGGATTAGGGATTCTGAATATACACATCTACCAGGCTGTATACTTCTTCCTGGAGTATCTTTTCGAACTGGGCTTGGTCGGGTACCGGCCGCTTGATCATTTTCATGATACTTCCCAGCTGAGCTTCGGTGTTGACGGGTTTTCCGTATAATTCTACCGCATAGGCGGAGAAATCCCTTACATAAACGTCGAAGATCTGGTTCAGGATCTCATCACTGACGCCCTCAATTTTTGCGCTTTCAATGATAAGCTGACCATAGGCCACCATAGTGAAGATTTCCCCTACTGCCAGCAGATAATCGAAGTCTTTCATTTGCTGGTCGAGACCTTCCCCGGATATTTTCAGGAACTCTTGGTAAGCCTTTATTTGCTCCATATATACCTGGACATTGGGAAGATGGGATACACTATTATAGGCTAAGTTGAAGTCATGGAATTTGGTCCTGGCATATCCTCGGGTACGTCCCTGCCGGAAGAGGTATTCCTCATTGCGATTGTCGGTGATTCTACCTATTTCTTGGAATTCTCCCGGACTAAACATATAACTGGGAATGAGCTTAATGATCAGGGCCATGTTCACGTGCCGGGTACCTTCCAGTTTGGAGAATCCCACTAGTTCTTTTACTGCTTGCTCGAAATACATGTCTTTTTCAAAGCCTTTGGCGGCAATAATATCAAAGAGTAGTTCATGCACTTTTTCCCCTTGCATGGCTACTTTCATTTTCATAACTGGATTAAAGAGCAGATAGCGCTTGTCATTATCGTTGGCCACTCGCATATAGTCGGTGGCTCTGAGGCCAAAGAGCTTCATACCCATAATACGCAGCCAGGAATCACAGAACAGCCGCTTGATCTGAGCAAACTCGGTGACTCTTTTACCGTAGAGTATCCGCTTATATGCGTGGTTTAAGGATTCATAGAAAGAGTGGGTTACTATGCCGGTAGCACCGGAGCCGATGTTGAATTTGCATATGTTGATAGTGTTCAGCATATCATCCCAGGCCTTGGGGCCCCGGGACAGTATTTCAGCTTCGCTAATGGGGTAGTCATGCAATTTGATTTCCGCCACATACTGCTGGTTGGAATCGGTTATTCTTTTGACGCATTCATACTTGGGATGGGCTGCATCCACTACAAAGAACACATATTCGTCGGTTCCATCGATCTTGCCGAAAACCGTTACCGTGCTAGCCACATTGCCGTTGCCGATGTAGTACTTGTTGCCCCGGGCTAGGTAGCTTCCATCCTCTTGGGGATACAGCTTGGTTTCGGTGGAATAGATGTCTGCTCCATGTTCTTTCTCAGAAAGGGCGAAGGCGCAGAGGGCATTTTCCTTGAGTTTGGCAGCAGCCAGGTGTTTGGCTTCTTCATTGTCTCCCAGTAAAACTGGATCCAGCCCCAGGGTAGACACATGGAAGGCATACCAGTAGGCAGCTCCGTAAAAGCCACAGATTTCAGAAAACTCATACATCCGGTAGGTGCTGTAGTACTGATCTGGATCAGAGCCATAGCCGCTGGGGAGGAAGAGAGTTTCAAAGAAGCCTTCCTCGGTTACGAACTGCTGGAAATCCTCACAAAATTCATGTTTATGGTACTGTTCTTTATGATTTGCCAGTCCTTTGTTCTCAAACCATTCGATCATCTTTAGCATTATCTCTTTGGAACGTTCATCAGGGTAATTCCGATCTCTGTATTGTTTAGGGTTCAGTAGTAGGTTCATAGCTGGCTCCTTTCAAATATATTTATACCTTATATTATAATATTATTCGTATTATTGTAACAGTATATTCTTTGCTATATAATACGATTAGTATAATACGTAGCAAAACTTACATTAGGAGGGCTGGCTCATGGCAATCGTAGAATGGAAAAAAGACGGTACAGTGGCAATAATGATAATGAATAACGGCGAGAACCGGAACAACCCGGAATGGACCGAATCCATGCTGGAGACCTACGAGGAAATAATAGCTGATAGCGAAATCAAAGCCCTGGTGCTTACTTCCAGTGACCCCAAGAATTTCTGCCTGGGGGTGGACTTGAAATGGATGGGTAGGTTGCGGCAAGAAAAGGATTACTATACCCTGCTTAGCGCCTGGATGTATAGGAATAATGAGGTCTTTCGTACCATGCTAATGTCTCCTATTCCTACCATTGCTGCTATCACCGGTCATGCTTTTGGCAATGGAGCCCTTCTGGCCGGTGCCTGCGATTTCAGATTTATGCGATCGGACCGGGGTTATTTCGTTTTCCCGGAAATTGATCTGGGCATTCAGTTTGCCCCTTCCATGATTGAATGGATGAAACGCATAATGCCCTATCACCTCTTAATCAGAATGCTATGGACCGGAGAAAGAGTGGGAGCGGCTGAGCTCCAAAAGCATAATGTTATTCTCAAGGCCTGTGAAAACTCGGAGAAAACCCTGGAGGAAGCAGTTGCTTTGGCCAGAACTTTTAATAAATCCAGAACTACTCTGGCGGAGATGAAGAGACGGACCTACCAGCACATCTTGGATAAGATGGAAAATGAGGATCCCCAGTATTACGACTATCGGCCGGAAAATGTTAAAGAGGGTAAATCCCCGATTTTCATGGCTACTCCCCTGACCTAGTGTAACCGGGGCGACCGGTAATAGCGGGCGGTCGAAGACCGCCCCTACAGGTCCTCCCTGAGGTCAGGCCAGGACCCGCCAGTCATTATCCCGGGCGTAATCCAGAAGCCTGGTTTCCGGGTTTACTGCTACTCTTTCCCCGGCTACTTCCAGGGCCAGAAGATCATCGAAGCTGTCGCCGTAGGATCGGCTGGCCAACCAATCCACTTCCTGCTCGGCAAAGACCTCTTGCAGCAAATTGAGCTTGTTTATTCCGTCTACAAAGGATATTTCCCGGCGATAATCAATAGTCCCATCCTTAAAATAGAGCTCGGCCCCGATAACCGTATCCAACTTGAGATCCTGGGCTACCTGTTCCAGGAGCATGGAATAAGCCCCGGAGAGCAGGACCAGGTGAAATCTCTGGGCCTGGGCCTTTTTAATTTCCGCCAGGACCTGAGGGTTGTAATAGCGGGATAAATGGGGTTTGGTCTGCTGAAAGAAATCTCCAATCTGTGACTGGCTGAGGCCGGCGAATATTCTCTGGAACTTGGTCATGGCCTGGTATTTCATATGGGCGCGGGAGACCAGACCCAATTTATACATGATAAATACGGGCATGATGGAGAGATAGATTGATATGTATTTAAGCCTGGATTTACCCTGCCGAAGCCATTCTTCGGCCAGGAAGAATAGAGTGTCTTTTAAAAATAAGGTTCCATCAAAATCAAAAATGGCTAATTTCATAAGACGCCTCCTCATATGTAATAGCTTTGCAGATAATACCCATATTGGGTATCGGCCCGAGCTGGCAGTCGAAGACCGCCTCTACAGGTGGACACGAATGTAATCGATATTAAGATACACCGCATATACCACACCAAATACCGGTGCACAATTGCGCATTTTATTTTCCTGTTTAAAGGATTTTGCTCATTCAATATAAAATATTTACCAATAGCTTGAATATTATTATAACAGTTATTTTTTATAGAATGGGGGTATTAAATTGTTGCCAAGCGATAATCTAAAAACACCACGGGTAGATACTGAAACGGACGGAAATATCAGTATTCTTACCTTGAATGCACCACCTGCCAACGTATTCTCCGCTGCTATGATCAAAGCTTTAAGTACGGCCTGTATCAATCTGCCGGAGCAGACGGCAGTACTGATTATAACTGGTGCCGGCCAGCACTCCTTCAGCGCTGGCCTCAGCATTGTGGAACAAAATCAAAATTCCGAAGAAGAAAATCGCGCTTTCTTTTTGCGCTTATACGGGATGTTGGATATGATTTACCGGCTGCCCTTTCCGGTTATTGCCGCTCTTAATGGCTATACCCTGGGGGGTGGATTTGAATTGGCTCTGTCATGCGATATCCGCATTGCCGATGAAACTGCAGTGATGGGTGCAGTTGGAGTCAATCTGGGACTGGTGTTCAGCACCCAGAGGCTGGCCCGCCTGATCGGTTATGGTAAGGCCAAGGAGATGCTCTTTAGCGGCCGCCGCATGGAAGCCCGGGAAGCTTATGAGCTGGGCCTGGTTGAATTTGTAGTTCAGGCCGGTACCTCCCTGGCTCAGGCTCGGGTGTTGGCAGCCAGTATTGCTAGCAAAGACCCCTATAACCTGCAAGCTATTAAAAAAGCGGTAAATCAGGGCTTGGATCTGGACCTGAGCCAGGGACTGGAATTGGAACGCCAGTACCTGTTTGAGATGTTGGATACCGATAATTACCGCCAGCGGATCAAAAAGTTTGTGGAGAAAAAATAATTTTATACTTCTATGCGGCGGAATACCGGAATAAATCCAAAATCGCCTTGAACCCATGCTAATTCTACCTGCATACCGATTCTAATCTGCTCCACCGGGCAATCTATAATATTGCTGGGCAAGCGTATGCCTTCAGCCAATTCCACCAGGGCATAGATATAGGGCACTCGCGAGGCAAATTCCGGTAGATAGCTTTTTCTCACTACAGTATAAGTATATACTTTGCCCCGCCCCGAACTTTCTTTCCATTCTGGCACCCCTTGCCAGCAATGAGGGCATAGGGCCCGGGGGTAAAATATATATTGGGCGCAGGTCGGGCAGTATTGGATGCTCAAACTCCTATCTTCTTGATCTTTTATGCTCTCCTTTTCTCTTTCCTTCATGCTCTATCCCTCCCCAATATCAGGCTGGATTGGGTACTCATAACCCCTCCATTGCCGTTGACAAAGGCCAGCCTATGGTTTTTAATCTGCCTCTTGCCGGCCTGGCCTCTTAGCTGCCGGACCGCTTCCGTTAAGTGGGACATGCCTCCGGCATAGGAGGGCTGACCAAAGGAAAGCTGGCCCCCATGGGTATTGAGTGGCAGTGGCCCCCGGTAAGTCAGGTCTCTGCTCTCTACCCAACCACCTCCTTCCCCTTTGGGACAGAAGCCGGCATCTTCAATAGTAATTATTACGGTTATGGGATAACAATCATAAAGGGAAAGAAGATCCATATCCCCTGGCCCCTGACCGGCCATAGCAAAAGCCCGCCGGGCTGAATCTTTAACCGGGCTAAGGGTGATATTATCGGAATATACAATGGAGTTGTGGCTGCAGGCTTCTCCCATTCCTAACAAAAAGACCGGTAGCTGGGGCATATCGGCCGCTATTTCCGAGCTGCTGACTATAACGGCTGCCGCGCCGCTGCAGGGCCTTACAATTTCCAAGCGGTGAATAGGGTCTACAATCAGAGGGGAATTCAAAACATCTTCAATGCTTAGTGCCTGCTCATTAAACAGGGCCTCCGGATTGGCCAGGGCGTTTTGCCTTTGATCTACGGCAATTTTGGCCATCTGCTCCGGGGTGGTCCCAAACTCATACATGTGGCGCTGAGCTATCCAGGCATAAGCGGAGTTAAAACCCATAGGACCATAAGGCAGCTCATATTCCATTTCTGCCTTGGACATGACGGCGGTCTTGCCTTCCTGGTCGTTAAAAACCTGGGGATCCCATATGCCTCCACTCAAGCACAAACAGTGTTTGCATAAGCCGGCTGCTACTCCCAATGCCGCCCGGGTCGCGGCTGCACAGGCACTGGCTCCCCCCAGTTCCACCATATTGATATAGCTGGGACTCATTTTCAGGTATTCCGCCATCTGGGCTGGCCACATAAAGCCGTTACCTTCAGCCGGAGGGGTCAGTAGCAAACCGTCAATATCGCTCTTTTTAAGACCTGCATCCTCTATGGCCAGAGCCGCAACCTCAGCCAACAGTTCCATACTGCTGCGCCCCCCCGCATCTATAAGCGGTTTCAGTTCTGCCATACCGCTGATGGCAGTCCTTCCTCTTATCGTCATCGGGAACCATCCTCCCCCATTTATCTTTACCTAGATATTACCATTATGAACAAAAACAAACAATGTGGCAACTAAGGAGAAGGGTTTGGGGCGAGCAAGTGGTGGAGAGTAGACAAGGAGTTGGGGCGTTGCAAAGGCCAAGCCCGGCGGGCGGTCACAGACCGCCCCTACATATATACCCGCCTGAGATCCATATTTACCCTTATTCTTTGGCCGGCGGAAGGTCGTCGGGCCGCTTTTTATTTCTTTTGAAGCCCCAGTGATACTTCTTCTTGCCAATCCATAAGAGCCAGGCGATGAAGGCTAGCAGCAAGGCCCAGGGTATTATGGCTATGAGCATAATGAAGAAATTGCTTAGGAACTCAGCTAAGTGATTGGTGCTATCAATAAAGGATTGCAAGGCTTTACCCAGGGTCCCTTTGGGCACCTCTACTTTGCTGCCTGAGGTCTGGTTCAGGGAAACTGAAATGGAACTGTAGCTAGTAGCATTGTCCAGGTATTTGAGCCGGCCCTGTAAGACTTCGATGTCAGTTCTTACCCGGGTTAATTCGTTTTCCACGCTTATTATTTCTTCAATGGTTTTGGCCTGGTCCATCAAATCCAGCAAGCGCTCTTCCTTTTTGTTTAACACTGCTAGTCGGACCTGGGAATCATAATATTCTTCCGTCACATCCTGGGTGGATACGCTTTTGTCCCGGATATCCCCTAAATCCGCTATGGAATCGGTCACCGTATTCAAGCGGGAAGAAGGGACCTTGATACTAACTTCCCCTCGTACCCAATCATTGCCCCGGGCTAAATTGCTTTTCACCGTATAGCCCTGGTTCTCTTCCGCAATTTTCATAATCCTGTCTATAACCTGATTCACATCACCTACTGAGAGTACCAGCAGGACATCTTGTATGACTTTTCTTTCTTCAGGCAGAACCTGTCCCACCTTATCATTGTATGCCGCCTGGCCGGCCGGCATCCCGTAACTGGCATTGTCACGATTGCCAACGGCATACTCCGGGGCCGCCTCCTGAGCGATATCCTGTCTGGATTCTTTATAAGCGGACCCTCCGCAACCACTCAGGCTGCCAGCAATAAACAGGATAAGCAGAAGTAAAACCATGATAGTAGCAGGTTTTCCATGCCCTTTGAAAACAGTATTCATAATATCCTCCTTTCTCCATACCTACAATTATATCAGTACCTTATGGCTTTGATAGTTTATATGAAAAAACGGGGCCTGTTCTTACAGGAGCAAATCAGGGGGATCGGCTGGGCGAGAGATAGGGGTTGGGACGTGGCAAGGGGGCTGGGAGCATGGCAAGGTCTAAGCCGGGCTGGCGGTCAAAGACCGCCCCTACATATGCCCGTCTGAGATCCATATTAACGGTGAAGGTCTGTAGGGGCGACCTGTGGTCGCCCGCAATGACTACCAATTTGTCGGCGGGTAGTTCATTTTCGTGTGAACGTACTATTGGTGTTAAGGCAGTTACAAGAAGCTTCGCTTATGCTCAGCATGACACAACTAAGAGACTTTTTCAGTGGTCTCAAAACGTCCCCTGGGTCTTAGCATGCACCATGGTAACACCAACAACGTGCCCCCGGTCTTAGCATGGTAAACGCCAGACCAGTCTCCGGTCTTAGGGTTGTCAACAATGACTGCAGCAGCCCATTACGTCAGTGTAAAGGACTCCTCCTTCCGGATCTAGCATTTCTGTTAATCTGCTGGCTACAGCGCTTTCTTCGCCAGCCAGATTAATGACAACTGCAAATTTGGTACATTCATCCAGGTAGTTATGTAATACCTCCTGAGCCTCATGTTCATCACATACCTCCCGGGTAATAGATGCATATTTGTCCCCTTTTTCATTAAGATTTTCAATAACGAGCCTTTTGTACCGCAGGTTAAATTCTACTATCATCACTGCCGCTCCCAGCTTGGTATACTGAGCGGCTACATTATAGCTCGTACGTTTATTGCGACCGGATACTATTAATACATTAGGCTCAAGTTTTATCATCTGTTTATCCTCCACTAACACATTTAAAAACATTTGCAGCAATTAAAGTTCTTCTTATTAGAGTTGGAATAATCAGAATACAATTAAATCTAAAATTTGATTGTTCCAGCTATATTCGCCAGATATTATAAGTTCATTGAGGCTTCTGCCCCAAATTGACGCAAATAAAGTGAATTCATTCACTTTATGCCCATTTGTTGACATTATTCCTAGAAATAGTGTCAAATATCTGACTGTTATTATATAGTCAGCTCGGGCTATTTACCAAAGTAGTGCAATATTGGTCCGTATGCTTTTTCCCCTATAGATTATTAATGCAAATACTATGCCAGAAGTAAGAGTGCTGCATTTTGTTTCCATTTTATTATTGATTTCCCTTTTAAAACCCTAGCCCAATTGGTGTGGATGCATAAATATGCAGGAGTAATTTGATGTAGCATGGTAGCACCCTTGGAGTACTACTGATGTTCTGCTTACCTTCACAATTAAGGCTGCAACACCCTTAGGAAGCCCAAGGACGAAAGGGGGCGATTCTGTTCTGGCAGATCAAAGGGATAAATGTGAAAGTGGTGGAACAAGAGAACCGTCCCCATGTGCCTAGATGATAGGGATTTCCAGGTGGAATGCTACTCCGTCTTCTTCGTTGCTAACCCATATTTTACCGCTGTGGTAGCCGACTATTTCCCTTACAATGGCCAGGCCCAGGCCGAATTCTCCTTTGAAGCCTTGCTGGTATTCTTCAAATAGGCGATCGATTAAACCTTCTTCCAGGGGAGGACCATCGTTGAATATGCGGATAAACATATGGGGTTGTTTATTTACTAAATGCTGGCTCACCCTTATTACTATAATGGTTTCGGCATAGCGAATTTGATTGTCCAGAAGGTTCTCAATGACTACTTTCCATTGTTCCAGGCTGCCTTTGAATTCTATTTCTGCTATATCCAGCTGCCAGTTGAGTTCCGGGCGCTGCCAGCGCAATAATTCCACTATATTCTGGATGAGATCTGCTATTTTAATGATTTCTTCTGAAGATCGTTTGGTAAATAAATAATCCAGTTTGGTCAAATACAGTAGATCTTTAACCCTTTTTTCCATCCGGGCTGCTTCTTTATCTATTACTTCAATGGATCCTTCCAGGCCTCCTTTAGGAAATATGCCATCGGCAATGGCCTGGGCATAACTGCGGATAACCATAACCGGGGTCTTTAACTCATGGGATATATGCTGCAGGAAACTGCGCTGCATATCTTCTTGTTCTACCAGCTGCTTTCTCATCCGCTCGATAGACTGTCCCAGTTTGCCAATTTCGTCATCCCGATCTACGTCTATGGATTCATACCAATTCCGGTTGGCTATATCTCGAACGTGGTTTTCCATCTTGATAATGGGTTTGGTAATATAGCGGGCCATCAGAAATGATGGGACCCAGCTTAGGAGCAGGATAACCGCAATTAACCACAGCAATTGGCCAAATAGACTCTCTACCAGATCATTCTGATAGGATTCCCAGGTATAAGAAAACAAATAGACCGGGAAACTGGCTAATTCTCCCTGACGAATAATGTAATACATTTTTTCCCCATTGATGGTTCTTACATATTGCTGGGCTGCTACCTGCTGTACCCGGGCTTCTTCCAGTATGAAATTATAGTTGTTGAACATGAGCAGGGAGGTGGAGCCGGCTAACACATCTCCGTCCCGCAAGAATAGTATATGTTTAACAGTCTGGTATTGTTGCTGTACCTGATCCCATTCCGCAATATCCTCGATATCGTCCAGCATTTTGCCATTACTAATATATGTGGCCTGGGCTTCTCTTATGGTGGCATAAGTCTCCTGGGTAAAAAAGTCTCTTAAAGCCCAAGGCACCAGCAGCATAAATAAGGTGGATACCCCGATGGTTATAATCACAAATATACTCCATATTTGGAAAGCCAGGGGGCTGTTTTTCATGATTTCACCAACCGATAACCATAGCCATATATGGTTTCAACTCTAAATTCGGGCAGTTTCTTGCGCAGCCTTCTCACTAGGTCATCTACCACCCGATCCGATCCAACATAATCTGTACCCCAGACGTGGTCCAAAACCTGCTCACGGGAGAAGGCCTGTCCCTGATTACGGGCCAGCAGGACCATTAAATCGAATTCCTTTGAGGTTAGATCGATTTCATACCCGGCCTGCATTATTTTCCGCCTCTGTTCATCGATTAAGTAGGGGTCGATTTTTACCAGGTTGCTATCGAACTGGGGTTCAGTATATACCCGCTCCAATAATTTGCGGGTTCTAATCACCAGCTCCCGGGGCAAAAAGGGTTTGGGCAGATAATCATCACTGCCCATTTCCAGGCCCAAAACCCGGTCCAATTCCGCATCTCGAGCCGATATATAAATAACCGGTATAGACGGGTCATCGGCCTTGATATACTGCAGCAAGCGATAACCGTCAATATCGGGCAACATAATATCCAAAATCCATAAGTCAGGCCGCTCAGGTATGGCCTGCATGGCTTTTTCTCCAGACAAAAAGGGCTGGACTTGCCAGCCCTCTTTGGAGAGATAAGAGGATAAGAGTTCGTTCAGGTTTTCTTCGTCTTCTACCAGGTAAATTCTGTAAGACATTGTCTGTCCTCCTGGATTTGTTCATGCTCTAGCTTAACTTAATTAAGAGGAAGGGTCTCTGAAATATATTTTATCAAATTTATCCTGTTCGATAAATCTGCTAGCCATTATATTCCTTTATAAAAATTTGGGGAAAAAGCTTATGGTCAAAGGAATTCCTCTGGCAGCTGCAGGGGGAGTCAATTCCCTGCCTATTACCGAACAAAAATTTGTCGCTATAGTTTTCCCACCTCCTTAAAGAGCAATTATTTACTTACTATGTTTGCTTACTATGTTAATAATTTAAGCTATAAATGTGGGATAAATGCTGCCCCAATTATGTGATATTGTAAAAAAAATTAGGACTAGGACTCGGGACGGACTCGACCAAGGTACTGATCCTTCTGGGACAGTTCCTAGCCCTGCTCTGCCAGCCAATGCGCAATATCCAGCTGTACTTCTTTATATATTTGGGGCAAAGGCAGTTGCTGTTCCCGGGCGATCCGAGCTAAATCCTCATATTCCGGGGCACATTTAAGCCTTTGGCCTTGATAATAAGCTGCTTTCACTGGGACTATTCCCCAGCGGGTAGGCACTTGGAGCAGTTCCCGCTCCAATATACGCCTCTCTACCCTGAACCTGCGTACCCCCAGGGTGCTGGTCTCCTGCCACAATACTGCCTCCAGCCTATCCAGGCTCTGCTCATCGCAGAGTATGCTCAGGCAGTGACCAGGACGGTTCTTTTTCATAATCAGGGGGGATAAATAGACATCCACCGCCCCCTGTTCCATCAATAAGGGTAGTATATAGGAATAGAATTGGGTATTCATATCATCAATATTGCACTCCATCATCCACATGGGGGAGCGTCGAGTCAGGCGTCCTTTAATAACCCTCAAGAGATTGGGTATTTCCAAATTTTTATCCCCCAGGCCATAAGCTGTAGCCTCCACCTGAATTTCCGGCAAAGGACCGAATTCTTTGGCCAAATGACTTATAATGGCGGCTCCGGTGGGGGTGGTTAATTCGCTGCGCAGACCGTTGGTGTATACCGGTACTCCCTGCAGTATTTCCAATACCGCCGGGGCCGGCACCGGCAAAAGTCCGTGGGCACAGGAGACCAGGCCTTCCCCCAAATGCAGAGGGGAGGAGTATATCTCTTGTATATTAATATCTTCTATACAAATCATGGCGGCCACTACATCGATAATGGAGTCTACCGCTCCTACTTCGTGGAAATGCACCTCTTCCGGGCTAATGCCGTGTACCCGGGCTTCAGCCTGGGCTATGCGGGAGAATATATCCAGGCTGCGGCTTTTTACCTGGGGGGAGAGCAGGCTGTCCCCAATCAGGGCGGATATTTCCTTTAGTCCCCGATGACTATGGGAGGGCCCGCTTCCATGACTGTGGGAGTTATGATGGTGAGAATGGGGCTCATCCTCCAGCACTACCCTAAAATCCGTACCCCAGATGCTCATTTTCTGCTGTTTTTCTATATGCAGCCGATAACCCGAAAGTTTGAGACCCGATAAATGCTGACAGAGCTTTGCCTTTTTGGCCCCCAGGTCCAAAAGGGCTCCTACCACCATATCACCACTGATACCGGCAAAGCAGTCAAAGTACAGTATCTTGTTCATTTGATTTCTCCTCGTTTAATAATATTCACGCCGGGCCGGCGTTTGTAGGGGCGGTCTTTGACCGCCAGCTCGGGCTTTCCTGATTCCTTACTCCTGAGGCGAGCTGCGCAAAGCCTGGTCCACTTGTCGGTTGATAATGCTGGCCAGACAGCCGGCACCAAAGCCATTATCTATGTTTACTACACCAATACCGGTGGCACAGCTGTTAAGCATAGCCAGCAAGGCAGCCAGCCCGCCAAAACTGGCGCCATAGCCCACACTGCTGGGTACCGCTATCACCGGTTTATCTACCAGACCTCCCACTACACTGGGCAGGGCTCCTTCCATGCCGGCTACGGTTATGATAACCCGAGCCTGTTCCAACAAATCCAGACTGGCCAGTAAGCGATGAATTCCAGCTACCCCCACATCATAAAGGCGCTCCACCCGATTACCCCAGCTTTCTGCCACCAGAGCGGCTTCTTCTGCCACCGGCAGGTCGGAAGTGCCGGCACTGATAACCAAGATTATTCCGCTCACCGGTTGGGGTGCTTTTTGCTGCACCACCACCAGCCGGGCTAAGGGGTGAAAAATTGCGGCTGGATGCAGGTCCTTAATGACCTGATATATTTCTTCATTGGCCCGGGTAGCCAAGAGATTAAATCCCTGGGCCAGCAAGGCGGAGGCAATTCCTTTAACCTGCAGGGCATCCTTGCTGCCGCAGTATATAACTTCCGGATAAGCGTTGCGCAGATGACGATGATGATCCACCCGGGCATAACCCAGGTTTTCAAAAGGCAAATGGCGCAGCCGATCCAGTGCTCCTTCCGGGTTCAGGCTGCCCTCCTGCACCTTTTTCAATATCTTTAAGAGTGCTTCTCTCTCCAACATCTCACTCTCCTATTATCTTTTCATCCAGGCTGCCCATCCGGTATCCCTTCAAGTCCAGACTAACATATATATAACCCAATTCCTTGAAGGCCATGGCTATTTTATCCATAAAAATGGAATCAAAAAAGCGCTGCCTTTCCGTGGGGTCCACTTCGATCCGGGCCAAATCCCCATGGGACCGAACCCGAAACTGTTTGAACCCGGCCTGCCGAAGAATGTCCTCGGCCTCTTCCACTCGCTCTAAAAGCTGGAGGTTTAGATGCTGTCCATAGGGAAAACGGGTAGCCAGACAAGGGGTGGCTGCTGCCTGCCAATTTGGCAGACCCAGTTCCCAGGCCCACTGCCGAATCTCCTTTTTGCTGAATCCATATTTTTGCAAGGGGCTTAATATCCCCAGTTCCTTTAATGCTTGCTGCCCAGGGCGATAGCCCTGGCTATCCTCCTGGTGTGATCCTTCCATTACCTGACTCCCTTGGGGTCGGGCCAGCTCCAGCAGCCTAGTAAAGATGAATTTTTTGCAATAATAACAACGCCGGGGCTGGTTGGTCCTGATTTCTTCCTGCTCCCTCAGTCCCAATTTAAGAAGGCTATGGTTTAAGCCTAGATCTCGGGCCAATTCACCGGCCCGGGCCAATTCGGATTTGCTCATGAGGCCATTGTCAACAGTAATGGCTTGGCAATGACTTCCCAATTCCTGCTGGCACACCCAGGCCAGCACAGTGCTGTCAACTCCCCCGGAAAAAGCTATAATTGACTGGCCCGCCGCCTTGATTTCACCCCGCAGCCGGAGCTTTTTTTCTTTCAGCACCTATTTTGCTCCTGTTTCCATAAAATATTTAAGCAGCACCAGGCTGCTTATAAACAATTTAGAGTATTCTTTTTACACCTGGACAGCCCAGATTACTCTTTATTCTTTAATTCATCCAATTGCTGCTGCAGTTTCTCTATTTCCTCATATTTTTCATCAATCTTGCGGCACAGAACCTGCAACTCACTCTCCACTTCTCCGCCGTCTTTATAGGCCTTATAAAGGGTATTGCCTAACTCCGACTTAAAGGTGTTGATTTCTTTTTCCAGATTGGTAATATTGAGCCGAATTTTTCCGCTCTCCATCAAGTCTCCAGATTTTTGTACCAACTTGTTAGCCTGCTGCTCCAGCTTTTCTTTGTCAAATTTAAACATCTTATACCCTCCTTACAGCCCTGAGGTCTGCACCCCATTCCCGGCCAGTCAAAAGCTTGATTTATGGATAGCTCTTACTCAGTATTCTAAACCAAATTCCTGCACAAATCTACATATAAAAGGGAACTGGCAAGCCACGCAAAGACTATTTGGCTGATAGTGCTCACACTCCATTTTGGGCTTTCTTTTACCTTAGCTGATGGATGAAGATGCCGCTCCTCAGCTTGGGTTCAAACCAGGTGGATTTGGGAGGCATGATTTTATCCGCGTCGGCAATATCCATTAGATCCTGTATGGTGGTAGGATACATGGAAAATGCCACTTTCATCCCCTCATCAACTCTTCTTGCCAGCTCCTGTAATCCTCTGATGCCTCCGACAAAATCGATTCTTTTATCAGTCCTGGGATCTGTTATACCCAGAATGGGTCCTAAGAGATTATATTGCATTATGGACACATCCAATCTTTTTACCGGATCATTATCATCAAAGCTGCCCTCTTTGGCCTTTAAAATGTACCACTGTCCATCCAAATACATGCCAAAAGTGCGCTGGGCCTCAGGTTTATAGGGCCCGGACCCTTGATAGGGCTCAATATTAAAGGACTGGCTCACCTCTTGCAGGAATTCCTGGCTGCTAAGACCATTCAAATCTTTAACCACCCGGTTATAATCCATGATCTGTAGCTGATTATCGGGGAAGATTACGGAGAGAAAGAAATTGTATTCTTCATCGCCGCTGTATCCGGGGTTGGCAGCTCTGCGCATCTGCCCTACCTGCACTGCCGAAGCGGAACGATGATGGCCGTCAGCGATATAGAGACATTCCACCTGGGCAAAGAGTTCAAGCAGCCTTTGAATTACTGGGGGCTGATGGACAACCCATATGGTATGGGCGATGCCGTCCTCGGATACGAAATCGTAGATAGGCGTTTCCTTTTGCACCCAGTCCTGAACCAGGGCATCGATCTCTTCCTTAGACCGGTAAGTCAAAAATATGGGGCCGGTATTGGCATCGCAATAATCCACATGCTTGATGCGATCCTGTTCCTTATCAGCCCTGGTTAATTCGTGTTTTTTGATCAGGTTGTTTAGATAATCATCAATAGAGGCGCAGGCTACCACTCCGATTTGCTTCCGCTCCCCCATCTTCTGCTGATAAAGGTAGAGGCAATCACTGTTTTCTTTTATAAAAACTCCCTCTTCTATCATACCGTGCAGATTCTCCCGGGCTTTCTCATACACCCGGGTATCATATAAATCTATACTTGGATCCAGGTCAATTTCGGCCTTGTCCACATGCAAAAATGAATAAGGGTTGCCTCTTACCATTTCTCGTGCTTCATCACTGCTCATAACATCATAGGGAAGGGCAGCCACTTTATCCACCAATTGCGGTGCTGGCCGCACAGCCCGGAACGGTTTTACTATTGCCATAAAATACCCTCCTGCCAATTTAACTCTAAGACAGACCAAACTTCTCCCTGTCTTACCTCCGCCTTATATTATTGGGATAGGATCTCATCGATATTGCCTAGTAATTCCTTTATCTCGTCCAGATGGCAGTCTGCCATGTGGGCAATGCGGAATGTTTTCTCCTTCATCTTGCCATAACCATTGGAAATCTGGAAGCCCCTGCGACCTAGTTCCTGGTTCAATGCTCCCACTTCTATATCCCGAGTGTTGCTGATGGTGGTAAGGGTATTGGAAAGATATCTTTCATCGGCAAATATGGCGAAATGGCGCCGAGCCCAATCCCGTACCCATTCGGCCATCTCTATATGCCGCTTAAACCTGTTATCCAAACCCTCCTCCAGTATTTTATCCAACTGATAATCCAGGGCAAACATATGGGATAGGGAGGGGGTGGAAGGATACTGATGATCCTTTTCCATAATATATTTATAAAGCTGCAGTAGATCCAGGTAATAGCCCCGGTAAGGTACCTGCTCGGCCCTACGTCGGGCTTTTTCGGAAAAAGTGCAGATGGCCAATCCGGGTGGCAATCCCAGTGCTTTTTGGGTAGAGGTAATACATATGTCAATCCCCAGCTGATCTACTTCTATTTTACTGCCTCCAGCGGAACTGACTGCATCCATACAGAATACTACTTCCGGGTAGTTCTTCAACACCGGGGCAATTGCCTCTACCGGGTTCATGACCCCGGTGGAGGTCTCATTATGGGTAATGGTCAAGAGGTCATATTTTCCGCTGGACAAGACCTGTTCCACCTTTTCCGGGTTATTGGCCTGCCCCCATTCCACCTCAAAAATGTCGGCTGGTACATTATTGCTCTGGGCCATGTCGAACCATCTTTTGCCGAAGGCTCCCACCGAAAAAATGGCTGCTCTTTTCAGGGTACAGGAACGAACGGCTCCTTCCATCAGCCCGCTGCCGGACGTGGTAGATAATAGTATATGGTTTTCTGTATAGAATAGCTGTCTTAGCTTGTCACTGATGCCACGCTGTAATTGAGAAGCATCTTTGCTGCGATGCCCTATCATAGGGGTAGCCATTTTTTCCAGCACATCGCCTTTTACTTCTACCGGACCTGGTATAAATAACTTCTTGTGCATATTCATTCCCTCCTGAAAAGTCTTAATCTAATAAATTTTACTCCAAGGAATCTCTATGCACAAGTACCTCCACGGCGTTTAAAGCATTTGCGGGCGACCACAGGTCGCCCGCGGATGTTACATACCATTTAACACAGTGAGAATGAACAACATAAATCTGGATGGTGGTTATATGGATAAATTACCAAAGAGAAAGAATATTAGGTTACGAAATTATGATTATTCACAAGGGGGATATTATTTTATAAGCATATGTACCCGGGATAAAAAAAGCATATTATGGAAAGCAGGGGCGACCTGCGGTGATCCGTTTGAAAAACCGCCATTATCTAAAATTGGTGAAATTATTGATTCGGAAATAAACAAAATCAATTCTATTTATCAAAATGTTGAAATCAATAAACACGTTATTATGCCAAACCATATACATATGATTATTGTATTAGATGCTGGAAACTGGCGGTCAAAGACCGCCCCTACAATTGCAGCAAGGGATTCAAAATAAACAATATGTTAACTTACAACGCTACAACAACATTCGCCTATAGCCTATTCTCTACTCCAGGGTGACCGATTTGGCTAATTTCCTGGGTTTGTCTACATCGGCTCCCCGGAAGATGGCCATGTAATAGGCGAATAACTATAATGGTACCACGGATATGATGGGGGACAGGACCGCTTAGCCTGCTCTCTACTCCACTGTGACCGATTTGGCCAGGTTCCTGGGTTTGTCTACATCGGCTCCCCGGAAGATGGCCATGTAATAGGCAAATAACTGCAAGGGGACTACGGATACGATGGGGGACAAAACCGGATTGACATCCGGCAAGAGGATTTGATCATCGCATTCCTGACAGTCTTCCTGCAAAGATTGTTTGCATATGGCTACTACTATGGCTCCTCGAGCTTTGACTTCTTTGATATTGGACATGGTCTTTTCTACCAGCTGATCCTGGGTAATCAGGGCCAAAACCGGTACTCCGTCATGGATCAAGGCCAGTGGTCCGTGTTTCAATTCCCCGGCGGCATAGGACTCGGCATGGACATAGGATATTTCTTTGAGTTTCAAGGCTCCTTCCATGGCTACCGCATAATCCAATCCTCGGCCCAGGAAAAAGGTGCTCTGGACTTCTCTGTATTTTTCTGCCATCTGGCGAATCTGTCCACTGTCTTGTTCCCAATCTAAAATCTGCTGAACCTGGGAATGGGTACCCTGTAACTGGCTCCCTAATTGCCGCAATTCTTCCAAACTGGAAATGCCTCTGATCCGGGCCAGGTACATGGCGATGGCATACATCACCAGCAGCTGGGTCAGGTAGGCTTTGGTAGAGGCTACAGCAATTTCGGGACCGGCATGGGTATATATAACCTTATCCGCCTCCCGGGCTACTGAACTGCCTACCACATTGGTCACTGCCAACACTTTCACACCTTGCCGCTTGGCTTCCCGCAGGGCAGCCAGGGTGTCGGCAGTTTCCCCGGATTGGCTAACTACTATCATCAGATCTTGAGGATTCCACAATACATCCCGATAACGGAACTCGGAGGCGATATCTGTTTCTACCGGTACCCGGGCCAATTTTTCTATGGCTAATCGGCCGACCAAGCCTGCGTGATAGGCAGTTCCACAGGCTACCATAAATATTTTGCCGGCTTGCCGGAAAGTATCATCCATTTCCAAGGAGCTTAGATCAATAAGTCCATCTTCAAATTTCCCAGCCAAGGTGTCCCGGATGGCTTTGGGCTGCTCATGAATTTCCTTTAACATGAAATGCTCATAGCCGCCTTTTTCAGCTGAGACTGGATCCCAGTTGACTGCAAACACTTCTTTATGCACCGGATTGCCTTCAAAATCGGTCACTGTCACTCCCTGAGGGGTCAGCACCGCAAACTCATTTTCATCCATAATGTATACCTGCTTGGTTTTACCCAGAATGGCAGGAATATCGGAAGCTACATAGTTTTCTCCTTCCCCCAGGCCTATGATCAGGGGGCTGTCTTTTTTAGCTGTTACAATGGTATCCGGCTCTTCGCTGCAAATAGCTACCATGGCAAAAGAACCTCGGACCAGGGTCAGGGCTTTTCTTACCGCTGCCTCCAGGGAAACGGTATAAAATTTCTCGATTAGATGAACCAGAACTTCGGTGTCAGTATCGGATATAAAGTCATGGCCTTCCAGTATCAATTCTTTTCTTAAGCTGGCATAGTTTTCTATAATTCCATTATGAACCAGGGCTATGCGACCCGAACAATCGCAATGGGGATGAGCATTAAGATCACTGGGCACTCCATGAGTGGCCCATCGGGTATGACCAATACCCAGCTGACAAGAGCAGTCCGCTCCAAGAACCTTGACCATATCAGCCAGCCGGCCTTTCCTCTTGCAAACCTGAATTTTTCCATCTTCATACATGGCGATACCGGCCGAATCATATCCCCGGTATTCTAGTTTGGCCAAACCATCTATAATTACCGGAACTGCATTGCCTTTTCCGGTATAACCCATAATTCCACACATAGCAAAAACCTCCAATATTAATGCCAATAGGGAGGCTTCCAGGGCGCCAAAGCGGCCCGTCAGACACTGCTATTGAACACTTTTTCTAAAATTAATTCTCATCCCCCTGCGAAAATCCAGCAAAACTGGTTTGGATGCATGAATATGTAGGAACCATTTGATGCAGCATGGTTGCAACACCCTGGGAAGCCGAGGGACGAATATTTATGCATCTATGCGAAATATAACTTTTCGCAGGGGAATCTTACTAAGGATCAACTTCCGCTATCCAACCGGCAGAATCCATTACACTTAAGATGGCTCAAGCCAGTGTAAAGTACTGGGATCTGCCAGGTTTAACTGCGAAATTCATTCTATTCTTTTCCACTTATCTAACCTTTTGTACCGCATATTACTATCCGGTTTTGTGGTCAGGTTTACGATGGTGGTTCACCGGAGGGTATCCGCCGAATAAATCGATTAACCCTCTCCTCGTCACCCAAGAACTATATTTGGGCATAGACAAAAACTCCGGGCTGGACCAAGCATAAGCAGCAGAACCTCTTTAGTCTGCTCCCACCGGGAACCGCCTAAGATCTAAACCCGGTGGTAGGATTATGCTGCCCAACTGGGCTCATCTCTGCCTGGCCTATAGTGTCGGGTCAGGCGCTTTAAACATAGCTGCCGGAATACTTCTCGGCCAGCTGTTCCACCTGGCTTTTGATATCCTCAATCACCTCCTTGAGCAGGTATTGGTCCGGCCCCTGAGCCATTATGCGCAAGAGGGGTTCGGTGCCGGAAGGCCTTACCACTAGTTTGCCCCATTCACCCAATTTTTGCTGGGCTCTGGCAATGGATTCTACTACTGATTCATGGGCCATTACCTGTTCTACATTTTCCAACTTAATATTAACCAGTAATTGTGGCTGTTTCTCCATTTCAGCCGCCAAGCGGGATAGAGGCAGGCTGGTGCGCTGCATGACTTCCAGCAGCTTCAGGGAGGTCAATAGGCCATCTCCGGAAGTAGCATGCTCTTTAAAGATGATATGCCCGGATTGTTCGCCCCCCAGAATGGCACCGTTCTGCAGCATTTTTTCCAGCACATAGCGATCCCCTACTTTGCAGCTGCTGACTCCTATGTTTTCTCTCCTCAAAGCGATATTCAAGCCAATATTGCTCATAACCGTAGCCACTACTTCAGAAGGGTGCAAAAGTCCTCTCCTTTGCATATCCAGGGCGGTGATACACATGATTTGGTCCCCATCGATCTCCTGCCCACACTCATCCACCGCAATGCAGCGGTCGGCGTCGCCATCGTAAGCTATGCCAATATCGGCTTTGTTTTCCAGTACTGTTCTTCTCAAATAGTCGGTATGGGTGGAACCACAGCGGTCATTGATATTGAGTCCGTTGGGCTTATTGCCAATGGTAATGACGCGGGCACCCAACTCTTCCCATAGCATAGGCGCCGCCGCATAGGCGGCGCCATTGGCACAGTCCACCACCATGCGAATATTTTTTAAATCCTGGTCCAGGGTATAACAATCCCTTAGATGCTTAAGATAGTTGTTCAGTCCGTCTTCCAGGTGATAAACCCGTCCCACATCTCCTCCTACCGGCATCCGCTTCAAGTAATGCTGCTTTTCCAGCACCTCTTCAATTTCATCTTCGATTTCATCCAACAGTTTATAGCCATTGGAGCCAAAGAATTTGATGCCGTTATCTTCCACTGGATTATGGGAAGCGGATATAACTATGCCACAAGAGGCTCCATATTTTAGGGTCAGGAAAGCCACCGCCGGAGTGGGGACAATGCCGGCCAAGAGTGCATCGGATCCGGTGGCGCAGATTCCAGCCACCAGGGCTGCCTCCAGCATATCCCCGGAGATCCTGGTATCTTTGCCCACCAAAATACGGGGTCGGCTGCTGCTGTTATGTTGGGCCAATACATAGCTGCCCGCCATGCCCAGACGAAAGGCCAGCTCGGCATTTAAATCCGCATTGGCTATACCTCTAACTCCATCGGTGCCAAACAGTTTTCCCATTATATTAAACCTCCTCAATTATCTCTCTATTCTCCTAATGTTAAATGATTCTTCATCATATAGTTCCGCTTTTTCATCCGGCAATCGGTACTTACTTATAATTTTTTCCGCCGTTTTTAAACCATCCACTGCTGAACTCATTATGCCTCCGGCATATCCTGCTCCTTCGCCGCAGGGATAAAGATTATCCAGGGTAAGGGACGATCTGTTTTCGTTACGGACAATCCTCACCGGGGCTGAGGTGCGAGTCTCCACTCCGGTTAATACCGGGCTGCCTTCCGTGAAAGCAGGCATTTTCTGCTCCCAATAGGCCAAGCCCCGAACCAGTACGGAGGCCATCTCCTCCGGCAAGAGCTCCCACAGATTAGCCCCTTTTACCCCGGGCTGGTAAGTAGTCAAATCCGGGTTCAGCTTCAGGCTCTTCCTCCGCTGCCGAAAATCAGCCATAAGCTGGGCAGGAGCCTGATAATCTTGGCCTCCCAATTGGAAGGCTTTTTTTTCCAAAGTTTCCTGCAGTATTATACCACCCAGGAGCTGTCCCTTCCAGTCAGCAGGTTTGACCGTAACCACCAGGGCGGAATTGGCTATGCCGCTATCCCGAGCCAGGTAACTCATTCCATTGGTAAGCACTCCGCCCGCTTCGGAGGCGGCTGCTATTACCTGCCCCCCGGGGCACATGCAGAAGGTATAAAGGGACCGGCCGCTGCTTAGATCCTGATAAGTAAGATGATAATCTGCCGACCCTAGCCGCGGGTGACCGGCATAGTCACCATATTGAATTCGGTCAATCAAGGCTTGGGGGTGCTCCACTCTTACTCCCAGGGCAAAAGCCTTGGGCTCCAGTTCTATCCCCTGGGCAGCCAGGAGCCGATATACTTCCCGGGCACTGTTGCCTATGGCCAATACCAGGACCGAACAGGGCAGTTTTGAGCCTTTATTTATTATTATGCTTTTTATCCACCTGTGGTTAACATTTATGTCTGTCAAGCGACTGTCAAAGTATATTTCTCCACCTAGATCCAATATTTCCTGCCGGATATTCTTAATCACCTGACGAATCTGATCAGTACCCACATGGGGTTTTTTAACGTATTTAATTTCCTGGGGGGCTCCATGTTGAACAAAGGTATCCAGGACATAGGATATCCTCTCATCACCTATGCGAGTGGTTAACTTGCCATCAGAAAAAGTACCGGCTCCACCCTCTCCGAATTGGGTGTTGGAGTAAGGATTCAACTCCCCCCCTTGCCAGAATTTCTCCACAGCTTTTACCCGGCGCTCCAGGTTTTGACCCTGTTCCAGGATTACCGGCTGATAACCATGGCGGGCCAGGAATAAGGCGCAAAATAGTCCGGCCGGACCTGCGCCGATAATCAAGGGCGAGTAAGGCAGAGCTTGGTCCCCTGGCAGCACGGGTTCAGGGAGCCGAGGTTTAATGATTTTTACTTCGGGAGCAGGCTTTAGCTGCTCCTCTTTTAGCAGTTGGTCAGGCAAGTTGAGATCTACCGCTAAGGTAAAATAGATTTTATTCCGTCGGGCATCTACCGCTTGCTTAACCAACTGGCAATCCAAAATGGCCCCAGGATTAATATTAATCCTAGCGGCGGCGGCCCGGCGCAGGTCCTGTTCCTGGTAATCCAGGGGGAGTCTCAATCCTCCAATCCTTACGATCATAATTCTTCCTCATTTTCTGTTATTGCTTCTATTTCAATTATGGCCAGGACCTGGGCCGGATATAAGGTAGTTCCGCTGGGAGCTTCCAAATCCAGCTGCTGAGTCAAGGATTGGTCAAGTTCATTTATATTTATTACGGGGGTGTTTATCTCCCTTATACCTGCTATGTCTCCTTGGCTGCCGGCTATTTGCACCGTAGCTGGCTGCAACTGAATGCTGACCAGCTGGTAACCCGCGCCCGGTTCTCCCTCAGACTGAATTTTCAGGGGTACTTCTTTAAAACCTTTTTGCTCTGCTACCACCGCAATTACTTTTATCTTATCGGGAAAGACTTCCAGCCCCTGGGTGATGGCCTGTCCCTTTTGGTCCAAAGGAGTCACCTTAAGTTCCAGGCTGCTGATGGAACGGGTAGTGGACAGGTCAACCGAACATAAGACTGCATTCACCTGCTTGGTCATCTCCTGTTCCCCCCTGATCAAGCACTGCTCCGGTTCAGTAATGAGATCGATCAAAGTATAACCGGCTGGAGGCTCGGCCAGAATCTTATACCTTACCGGTACAATCAGCTCCTGAGTGGCCTGCAGAGTTACATTAATGCTTTTAGGCTCAACACTGGTAAATAATGCTCCCATAACTGCACCTAGTTTGACGGGCAGGGTATAGGACCCGGGGGTTTTTCCCTCCAAATCTACATAAGGCTTAATATCCTCGGTTTCCTGGAAAACCCCCCACAGTTTTACTTGTACCTGCTGGGGCCCCACAACCTGTATTCCCTCCGGTATATTTTCATAGAGCAGGTCTACTGTTACCACGTTCTGGCCGGCTCCGTAAGAACCTTCGTTGACTACATAAAACCATAATAAGAGAGCCAGTACTATTGATATTATCTTAAATCCTGTCTTTCTACGATTCCCGTTCTGGCTCGCACGCTGTTTCACCGAACCACCTCCTTTTCAGGCTGCTGCGCCAGTCCTCGCCTCCCCCTAATTCTTCCAAGAGGTTATCCCTGAGACTTACCTCATCCAGGTGACGCTGCAATTTGCCTTCCTTGGCTATGGAGATAGCACCGGTTTCTTCCGATACTATGACTGCAATGGCATCTGATACCTCAGTAATGCCTATCCCTGCCCGGTGACGGGTGCCTAATTCCGGGTCCAGGTAGGGATTATCACTTAAAGGGAGGAAACAGGCGGCTTTCTCAATGCGCAGATTGGAAATAACCACAGCTCCATCATGCAAAGGGGTATTGGGCACAAAAATATTTATCAGCAAAGACGCTGATACCTGGGCATCCAGGTCTACCCCGCTCTCCATATATTCCCCGATCCCGGTTTCCCGAGTGATAACTATTAAGGCCCCCACCTGGTTGCGGGACAGCACTGCGGCGGCAGCACTGAGTTGGCGGACCATATGCTCCGAATTATTCTGGGAAGCCGTCCTTTTCCGGGTGGTAAAAAAGCTGCCCCGACCAATCTGTTCCAGTATGCGCCTTAGTTCAGGTTGAAATACAATGGGAAGGGTGATGGCAAAGATTATCCATAGTTTCTCCATCAGCCACTTGACCATGCTCAGGTTCAAATAGCTTATTAAGACAGAAAAGCCCAGTAAGAGCACCAAGCCTTTAAGCAGCTGCTCCGCTCTGGTTCCGCTGATTACACGTAGGATGCGATAGAATACATAGGCAACTATGGCAATATCCAACAAAGTGCGGATTATGTCCCAGGGGCTGGCAATTACCCCCGACAGTATACTGAGATCCATTTTGACCTCCAACTTTTATGTAAACTTAAGACTAACTGTATAACAAATCAATGCTAATCGCAACCATGGTCCTACTAATCTCAAGCTCCTGACCGAGGATAATGCAAAACCGCTAAAACCCCTCTTGCTATCTGTATCTTAGCCGTTTCATTTACCAGCACATTGGATATGGCATAGGGATTCTCACACTGCAACAGAGCATTTTCCAGGGGATAGGCAAATCCCCTGATATTTACTCCTTGGACCTCTCCCCCCAGGGGCAGCAGAGAAACCAGATCTCCCACCTGCCCGGACAGGGACATTTGGCCCGTCAATAGGTAGATAGTGCAGCTAGGACTGTAATGGATAATCTCTATGTTGTTCCTTACATAATCTATTCCACTGTACAGGTTGCTCAAGCTATGGTCCAAACGCCCACCCTGACTGCCCAGCAATATTATTTCTTTGGCTTCCATCCCGGCTGCCACCTGCAAAGCCAACTGCATATCTGTAAAATCTTTGCGCCTGGGATATTGCTGAAAAGATACTCCCTGCACGGCATAAAAGTTTTTGGTCTTAATGCTTATGGAATCCAGGTCGCCGATAATACAGTCCGGCATAACTCCCAAGATCTGAGCATAATTGGCTCCCCCATCCGCACAAATAATCCTGTCAGCGGATGATAAAATTTCTTTATACCGGCTAAGATCTCCATACTCACCATTGGCCATTATTATACACTTCATACCAATTCTCCCGATCTACTTGTGATTCTCCTGCAAAAACAATTTGATGCAGCATGGTAGTACCCTTCGAGTAGTGGAATAACTTGTTTATCCAATAAAATACTATACCAGAGATAAGCCCCTGGCAAATGTTTTTGGAGAGATACATATATATCTGATTCCTGGCGGTCCAAGACCGCCCCTACAATATGGTAAAGATCGGGGTGAAAAATATTATACTTCTTAAATTGACAAAGAAATTCTATATGATTATAATTCTACTTAGCCTAAATGTAGCAAAGGAGGATATAATAAATGGCCTACATAATTAACGACGAATGCATAGCTTGTGGAGTATGCGTTGATGAGTGCCCGGTTGAAGCCATCAGTGAAGGTGATGAGATTTATGTAATCGATCCCGAACTATGCACCGACTGCGGCTCATGTGCGGATGTTTGCCCGGTAGAAGCCCCTCAGCCTGCCGACGACAAATAAAGCAATAATATTTAAAAAACCCGGTTTTTGTGTCGGGTTTTTATTTTTTCTGAATTATTTTTGATTCCCCTTTCCGCGTAACGTAACCGCAGGGGAATCATTTATTTTAAACCATTAAAATCCAGTTGTCTTAAAGCTTCATAGAGGATGATGGCGGCAGAATTACCTAGATTAAGTGATCTCCCTATATTCAGCATTGGTATGCGGATCCGCGAATCGGGGAAGGCTTCTAAAATGGAGGCTGGCAGTCCTTTAGTTTCACAGCCAAAAACGATGGCATCCTGATCTCCATAATTTACCTGCTGATAGCAGCGATCAGCCTTGGTTGTGGCCAGGTATATATTGCCATTTTTCATACCAGCCTGAAACTGGGAAAAATCATCCCATACCTTAAGATCTACCAAAGGCCAGTAATCAAGTCCAGCCCGTTTCAGGTAGCGGTCCTCCAGAGAAAAACCCAAGGGCTGAATCAGGTGCAGTTTGCTCCTGGTCAAAGCGCAAGTGCGGGCTATATTTCCAGTATTTTGAGGTATTTCGGGTTCTACCAGTACAATATGCATAAAAAAAACCTCCTCATCAATGTAAAGGCCGGACTAGCCCCAGCACCAATATTGATCCCTTATGCCCTGGCTTACCAGCTTTTATCCCCTGGAGTTATTTTCTAATTATATTACTAGCCTTATACCCTTGTCTACCGGGGGTGTCAGGCAGGAACTTATCAACCACATGGAACACACGCTAGTATTCGAATTCTTGGCTCCAAACGGGCGGTCAAAGACCGCCCCTACAATTATTGGGCGATTAGAACCACTGGGTAAATGGGGATAAACCATTTATGGGTGAACTTTTTTAGAGGCTTACCCAATAACTTAACACTCGCATAAGAGCGGGTAGACAGGATAAACTATCGATAAAAGGAAGGAGTGATAAATCTTTGCCTAATAAGCATCGTAATCTATGGCTTGTATTGCTGTCGTTGTTCTTGGTCTTGAGCATTTGCGGCTGTGCCCCCAAGGAGGAGCAGGCACCCACTAAGAAGCCCCAGCTTCCTAAAGCCAATACTGCTAACCTGGCCGATGAGGTAGAAAAATATCAGGGCCAGGAGCCCACCATCAGCCTGTACCGCAAGAGTACCGGGGCTAAACAACAGCTTAAGCTGGAACAGTATATTAAAGGAGTGGTGGCAGCGGAAATCGGGGATAAATTCCCTATGGAAGCTCTTAAAGCTCAGGCCATCGTAGCCCGAACCATGACTCTGGCTCTGCTGGAATATGAAAACGGGACCCGGGGTAAGTATAATACCGATGCCAGTGATGATCATACTGAATTTCAAGCCTACGATGAAAAGCGCATTACGGAACGCATAGCCAAGGCGGTGGATGAAACTCGGGGGGAGGTGTTGACTTACCAGGGTAAGTTTGCCTACGCCTTGTTTAGCTCGGTTTCTGGAACTAAAACCGCCAGCATCGAGGAGGGGTTTCCCAAGCTGAAAGACAAGGCCGGATACCTGGTGCCGGTGGAGACCAATGGCATCAGTATAGCTCCCGAAAAATATCGCAACTGGACGGTAAAGGTACCCCTAAGTGAAGTACGCAATATTATGGGTTCCAAGGCTGGGGACTTGAGCGATATTAAAATTGGCAAAAAAGGTCCTTCTGGCCGGGCATTGACCATTACCGCCGGGGAGGCTTCCATTCCTGCGGTGGACCTGCGGGAAAAAATCGGCTTTGATCGCCTGTACTCCACCTATTTCACCAATATTAAAGCTGAGGGAAATAATATCATTTTTAAGGGCAGCGGATGGGGTCATGGAGTAGGAATGGAGCAATGGGGCGCCCAGCTCATGGCCGACAAAGGCAAGAATGCTCGGGAAATCGTGCAGCATTACTTCCCCCGGCTCAGCTGGCTCAAATTGTATGATTAAAAGGAGTTAGTATTCGCTATATCTTCTGTCGGGACATTCCCCGAATCTCTAAACAGTCTGGATACACCCACAGCTTGACTGGTGAACTATCAGGAATTTTTTTTTTAGGTTATCAGTCTCTGTGGGTATCCGCCGTATAGTGCTGTTAAGCAGCACATTGTAGTCTCGGTAGGGGGGATCTAAAATCTTCTTCGCTGCACTCAAAATGACAAGCTAGATTTTTGTATTATGCAAAACTGCCAACCCCCTTTCTTATTTATTCGTTTATATTTGGATATATCCTTTCATCAGTGAATCCTGGGGCTGGCAGCACCTTCATACACCCTCCTCAGCAGCTCCATCTCCACTGCGGTCGTTTACAGCTGCAGTGTAAATGCCGCTCAGAATTAGGAGACCCCCAGCTAGTTGATACCATAACAGAGACTCTGAAAAAATAAAAAAGGCTAGTATACTGGCTCCCACTGATTCTCCCAAAATGGATACAGCTACCACGGGAGCCTTTACATATTTTAGGGCCCAGATTATTATGCCATGTCCGGCGATACCTGGTCCTAGGGCTAAAAGTACAAATAACAGCCAATCCTGAGCTGGATAACTGAAGAATTCCTGCCCACTGATCAAGGTGGCTAAGAAGAGGGTTATACCAGCCACTCCTGAGACCAAGGCGGTATAGCTCATGGCCTCTACTCGGGCTCTTACCCGACGCCCCACTAAAATATATACCGCCACGAACAGGCCGCTTAAAAGGGCCATCAGGTCTCCCATCAGCCGACCCTGATGCCAGTCGCCCCCGGCAATAAAGGAGCTGCCTACCAGGGCCAACAGGATGCCCCCCACCGCTTTGATATTTATTTTTTCATGGAGCAACAAGAAGGAAAATAGGAGTACAAAGATGACCTGCAGATTAGTAAATATGACCGAACTGGAAACACTGGTATAATCCAGGGAAGTAATCCAGAAACTAAAATGCAGGGCCAGAAAAAACCCGGCCCCGGCTATATAGATTAGATCTCCGCGGGAAATGTTTTTCAGACTGGACCTAAAATCACGTCCCCCCAGGGGAACAGCCAGAATGGCCGTGAAAATCACCCGGTACATAGCTACTATTAAAGGAGGAGCGCTGCACCAACGAATCATGATGGAAGCGGTAGACATACATAATATGGCCAAAGCTATGGCTAGGTAGACCCCCTTGGGTTTCATGCTTCCGCTCCCAGGTAGGATTGAATAACCCGGGGATCGTTCTTGACCTGTTCCGGAGGACCGTCAGCTATTTTGCGGCCGTAATCCAGCACCGCAATTTGATCACAGATGTTCATTACTACATTCATATCGTGTTCCACCAAAAGTATGGTAAGGTTTTCCTTGTCCCTGATTTCTCTGATGAAGCTCATCAGGCTCAACTTCTCCGACGCATTCATTCCCGCCGCCGGCTCATCCAACAATAGTAAGGAAGGATCTAAGGCCAGAGCCCGGGCAATTTCCAGCCTCCTCTGCTCTCCATAAGCCAGGTTATCCGCATATTCCATTCTTTTATCATCTAAACCGACCATTTCCAACAGATGGTGGGCCCGGCTGTCAATGGACTTTTCCTCCCGGCGTTCCCCCGGCAGTCCCAGAATAGCCCCGAAAAATCCAGCTTTGGTGACCCCGTGGAATCCTACCTTTACATTATCCAAGACCGAAAGTTTGTTAAAAAGACGGATATTCTGGAAGGTTCGTCCTATCCCCCGACGGGCCAATTCATAAGGAGGCAGTCCGTTAATAGCCTCCTCTTTATATATTACCTGCCCGGCAGTGGGGGTATAAATTCCGGTAATAATATTGAACAGAGTGGTCTTCCCGGCCCCATTGGGCCCAATAATCCCAAATATCTTGCCGGCTTCCACTTCCAGGCGCACCTCATCCAGGGCTAGCAAACCTCCAAATTCCTGACTTACTCCCTCCAGGCTCAGGATTCCCATGTCTTCACCCCTTTGTTAAACCAGCGTTTTTTAACATCATACCAGCGGATATCTCCTAACAATCCGTTGGGTCTAAATATCATTAGCAATACCAGCAATGCTCCATAGAACAGGAGCCGGTACTCGGCCACTATCCGGAGCATCTCCGGGGCCAGAGTCAAGACTATGGTACCCAGGATGGCCCCGGGAATACTGCCCATGCCTCCTAAAACTACCATATTTAGAAATTCGATGGATTTCATAAAAGCAAAATCCTGAGGAGCGATATAGGTCATATAATGGGCATACAGGCCTCCACCCAGGCCAGCTAGGCCAGCTCCCACCATAAAAGCCAGCACTTTCAAGCGGGTGGTATTGATTCCGGCTGCTTCGGCGGCAATTTGGTTTTCCCGGATGGCATAAAAGGAGCGGCCAATACGGGAATTCAGTAGTTTGGCATTGAGAACTATTATGAGCAGAACCATGATCCATACCAGGGTAAAACCGGTATGTTCCGGTATCCCAGATAGTCCTACCGCCTTGCCTCCAGGTTCGAAGTTGAGGAAAAAAACCCGGACTATTTCAGCAAAACCTATGGTAACCATAGCCAAATAATCCCCTTCCAAGCGCAGGGTGGGCAAACCCAGCAAAAAACCGAAGGCGGCAGCTGCTGCTGCTCCGGCCAAAAGAGAAGCCCAGAAGGGAAAAGCCAGGTGCACGGACATGATGGCTGCGGTGTAGGCGCCAATACTCATAAAGCCGGCATGACCCATGGAGAGCTGTCCGGTAACCCCGGTGATTATATTCAAGCCCAAAACCAGGATGATATTGATGCCTATTAAAACCATTAGGTGCAGGTAATATGCGTCTATATACTGTGATAATACTGCGTCCATATTATTTTCACCTAAACCTTTTTCGTAATCTTCTGCCCCATTATGCCCTGAGGCCTGACAATCAGCACCAGTATCAGTATCCCAAAGGCTATAGCGTCCTTATAGGAGGAGGACAAATAGGCTACCCCCAATATCTCCAGTACCCCCAAGGTCAAACCCCCGATCATGGCCCCGGGAATGGAACCGATTCCTCCCAGGACGGCGGCTGAAAAAGCCTTTAGCCCGGCCATGGTGCCCATGTAAGGCCAAACCGCATTGTAGTAAATGCCCACCATAACTCCGCCGGCCGCGGCCAGGGCTGAACCGATGGCAAAGGTATAAGATATAATGCGGTTGGAGTTGATTCCCATCAGAGATGCAGCATCCAGGTCCTGAGAACAGGCGCGCATGGCCTTGCCCAGACGGGTCCGTTGTATCATCAACTGCAGGCCTACCATAAGCAGGGCTGATACTACCAAGATGATAATCTGCAGCGAAGAAAGGTCCAGCCCCCACAGATGATAGGTATGGATTTCAATTATTTCCGGATAGCGGGTGGTATTGGTTCCCCTTATCAAGGCCATCAGGGTGGAGAGAAAAATGGATACTCCTATGGCGCTGATCAAAGCCGACAAGCGGGAGGATTTTCCCCGTAAGGGCCGATAAGCCACCCGCTCTACCAGCATCCCCAAAACCATACAGAAAGCCATGGCTCCCAACATAGCTATAAAAATATTGACCCCAAACAGGCTGACCAGCAAGAGCCCGGCAAAAGCTCCAAACATATAAATTTCACCATGGGCAAAATTTATAAGCTGTATAATACCGTAAACCATGGTGTAGCCCAGGGCGATTAAAGCATAGGAACTGCCCAGGGTAAGGCCATTTACCAATTGTTCTATAAACATAAGCGCCTCCTAAGGATTCATTGACTATTTAGAGTTTAAGGCCGGATGAATCCGGCATTAAACTCTAAACAGTATATATGGCCCGCCTGCACAGGCGGGCCATATGGAGTATCGTATACTATTGTACATTAACCGGAATCTTTTCCAACAGGGCGAATTTGCCATCTCTGATAGTGATCAGGCAAACCGGGCTCTTGATGGGTTCCCGATCGGGGCCAAAAGTGGTATTGCCGGATACTCCGGGATAATCCTTAAGCTTGGCCAGTTCACTCTTGAACACCTTGGGATCTACGCTGTCAGCATCTTCCATGGCCTTTTTCAGGATATAAACGGCATCATAATACTGGGCCGAGAACATATCAGGCTCCTCATTGAACTTGGCTCGGTAAGATTCCAGGAAGGCTGCGGTTTCTTCACCAGGTTGATCACTGGAGAAGCCACAGTAGAATACAACTTTTTCTTCCACCGCACTTTTGCCCAGAGTTGCCAGGTCCTGACCATAGAGGCCATCTCCGCCTACCAGCACAATATCCAGATTCTGTTTCTGCACTTCGTTCATGAACAAAGCTGCCTCAGTATAGTAACCGGTAAATACTAGCACATCAGCCTTAGCGTTTTTAAGCTTGGTAACCTGAGCGGTAAAGTCAGTTTCTCCACTATTGATGCTTTCATCCAATACAATATTGCCGCCCTTATCAGCAATGGCAGCCTTGAACACCGGGGTCAAAGCAGTACTATAACCAATATCCAGGGAGGTAATTACGGCCATATTTTTCCATCCCTTTTGATTGATCATCCAATCTACTACCGCTGGAGCCGCATAGATATCCAGGAGGGTATTGCGGAACACATAGTCTCCTATTTCAACTACTCCGGTGCCGGTAGCGCCGGCGGAGAGGATAACTATTTCATTATCCTGGGCGATCCGTCCCGCTACTTGAGTCAATCCGGTACAGGGGTCCCCTACCATAGCCACCACTTTGTCTCTGGTTATATATTTCTTGGCAATGGCTGTAATATCAGTAGTTTCACCCTTGTTGTCATCGTACACCCCTTCTACCTGATGGCCTAATATACCACCGCTGGCATTGATTTCCTCAATGGCCATTTCCATACCCTTTTTACCAGGGATACCATAGTTGGCTACTGATCCGGTCAGAGCTCCTAAAAACCCTAGTTTGATAACTTCGGTCTCGCTGCCAGGATCATCAGCTGCCGGTTCGGATCCTCCGCAGCCAGCAAAAATGGACATCATCATTACGCAACACAAAACTAACGCCAGCTTGAACCTTAATTTCGAACTCAATCCTTTCTCCTCCTTATATCTAATTTTTTACTGATCTGACCAGAGTAATTATATTTTTACCGTCCCTCCGGTCAAAAAGTATAACAGAATATATATTCCGTTTTTACCCCGTAAATCCTCCTATAAAATTAAAATTCTACCCTTTAGGCATAATTTACATATTAAAGTCTAATCGTGTATCCTCCTATTTCCGCCTAAGCAAGCCTGCTCCCCTGTGGCTTAAGGAGATTTCTAGTGGGCATGGTTCGAGCCGACTGAAAAAGTACCTGTTTGGTATCCTAAGGAGCTGAAGACGACGAAGGATCTCATCAACCTCCCTGATCAGAAACACAAGCGAGTATGAGAATTTGTGGCTATGACCGGCGGGG
>LSQX01036585.1_pt2 | contig 43028 bp, 35 predicted proteins | sample 654561 | NCBI WGS metagenome assembly LSQX01 (sample SAMN04489861, study PRJNA283612) | anaerobic digester metagenome | isolation source: 4 biogas reactors fed with cattle manure at either 37C or 55C with and... | place: Denmark: Kongens Lyngby | collected 2014 | reverse complement strand
GACCTTTTCAGATCCTTCGAAGCGAACTACACTCTGCGGGAACCGCTCTGGGACAAGAGCTCCCGGCCTCGGACCAGAAGCCGCCGGTGACGAAAGAGGTCAGACCATGGGCGGGAGGGGAAGACTGGTCATCGTCTCGAACAGGCTCCCGGTGAAGATCGAGGGCCATCCGGGCAAGTGGAAGGTCACCCACTCCTCGGGGGGGCTCGTTTCGGCATTGACGCCGGTCCTCCGTGACAGGGGAGGGATATGGATCGGCTGGGCCGGGACCACGGAGGTGCTGGACCTGAAGACCCTCAGGGAGATCCTCGGACCCGCCTCGAAACAGGCCGGGTACAGGGTATACCCCGTACGGCTTTCCCAGGAGGATGTGAATTCCTTTTACTCCGGCTTCTCCAACGAAGTGATCTGGCCCCTCTTCCACGACCTCCAGACCCGGTGCCGCTTTGAGCCGGAGTACTGGAAGTCCTACAGAAAGGTAAACGGCGATTTCGCCAAGGCTATAAAAAAGCACACGAGACCGGAGGATTACATCTGGGTCCACGACTACCAGATGGTTCCCGTGGCGAGGATACTGAAATCATCGGATGTTCAGAGGAACTGCGTCTTTTTCCTCCACATCCCCTTCCCTCCCCCGGATATCTTTCTGAAACTGCCCTGGAGAGAGGAAATCCTGAAGGATTTCCTCGAGTACAACTTCGTGGGCTTTCAGACCATGCGCGACAGGAGGAACTTCACCGACTGCCTGAAGGCCCTCCTGCCGGACTCCAAGGTCACCGGTCGCGGACCGGTCGCCACCGTAACCTCCGAGGGACGGCGCGTCAGGGTGGCGGCCATGCCCATCAGCATCGACTACAGGTCCTTCAGGGACACGGCCAAGTCGGCCAAGGCCACGAAGATCCTGAAGGAACTGAAAAGCCAGGTTCCCTGGGAGAGTATCGCCATCGGGGTCGACCGCCTGGACTACACCAAGGGCATACCCCAGAGGATAAGGGCCTTCGGAGAGGCCTGCCGTTCCTTTCCCGAACTCAGGGAGAAGATCGCCCTCATACAGATCGTCGTCCCCAGCCGGGAGGACGTCCCCGCCTACCAGGAACTGAGGGAGGAAATCGAGAAACTGGTGAGTTCCGTCAACGGCGAGTTCTCGACGCCGGGCTGGATACCAATCCACTATATGCACAAATCTGTCTCCCGGGAGGAACTGGTGGCGTACTACAGGCTGGCCGATATAGCCTTGGTGACGCCGCTGAAGGATGGTATGAACCTGGTGGCCAAGGAGTATTGCGCCTGCCAGGTGGATGACAACGGTGTGCTCATACTGAGCGAATTCGCCGGCGCCGCCGCGCAGATGCACAGGAGCGCCATCCTGGTGAACGCCTACGACATACAAGGCGTGGCAGAGGCGATCCACGAGGCGGTCAACATGCCCCTGGAAAAGAGAAAGAGCCGTATGCGACGCCTGAGGGCGGGCATCCGCAGGCAAAACGTGTTCTGGTGGGTGGACAACTACCTGAGGGCTTCAACGGGCAAGGCCCTGGTCGACTTCCCCGAGGCGAAGATGGCTCCCCTTTTTCACGCCCTCACGAAGCGCGCACCCGAGACCCCGGCAAAAGGGGCCCCTGGCTTCAGTGGCGCTCGAAGGGGTTCCTGAAGACGGCTCTTCCCCCCAACTGTTCCTCGATCTCCAACAGCCTGTTGTACTTGGCGACCCTTTCGCTCCGGCAGGCTGAACCGGTTTTGATCTGGCCGCCACCCATGGCGACGGCGAAATCGGCGATGAAGGTATCCTCCGTCTCTCCGCTCCTGTGGGATATGACATAACCCCATCCGGCGTTCCTGCACATTTTTATCGTTTCCATGGTCTCCGTAACGGTGCCGATCTGGTTCAGTTTAATGAGGACGGCGTTGGCCGCTCTCTCGCGGATGCCCCGCTCGACGAACCTGGTGTTGGTTACGAAGAGATCGTCCCCCACTACCTGGATCTTTTCCCCCAGTTCGGCCGTCTGGGCTTTGAAACCCTCCCAGTCGTTCTCATCGAGCCCGTCCTCAATGGAGACCACGGGGTATTTCTCCACCCACTCCCTGTAGAGGGCCGTCATCTGGCTGCTGGTTTTTTTACCCTGCCCAGACCTGGAAAGATGGTAGGCACCGTTTTCAAAGAAGGAGCTCGCCGCCGGGTCCAGCGCGATGGCAATATCCCGGCCGGGTGTGAAGCCCGCGGTCTCGATGGCCTCGACGATGACCTGGCAGGCCTCGTCGTTGCTCTTCAGATCCGGGGCGAACCCCCCCTCGTCGCCCACGCCCGTGGCGTAGCCCCTTGCCGAAAGTATCTTCTTCAGGGCATGAAAGGTCTCGGTACCGTAGCGGAGGGCCTCGGCGAAGGTTGGTGCCCCAAGGGGCATCACCATGAACTCCTGGAAATCCACGCTGTTATCGGCGTGGTGGCCGCCGTTGAGGATGTTCATCATGGGAACGGGCAACCGGGCCGCCCCAGGACCACCCAGGTAAACATAAAGGGGGAGGTCCCTGGCCTTGGAGGCAGCCCTTGCCACGGCCATGGACACCCCGAGGATCGCGTTGGCGCCCAGCGCGCCCTTGTTCGCTGTCCCGTCCAGCTCGATCATCAGGTGGTCAATCTCATCCTGGCGGGTCGGGTCCATCCCCACAAGGCGCGGTGCGATGATGGCGTTGACGTTCTCCACGGCCCGCAGGACGCCCCTTCCACCGAACCTTGACTTGTCGCCGTCTCGAAGCTCCACGGCCTCATTCTCACCCGTGGATGCCCCCGAAGGCACCGAGGCGGAAACCTCGATGCCGCCCTCGAGCCTGCACCAGGTCCTGACGGTCGGGTTGCCCCTGGAATCCAGGATTTCCATTGCCCTGACTGCCGTGATGGTCTTCTTCAAAACGGTCTCTCCCCTCAATCGATTGTCAAAAACACAGGGATAGAACATCGCCTGCCATTTTACTATAGCAGAATGACGGTTCCCTCCTGGTGCTTCGAGAAGATGGGGAGAATTCTTATGTGAAATTGCACCCCGATGGGTACTGAAAAGACTGGGATCATCTTCGAAAAGAGGAGTGTTACAATTCTCATATAATGAAACCCTTTCGGAGGTAATGCTTTTGCACGAAAACAATACCACTCCTCCCTCTCACAGGGATATCGCCGAGAGGACTGAAGCCGGGGACGAAACAAAGGCGATAGAGGAAGGGTTCAGAGAGATACTGGACTCTGTCCCGGAATTCATACTTAGATTCACCCCGGAGCTCATCACCACCTTCGCGAACAGGACCTACTGTGAATACCGCGGAATCAGCTCCGAAGATGTAGTGGGAAAGAGCTTCCAGGATACAATTTTCCCCGGTGATATACCCTCACTCCGTGAAAAGCTGTTGTCCCTCACCCCGGAGAACCCTGTCATGATTGGAGAAGAGAGGATCTTCATGGCAAAGGGCGAAGTCCGCTGGCAGGAATGGACCAATCGGGGAATCTTCGACCGAGAGGGGAACCTCGTCGAGATCCAGTCCATCGGAAGAGACATAACGAAGCGCAAGGAGATCGAAGAAACCGTGGCCTTCGAGCGGGAATCGCTGGACACACTCTTCGATAATTCCAAGGAGGGGATCGTTTTCTGCGACCATGAAGGGACGATATTGAAGGCCAACTCCGCCTTCTGCGATATATTCGGTTACGCCCGGGAAGAGACCCTAGGACAGAATATTGATGACCTGGTCGCAAAAGACTCGAGCCTCCTGGCGGAGGCCAGGTGCTTCTCCGCGGCCACGGCCGAGGGCCGGAACATAGGCATCGAGTCAACCCGCCGCAGGAAGGACGGATCGCTGATCCAGGTTTCTTTCCGGGGTGTTCCGGTCTGCCTTACGGACGGCAGGAGGTTTGCCTACGGCGTCTACCGGGACATCACCGCCCGGAAGGCCGCGGAAAGGGCCTTGAAGGAGAGCGAGGCCAAGTACCGGGAACTTTTCGATCCATGCCCGTCGGGCTTTACACATCGACCTCAGAAGGGTACTTCCTCGACGCTAACCGAGCCTTCATCCGCATGCTCGGATACGACAGCCTCGAGGAGCTCCGCTCGCTCTTCATACCCACGGACATCTACGTTGATGAAAGTGAAAGGGAACAGGTCGACAGGAACCTCTGCAACGAGGAGTTCGCCGACTGCTTCGAAACATACCGCCTGAAAAGGAAAGACGGGCAGATAATCTGGGTCGAGGATTACGCCCGCTATATCAAGGGCCCTTCCAACGAGATCCTTTTCAACCAGGGGCTCTGCCTGGAAATAACGGACCGCCTGAAAGCCGAAGAAGAACTCAGGCGCCTGAACAGGGAACTCTATACCGCGGCCACCACGGATATGACAACGGACCTCTTCAACCGGAAGTTCTTCGACGAAAACCTGCGGAAGGAGATAGCCAGGGCCTCCAGGTACGGGTCGCCCCTGTCGTTGATCATGATCGACCTGGACAACTTCAAGGCCCTCAACGACACGAAGGGACACCTGGCCGGCGACAGCGGCCTGCAGGAAATAGCCCAGGCGATCAAGAACAATGTTCGATCCTCGGATAGGGTGACACGCTGGGGCGGCGACGAACTCATCATTTCCACCCCGGTCGACGCGGAAGAGGCGCTCATGCTCGCCAGGAAACTGCGGGTGCTGCTGCTCGGCCTGGACCACGGGGGGTTCGGTCCTGTCACGGCCAGCATAGGCGTGTCGACCTACCGGGATGGGGACGACATCGATTCCCTCACGAAAAGGGCCGACTTTGCCCTGTACGAGGTAAAACAAAGAGGGGGAAACGGTGTTTCCTCCTGAAAAAGACCCCTGCCTGCCCGTCAACAGGATAAAGGAGTAAAATAGCAGTAATACGACCGGTGCGGGGCGACAAGGCGGAGACCCTGGGCGACCGTTCGCCCAAGAGCATTGCCTTCGGTTCAAGAGACCCGGAGTGAAGGTCGTTCCATCGAAATGACCCGGTTCCAGGGTCGGAGACATCTTCGCTCCTTTTTATTTTCGCCGTAGTTTCCCGTGAACGGCGAGCCAGAGACAGGCCGGGTCGGATGAAGTCGACGTTACGCGGTGCCTGGTGCAGGCGGGAATGAAAATCCAGTCGCCGGGGCGGAGGTTCACCCTGGAGAAATCGTCGTATTCCAGGGTCGCCTCGCCCCGCAAAAGCGCCACCCACTCGTCGGCGTCCTGTTGCAACCAGGCGTCCGGCGGCGTCACCTGCCCCGACGATAGGATCCTCTCTATCCTCACCATGGGTCCCGCCAGGAGGTCCTCAAAGACCTCTTCCTTGGGAAGAGTTTCCGGCAGGGAAAAAAGATTCCCAAAAAGCTTCATGGCGCAGGACACCTCCTGAGATCGGCCGAATCGGCCGTTTTTTCCAGCAAGTCCGCCCATTCCCTGTCTAAGCCGGGCCAAGGGAGGGTTCGCTTCGTTTGTAGGCACTGCTGGTATATCATGGCCTAAAGGAATGGTAAAGGTTCCAGGTGGGAGGTAAGGAATCATGTGCAGGATGCTCATTGCGAACAGGTCGGGCATATCCAGGCTCGTCGAGAGGCTTTCTGAATTCCCCCACTGCAACACCTTGGCCGCTTTCCTCAAGGGGCTCGACCTCCGTCACGGCGGCCATGGGAGCGGCGTGGTGCTTTACGGCGATGGATCGGTACTTCATTATGAACGGGGCGCTGACATGCAGCCCGGGCGCGCCGCGGCTGTCCTGGAGGGGCGCGACTACGAGTGGGCCGTCTTCCATACGAGGGAAGCCAGCGTCGGATCAGTCCGCGATGAAAATTGCCACCCCTTCGTAATCGAGGGGCGGCATCACCTGGTCTTGGCCGCGAACGGCAGCGAAAGCCAGGTGGCCGCCCTGGGACGCGTCACGGGCGACATAACCGACAGCGAATTCATCGCGAGGATGATCGTGGATATGGACCTCCCCTTCCCGCAGGCCCTGTCCTGCTTCAGTTCGAACTTCGTCGGCCTCTACGACGGCCGACCCTTCGCGAAAAAGGGCGACCGGCAACTCCTCAAGTTCCAGTCGGAGCGGGATATAGTCTTCGCGAGCGACCTTCCCTTCGGATTGACGGACATAACCAGGCCCGAACACAACTACTGCTGGTTCGACTGGGAAGAGTCGACGCTGGCTTGACGAGCCGGAAAGGAGACGCCATGGGTAAGATCACCGTCTACGGAGCCGGAAGCTGGGGGACCGCCACCGCCGACCTCCTGGCCCGTGGGGGACATCAGACCACTCTCTGGTGCAGGAGACCCGAGCAGGCGCGGGCCATAGACGCCACGGGGAGGAACCCGGACTACCTCAGGGACACCGATCTGAGCCCCGCCCTTTCGGTGACCTCGGACCTCGAGGAGGCCGCCCTTTCATCCCAACTGCATGTCACCGCCGTGCCCACCCAGTCGGTCAGGGGGTTCCTTGCGGGGGCGGCGAAGTACTGGCCCCGGGACCTGAGGATATGCAACCTGGCAAAGGGGATCGAGATATCGTCGGGTGAAAGGATAAGCCACATCGTCGCCGAGCTCCTCCCCGAATCCAGGTATTCCGTCCTGTCGGGCCCAAGCCATGCCGAAGAGGTCGCCGCCGGCAAGCCCACGGCCGTCGTCGTCGCCTCTTCCATCACCGGCGAGCCGAAACTCTGGCAGGAAATTTTCTCCGGAAGGCTTTTCCGGGTCTACACCAGCGACGACGTCGCCGGCGTCGAGATCGGCGGAGCCGTGAAGAACGTCATAGCCATCGCCGCCGGGATCGCCGCCTCCAGGGAGATGGGGCACAACGCCCTGGCCGCCCTGGCGTGCAGGGGGCTGGCGGAGGTGATGAGACTCGGCGCCAACCTGGGAGCCCATCCCCTTACGCTGGCGGGGCTCGCCGGGGTCGGCGACCTGATGGTTACCTGCTTCAGCAACCTCTCAAGAAACTACAAACTGGGCCTGGCCATCGGCGATGGGATGACCCTGCAGCAGGCCATGGAGGCCCTCGGCCAGGTGGCCGAGGGCGCTTTCACCGTGGATGCCCTGGTGAGGCACGCCAGGAGGATCGGCATTGAATTGCCCCTCGCTGAAGCGGTGCATCGCATCCTCTACGAGGGAGCCTCGCCGGAGTGCGTGGTGGAATCCCTCTTCGGACGGGAACTCAAGCCCGAACTGCCACTCGAGATGTACTGGGGAAGGGGACAAACAGGGGTGCTTAAGGCTCGGCGATCCTGAAATCCTCGCCGAGCCACAGGGACATGGCCCAGGCGATCAGGACCACCAGCGGGATAGAGATGGCAAAACGGATGAGGGTAAAACCAATCCCCAGAAAAGAAGCCTCGAAGATCGTCATGGGGATTCTGCTGATCATGGATGCGTTGAGAAAGGTCAGGATCACCTTCATGGAAGCCCCCTTTTTCTGTAAAACCAGGCAGAGGGGCAGGGCGACAAAGAGACCGCCTACAATTGTCCCCGCCAGCACGACAGCCCAGAAGTAACCCTGCGCTCCCGATTCGCTCCCCATGTGTTTTTCCACGGTCTCCCGCCGGACCCAGGCGTGGAACAGTCCTACCAGCAGGAAGGTCGGCGGCAAAAGACCGGCCATCGTCCGCGCGAAGTCCAGGAAGTTGGCACCACACCTCATCCCCGGCTCGAAACGAAGGAAGGCCGAAAGCATGACGAAAGCGGCGAAACCTAAAAGCGACACGACCCAAAAAGGCAAGGCGGATCTTTTGCCCTTCATAGCAACTCTCCAAAGAAGAAGCCGATTGCAACGGAAACGACCAGGGCCATCGCCAGCCCGGCAAGATTTCTGGCCAGGGCCACCTTGAAACCAAGATATTCCCTCTCAAGGGGAAGCGTTACGACACCGACCATCATGAGGGTGGTAGTGAAAGCGGCGATCACCGTGTAGGGAACGCCTTTTTCGAGGAGAATACCCGACAGGGGGAAAGCCACGGAACCGGGAATGGCTGCTATGGAACCGGCCACGGCCCCGATGATACTCCCCGCGAGGAGACCTCTCCCCACGAGGAGTTCAAGAAGGACCTCTTCGCTTATCAAACCGAGACTGAGGGACGTGAACACCAGGACAACAACGAACATGGGCAGAACATCCCTGAAGAAGGACCAAGCCAGGCGGACGGCTTCAAGGGTCCTCTCCCTGCTGATAAACCACGAAATCAAAAAAAGTACCGCCATGAGCACCCAAGCGATTACCATTCCCAACCCTATCATTCCTTCCGCCCCGGGCTTTGACCGACCCGCGGTCGCAATATTCCATCCTGTCCGGCCCTTCAGTATACCGGAAAATAAACGCTTCCAGGCCATATTGACACCACTGTGAAGTGATACAATACAGGAAAGGTGGTGAGACCCCTGCAGGAAGCGATCCTGGCGGCTCTTTGCGCCGCATCGAAGCTCGTCGCCCGGGGACACGAGACCGCCGTCGTCGGGGGCGCGGTCCGCGACCTCTTCCTCGGCCGGGAATCGATGGAGGCGGATTTGGCGACTTCGGCCTCCACGGAGGAGATCCTGGAACTGTGGCCCGGAGCACCGGTCGTGGGATGCCCTCCCGCCGCCACGGTTATCATAGACTCCGGGGGGTACCGAGTGGATATTTCCAGTTTCCAGGGTGACACCCTGGCAGAAGACCTCGGGCGGAGAGATCTTACCATCAACGCCATGGCGGTATCCATCGAGGGCACGATTGTGGACCCCTGGGAGGGAAGGGCTGACCTGGCAAGGAGGCTGCTGAGGTTCACCGGTGCCCCCCTGGATAGGCTCACCTCGGATCCCCTGAGGGCTGTAAGGCTCGCCCGGTTCGCTTCCGAACTGCCAGGCTTCAGCGTCGACCCCGTCTCTCGGGAGGCCTGCCGCGGCTTCGCTTCCCGGGTCTCCTCAATGCCGCTTCCCCGGATCGGAAGGGAGATTTTTAAAGCCCTGGCGGGGGACCTGCCCGCTTTCCTGGATACCCTTGAAGGGCAGGGCCTCCTTGCATCAGTCCTGCCCTTTTGGGGGGAGGTCACGGCCGATCGGAGGGCGACCACCTTGGACAGGATCCGCAGGGCGTGCTCTCTCACCGACGATAGGGCTGTCAGGGCGGCCTGCCTGCTCGCCGAAGACGGCAAAGGCGTCGCGGCGACGATCTCGGCCTGGAGCTGGCCGAAGGGGATGGCCGGGGAGACAAAGAACCTCGTGAGATACCGTACCATCGCCCTCCACGGCGCCGACGCCAGCTCCTGGGCCGGCCTCTATCGATCCCGGGGTGCGCGTTGGCTTGGGAGACTCTTCTTATTCGGGTATATTGAAAGCCTCGAGCAAGGCCCATCGGCCGCCGAAGCCTGGGCTGAAAGCCAGAGGTCGTCGGCGGCGTTCATACTGCGTCTTCAGTCCTTTGGCCGAAGGATCACCGGTGAGGAAGTGATGGCGCTCACGGGACTGAAAAGCGGGCCGGAGGTGGGCGAGATCCTAGCCGATCTCGACGGGGCGATAGCCCTGGGGGAAGTGAAGGACAGGCACCAAGCCCTGCGCCGTGTCTTCAATCGAGGAAAGAGAGTATGAACGGTGCCTTCCCGCCTTTCCTTATCCGGGTTGACATAGTATCCTTATGGCCTAAAAACATTAATTTAAGCGGGGGATCCTGATGGAACAGTCAGAGATGGGCAAGGCGACGGTAGTTTTTAACAAACAGCATCGGAGGCGGAGGATCGCAACCTGCTTCGTGCTTTCCGGTTGGTACGCCACGATGTTCGTCACCGACATACTCTTCGGGTATCACCCCGTTGACCGGGTCGACCTGGCCCTGGCCCTCGTCCTTTTTGCCTGCTCCTTCGCGGCTGCGCCCGTGCCATCCACTAGGAAGCGATCCTTCCAGGGGTTATCGGCCCTGGCGGGGCTGCTCCTGATGTCTTCCTCCCCGCTCTTTTTCACCGCGCTGGGCACTCCCTTGAGCATCCTCCTGCTGCGGCACGTTATGACCCTATTCTTCTGCGTCCTGGTGGCGCCCTATTTTCTGAAGCCAAAGGGATTCGCCTTTTTCCTGGTCCTCCTGTACAACGCCCTGTGCTTCTACTATCCCGTGCTCCGAACAAGGGAACTGGACGAGACCATGGCCTATGTGATAGTAACCTACTCCTTCTCCCTCCTCTTTGCCTACTTCTTCCTGGACATCCTGAGGATGAACCTGGACCACGTCTCCTCCCTCATAGCCGCGAAAAGGGATGCCGAGGACAGGGCCCTCAGGGACGACCTCACGGGGGTCTACAACAGGAGGTACTGCGACAACCTCCTCAGGGTGCTCATAGAGAACGAGACCGAAAAAGCTCTCCTCTTCATCGACCTCGACGACTACCAGAACATATACCAGGTTCACGGTCACCTGGTGGGCGACGCCTACCTCAAGAGATCCGCCGAAGCCATATTGGAATCGATTAGATCCGGCGACGTCGTCTCCCGTTTCGGCGGGAACCAGTTCGTGGTGGTCCTCGACAGCAGTGACCTCTCCCTGGCCGAGACGGTGGCCAGGAGGATCATCGAGGCCGTTGGGGAAGTGATCCCCGAATTCGGGGCCATCTCCGTGGGAGCGACCAAGGTCATACCGGGGATAACCCAACAAGCCGTGCTGGTCAACGCCGATATGGCTCTCTACCGGTCAAAGCGTTCTCCTTCGGGGGGCATCTCCATTGTGGACCCTGCCAACCCCAGGATTGAGCCGGACCACTGGCCCGAAACCGGTATGACTCCCCAGGAAAGATGAAGGAAGGGACCCCCGATCTCGGAGGTCCCTTTTGCGCTTTGACGGGGATTTCAGCTCGGGCCCCACAGGCGCCGGATGAACTCCCCTATCCACAAGACGGCCGAGGCCACGGCCTTGAATAGAATTCACATCACGATCACCTGCCTCGTGACAACCATACCATGAAAGAAACCCGGGAGGTCGGCCATGGAGAACAGGACCCTCGAAGTCATACTCTCGAGGAGAAGCATCAGGAAATACACCGATAGGACCGTCGAGGAGGCAACCCTGGAGACCCTGCTCCGTGCCGGGATGAGTGCGCCGAGCGCCCACGACCAACGGCCCTGGGAGTTCCTTTTGATCGATGATAGGGAAACTCTCCATGCCATTACGCTGTTCCACCCCTACTCCAAGATGCTCCACAAGGCATCCGCTGCAATTGTTGTTTGCGGCCATACCACGAATATCAAGTCTACCCGTTTCTGGCCCCAGGACTGCGCGGCGGCGACGATGAACATCCTGCTGGCCGCCCACGCCCTTGGGGTCGGATCGGTGTGGCTCGGGGTATATCCCATGGAGCGCCTTGTCTCCAAGGTAAGGGCACTGCTGGGTGTCCCGGAGGACGTTACGCCCTTTTCGATAGTCTCCCTCGGGTATCCCGCCGAGGAAAAGGAACCCTCCAAAAGATACGACCCCGCCAGGGTACATAGAAATCGCTGGTAGGGGCAAAGGGGGACGCGAGCCATACCGAGAGGTGAAGCCACAAAGGTCGGTCGCTCTCTTTTATTCGACCCCAACCTGAATATTGTCTTCGGCGTGACGCTGATCTCGGTACTGGGCGTCGCGAGCGTCACACCTGCTTTCCCGACGATGATCCGCGCCCTGGGGGTCAACCAGGAGGACGCGGCGTGGCTCATCTCGGCCTTCACGATTCCGGGACTTATATTCACTCCCGTCGTGGGCCTTCTTTCTGACCGCTACGGAAGGAAGAAGGTCCTCATCCCGTGCCTTTTTCTTTTCGGGGCGGCGGGTGGAACCTGCTTTCTTGTTCGCAACTTTGGTCTTCTCGTCTTCCTCAGGTTTTTACAGGGAGTCGGATCGGCGCCCCTGAACGTCCTGAACGCGACCCTGATCGGGGACCTTTTCAAGGGCGACGAAAGGCCGGCGGCCCTGGGCTACAACACCAGCGTCATCGGGGTAGGCGCCGCTCTCTTCCCCGCCTTTGGCGGCCTGCTGGCCATGATCGGCTGGAACTATCCCTTCCTGCTCGCCCTCCTGGCCATCCCGGTGGGGGCCTGGGCATACCTGGGACTCGATGAGGGTGAACGGTTTCTGGAGAAAAACAGGCCGACGGAGGGGTCATCCTCCTCTCTCCTTGGGGGACTTGCCGACAAAGGAATCCCCTTACTGCTCTTCATCACGATGATGGTCTTCGTGATCCAGTTCGGCGGGTTCATCACCTTCCTGCCCTTCTTCCTGGAATCCGGCTACGGCGCGACACCCCTCACGATAGGAATGATATCGGCCGCCATGTCCATCTCCGGGGCTGTCACCTCGTCGAGGGCAGGGTGGCTCTCGACCCGCTTCAGCGGCCGCTCCCTCATGTCAGCGGCCTTCATCCTTTACGGATCGGCGTTTTTGTTCATCCTCCGTGCGCCCGACTGTTGCGGCATGATAGTCCCCGCGGTCCTCTTCGGCGCAGGGCAGGGGATCAACATCCCGAACCTGCTCACGGCCCTCACCGACAGGGCCCCCGAGGGGAGCCGGGCGACGGTCCTGTCCCTCAACAGCATGACCCTGAGGCTGGGGCAAACCCTTGGTCCGCCCCTTTTCGGGATGATCTTCGCCTCGAGGGGCATAAAGGCGGTCTTCATCACCGGGGCTGTCATGGCCGTGGGCATGGCGGTGGTCGTTTTCTGGTTTTTGGGAGGGAACAAGGAAAGATCGTAAATCGTGAGGGCCGTAAATCGTGAATCGCAAATCGGTAATCGGAAAGGCAAAAGCGGAAGGCGTGAATGGTGGACCTCGGGAGATCCCGGCAGGGCACGCGATTCTCGGTTCCTTCAAAGAAAAACCGGCGCCGTCCTGGGACGGCGCCGGTGGTTTACGGTCGCTTAGGGTATCCTCAGCACCTGGCCCGGCTGGAGCATCCTTGGGTCAGGGCCGATGAGGGCGGCGTTGGCCCGGTACAAAACGCCCCACCTATCCCCATCACCCAGTAGTTGCCGGCTGATGGACCAGAGCGAATCTCCCCGGCGGACGGCATAACTATCGGTCGCCTTTTCGCTTCCCGGACCGAACAGGGGAATGCCGACGGACGCGTCAAGATGGTTGCCCTGGACCAGGGTGCCTTCGGCACCCGAAAGCCACACCGCGTACTTCTCGTCGCTCATCCTGTTCCCCGATACCAGGGTGTCCTGCACCTTGACAACAGCGCCGACAACGATGACGCCGGCCGGGTCGGCCAGTCCGACTTCGGGGTCAGCGCCGTTGCCGCGGATCGTATTACCGCTGACGATGGTGCCTTGCACCCTTTGCCCCGGCGCGTTGCTGTGGATGATCACCCCGGGTAGGAAATTGTCGGTGATGGTGTTGCCGCTTACGACGTTGTCGATGGCCGAGGTTCCCGGCGGGTTGGCAGCGACGATGATGCCGGCGGGGTTACGGCTGACGATATTGCCGGTCACCAGGTTGCCGATCACTCCCTGGCCGGGGTTGAAGGCCGCAACGACGATACCGCAGGACTCCTCGTTGTCGGTGACCTTGTTGCCGCTGATCACGTTGTTCATGGCCGGTTTGGGCGTCCCTGGTGTGAGGGCGCCCGGGTTGATCGGGCCGTTATCCGTAACCGCTATGCCGCCGCCCCTGTTGTGTGTGACGGTGTTGTTCAAGACGTAGGACGAGGATACACCGACCAGCAGGATGGCCTTTGTTTCAATCTTGTCGCTGGTCGGCGCCAGGGCGTTGTTGTAGACATGATTGCCGCGGAGGATGATATCCTTCGTATCCTCGGCAAAGATGCCCTGGTTATTGGCATGCTGGATGGTCAGGCCCTCGATGAGGGTACCTGCCGCGCCGTTGCCCTTGATCTGAATGCCGACGTCAAAGCCGGCCGCTTCTATAACAGTCCGGGAAAGGGCATCGGCTCGCTCGGGGTTCGATGTCAATGTCACTCGGCGGGCAATACCCAGGCTCTCCTTGTAGGTCCCGGGCTGTACAACGACGGTGGCGCCCTCAGCAGCCTGGGTGAGGGCGTAGCCGATCGTCCGGTAGGGCGATGCAGCAGTCCCCTCACCCTTCTCATCGTTGCCCCTTTTGCTATCAACGACAATGGACGACTTCCCCCTGTCGGCCTCAACCGCGCTCGCAACCGCCGTAACGCCGGCTCCCGCCAGGGTCAGCCAGGCCACCAAACTGATGATCGCCAGGACCCTTATGCCACGGTAAGGACCTTTCATTGTCCCAACACCTCCTTCTTGCACTCACCTCTCGTTGAAATGCGATCCCCCCCTCCTGCGGGGAGCCGCCCCTTTTCTTCGAGGAAAAGAATTTTGTTAGGTTGGCCTATCTTATGACCATTATTTTGCTTTGTCAAGGGGAAGGGTAATTTTGATATCGTTTCATTTGTTTATCCAGAGACCGTGAATTATAAATCATCCCCGCCTTTGACTACCCCCTGTGCTATGATAACCAGGATCTTTTTGGGGGGTGACGGGCATGATCCCTAGAAGGTTTTTCCCACTTATCCTTTTCCTGGGCCTTGTCCTGCAAAGTGTGACCGCTTGTGCCGCCTTTGACGTCTCCACCATCAAGGGTCCCCATATCAAAGACCTCTACATGGTGATCTACCGGGATCCCGACTCCCAGATGCTGGCCCTCCAGAAGGGCGAACTGGATGTCCTCGGCGATATCACCCGCCCCTCTGACGTGGACCGCCTGGGCTCCAGCCCGGAGGTCGCCCTTTCCATCTCCCGGGGATTCCACCTTTTCTTCATGGCCTTCAACCTCCGCAAGGAACCCTGGAACGATCGCGCCCTTCGACAGGCGGCGGCCATGGCCGTCCCTTCGAGGCAGATTGTGAGGGACATCTTTTCCGGGTACAGCGAACCCGTGGACACCTATCTCCCGCCGGTCTCGCCCTACCATGAGCCCGACGTGGAGATCCATGAACATGACCCCGATGGGGCCAGGACGCTGCTCGCCGAGGCGGGATGGAAATGGACGCCCGACGGCATCCTGATACCCCCCGGCGACGAGGAGCCCCTTAAACCGGTCAAGCTGCTTACGCCCACCGCCCAGGTGGCGCCGACCACGGCGGAGATCTCGAACAGGATTGCCGACGCCCTCAAGGGAATTGGCATCCCCCTGTCGGCGGAACCTCTCGACTTCTCCACCATGATAAGCAGGCTCGATCATCACGATTTTGACCTCTTCGTCATGGCCTGGAGCCTGTCCAGGGATCCCGACAGCCTCTTCGCCTTCTTTCACTCCTCCATGGACGTGGTGGGTGGCTACAACATCCAGGGCCTTCATGACCCCCAACTGGACGAGGTCCTGGAGGCGCTCCGGTGGGCCCCCGACGAGAAGACCGCCCACAAGGCGGCCCGAGAGGCCCAGCGCATGCTCTCGGAAATATCACCGTGGATACCAATCTACTCGCGCTACATGGTGGCCGCTGTCAGGAAGGAATGGGACGGTGTAGTGAGCACCCGGTCGACTTCGGCGGACAACCTCTGGACCCTTCTCAACATGAAGCCCTCCCAGGGCGGGGAAAGGCCCGTCATGTGGTGCCTGTCGGAAGAACCGAGATCGCTCAACCCGCTGAGTACGAGTTCCGCCTACGACTGGCAGGTGCTGGGACTTATCTACGACGGCCTTTTGGCCGTGGACCCGGAGACCCTGGGGGATATCCCCTGGCTGGCCACGGGATGGGAGGTGGAGACCGTCGGCGATGGGGGCGGCTCCCATACGAGGCTGACCTTCCGCCTCAGGGAGGGCGTCCGGTGGCATGACGGCTTTGCCTTCACATCCAGGGATGTGAGAAAGACCCTGGAGTTCCTGAAAAAACACGAGATACCCCGCTACTACGACAGCGTCAGGGATATCGAGCGCGTGGAGACTCCTGACGATCATACCGTGATCGTCACTATGGGGAACGTGTCCTTCTGGCACCTTCACAATATCGGTGGCTCACCGGTCTTCCCGGCTCACATCCTGGAAAGTGTCAAGGACTGGGAGACCTGGCAGCCCGCGAGGGAAACCCACCCATCGGAGAAGGGGTCCACCGCCCTGGTCGGGACAGGGCCCTTCATATTCAGGGAGTACCGCCCGGGAGAGTTCGTTCACCTTGTCAGGAACGAGGATTTCTGGCTCCTCGGAGGTGACTAGCCCTTGAAGTCCTACTGGTCGAGAAGGGTTTTGGGCGCGGCAGCTGTCCTCCTCCTGGTCATAGCCGCCAACTTCTTCCTCTTCAGGATCATGCCCGGCGATGTCGTATCGACCATCATCGACCCCCGCTTCTCCCCCGAGGCCAAGGAACGCATGAGGGAAGTATTCGGCCTGGACCTGCCCATGGGCCGGCAGTTCGTGATCTACGTCCGGAGGATGCTCACCTTCGATTTCGGCATCTCCTTCCTCTCCCAGCGGCCTGTCTGGGATGAACTAAAAAGCAGGGTTCCCAACACGGTGGCCCTCCTGGGCTCGGCCCTGATTTTATCCTCGGCCCTGGGGACCTGGCTGGGCGTGAAGGCGGCAAGGAAAAGGGGAGGATTCACGGAGAAGGTCGTCCTCCTGTCGGGCTCGATATCATTCTCCTTTCCCTCCTTCTTCGTCCAACTGGTCCTCCTTCTCCTTTTCGCCTACACCTTTCCCGTGTTCCCCCTGAGGGGGAGCGTCTCCATACCGCTACCGGAGACGGGACTGGCCAGGACCCTGGACTACCTATGGCACCTGCTCCTGCCGGCGGGATCGCTGGTGCTCCTGGGCTTCGGCTCCTGGGCCATCTACGTGAGAAACCTGATGGTGAAAACCCTGGGCGAGGACTTCATCCTCATGGCCAGGGCGAAGGGACTCCCCGAGAGCAGGATCCTGTGGAACCACGCCTTCAGGTCAGCCCTGCCGCCGGTGCTGACCCTATTCCTCCTGGCGCTGCCCGGTATCGTCTCCGGGGCCGTCCTCACCGAAACGGTCTTCTCCCTCCACGGGGTGGGCAAGTACCTCCTCGATTCCATCCTGGGACACGACTACCCGGCGGCGGGTGCCGCCTTTTACATCCTGGGCCTTCTGACGATCGTCTCAAACCTGGCCGCCGACGCTGCCTACGCCCTGGCGGACCCCAGGATCAGGGTCGGGAGGAGGGTCTCCAGTTGAAGAAAATCCCCCGGTGGAGCTTCATCGCCTTCCTTTTTATCCTGGCCATTGCCGTCGCCGGCCCGGCGGCCTTCCCCGGAGACCCCGGACAAACCGTGGCCAAACCCTTCGCTCCTCCCGCGTGGTCTGGAGGAGATGCCCCGCCCCCCTTCTCCGGCCCTATCTCCCCCTCTTCCAGGGAGATAACCATCGAATGGAAGTGGGACGCCCCCGAAAACCTGACCCTCAAGGGACAATTGACCTTCGACGAAGACGCCCCGGTGAAGCTAGTTTGGACCACCGCTGAGGGAGATTCCTTCACCCTGGCCTCCTTCAGGGGAGGACGGCTTTGGAAGGTCGACATCGACGCCCGGGATATGGCTTTCAAGACGAACCTCGGCATACCCCCTTTCGCTAACGCCGCGTCGATGCTCTTTCCCGGCAGGGGATTACATATCCTCTCCCTGGAGGGACCGACACCGTCAGGCGGCTCCCTGGACCTCACCCTGCCCGGAGGCAAGTGGGGACTGCTCGGGACGGACCAAAGGGGGAGGGATGTCCTCTCCCTTTTCATCGTGGGAGTCAGGGTGTCCCTCCTGGTCGGTATATCCGCCACCCTCCTGGCCTCCCTGCTGGGACTCTCCGTCGGCCTGGCGAGCGGTTACCTGGGAGGCACCGCCGACAGCCTGATCATGAGGGCGGTGGATGTCCTCCTTTCGATACCGATCCTCCCGATACTGATGGTCTTCGTGGGAATATGGGGAAAGGGCCTTTGGCAACTCGTGGTAATCCTGGGGCTCTTCTCCTGGATGGGCACGGCCAGGACGGTCAGGTCGCTGGCGCTCTCCCTGAGAGAGTCGTGCTACGTCGAAAACCTCCGGTCGATAGGGGCCAGATCCTGGTACATCCTTTACCGGCACCTCCTGCCCGAGGCCATGCCGGTGGTTCTTGCCGCCCTATCTCTCGGAGTCCCGGGAGCCATCCTCGCCGAGGCGGGGCTCTCCTTCCTGGGGTTGTCCGACCCAAGGGTGATCTCCTGGGGAAGGATGCTCCATGAAGCCCACGGTTTCGGGGCCTTCACGGCCGGGGCCTGGTGGCTCATCGTCCCGCCGGGGTTGGGCATTTCGTTGATCTGCCTCGTATTCCTCGACATGGGCCGTGCCATCGAGGAGATGGCCGATCCCCGGCTGAAGGGGGGCGACGGACGATGATAACGATGAGGGACCTGTCCATTACCTACAGGACCGCCGCCAGGAGCGTTCCGGCCGTCAGGAGCGTTTCCCTGGACATCCCGCGAGGGAGGATAACCGCCGTCGTCGGGGAATCCGGGGGCGGCAAAAGCAGCCTGGTCTACGGCATACTTCGTCTCCTTCCCCCCGGCACGGTACTGTCGGGGAGCGTCGACTTCGACGGGATGGAATTGACCCGCGCCGACGAGGAAGAAATGAGGGAGTTCCGCTGGAAGAAAGCGGCCCTGGTGACCCAGGGCGCCATGAACTCCCTGACGCCGGTGCTGACCGTGGGGTACCAGGTGGCGGAGGTGCTCCGGGTCAGGCTGGGCATACCTGGCGATGAGGCTCGGGAAAGGGCCGTGGAACTGCTGGCGATGACGAACCTGCCGGCGGGCTACGCAGGGAAGTACCCCCACGAACTCTCCGGCGGAGAGAAGCAGCGGGCGGTCATATCCATGGCGGTCTCCTGCTCTCCGGACCTCCTGATCGCCGACGAGCCGACCAGCGCGTTGGACGTCATCACCCAGGCCGAGGTCATAGCCACCCTCGTCAGGATGGTCAGGGAAAAAGGGATGGGGCTCCTCCTCGTGACCCACGACCTCCCCCTGGCGCTCTCCACCTGTGACGAAATGGCGGTGATGCACGAGGGCCGCCTGGTCGAAAGGGGAACCCCCTCGCAGATCGTGGCATCCCCCTCCCACGACCACACGAGGAGACTGCTCTCCGCCTTCGGCCTCATGGCGAGGACCGGATCATGAGCGGCCTGCTTTTCTCCGCGAAAAATTTGTCGGTTTCGTTCCATTCCACCCGGGGGAACGTGGAAGCCCTGAGAAAAGCGGACGTCGATGTCGCGGTCGGGGAGAGCGTGGCCATCGTCGGCGAGTCCGGAAGCGGGAAGACGACGCTACTGCGGGCGGGACTGGGCTTGGTCGCCCCATCAGCGGGATCCATCATGCTCCTGGGCAGTGAGCTGTCTGAATGCGAAAGCAGGGAACTGATCTTATTGAGAAGGAGATGCGGCTATATCCCCCAGGACCCCTTTGGGTGCGTTCCACCCACGCTGAACGCGCTTGATGCCGCCTCGGAACCCATCCGAATCGCCGACAGGGGAAATCGCGGGAAGGCCCAAGAGAAAGCCCGGAGTCTTCTGGTCGAATTGGGCCTGGACGATCCGGCCCTCTGGAAGGAGCGGGTAAGGCTCTCCCTTTCGGGGGGACAGAGGCAGAGGGTCAGCATCGCCAGGGCCCTCAGCCTGGATCCCGAGTTCCTCCTGGCCGATGAGCCGGCGAGCATGCAGGATGCCGCCAACAGGGCCGAAGTGATGACCATCCTCCGCCACAGGGCTCGACAGGGCATGGGGCTCCTGATGGCCACCCACGACCTCCCCCTGGCGGCGGCCTTCGCCGACAGGGTGGCGGTCATGTACAGGGGCGCCGTAGTTGAGACGGGACCCTCGGGACGCCTCGTGGAAAATCCTCTTCACCCCTACAGCATGGCCCTGATCGCGGCCATACCCGGGATAGGGAAGGAGATAAAACCTCCCCAACCCGCCAGGGAATGGCCCTTCGGAGGCTGCTCCTTCGCTCCCCGGTGTCCCTTCAGGACGGACCGCTGCAGGGAGGCGCCCCTCCTTTCGCCGGTCTCACCATCGAGAAGCGTGGCCTGCTGGAATGCCCGCGAACCGGGGCGCTGAAGGAGAAGTATCGAAGGAAGGGTTACAGGAGGGTGTCGCTGACCTCCAGGGTCCTGTGAAGCAGGATGAAGACCCCCGCCAGGCGGGGGTCGAACTGCTTGCCCGCCTGGAAGGCTATTTCCTCGAGGGTCTCCTCGGTGGAAAGGCTGGGCCGGTAGGACCGCCATCCGGTCATCGCCTCGTAGGCGCAAAGCAGGTGGATGATCCTGGAAAGGCGGGGGATATCTTCACCCGAAAGCCCCCTGGGGTAACCGGAGCCGTCGTACTTCTCGTGGTGGCAGAGGATATCCTCGGCGATGGGAGCCAAGGGGGTGAGGTTCCTGGCAAGACGGTAACCCCTTTCGGGGTGCTTCCGGATGTCCTCCCATTCCACAGAACCAAGGGGCCCCTTCTTGTAGAGGATTTCGGCCGGAATGGATATCAAGCCGATATCATGGAACCGGGCCAACAGGGCCAGGTTTTCCATCTCGTCCTGCCTGAGGGCGAGGTGCTCGCCGAAAACGTGGGCCAGTCTTTTTATCCTGGAGACACGGGCCTTCATCCTGGGGTCGGAATCCAGGAAATTCTCAATCCTGGAGTAGATACCTGAGCGAGACCTTTCGCTCCTCGTCAACTTGTCCAGGTACATGTCGTCGTCGGCCTTTTTCCTCACCTGCATAAAATCTTGGGTGACCTCTTCCTTGGTGGCCACACCCAGCGCCAGGCTCGGTCGGATAATTCCCTTTGAACTGCGCTCGCAGGCCTGCTTTATTCGGTCGCAGATGGACCGGGCTTCAAGAAGGGTTGTTTGGGGTAAGAGCATGATGAATTCGTCGCCGCCGCAGCGGGCGATTATATCCTCCTGCCTGCAGCAGGACTTGAGGATCGCCCCGGCCTCGGCCAGGAGTCGGTCTCCCTCGAGATGACCGAAGGCGTCGTTTATCAACTTGAGGTTGTCCACGTCGGCCATGATCAAGCTGATGGGGAGTTGTCTCGACGAGTCGAGCCGCCGAAGTTCCTCCTCGAAGAAGGCCTGGTTGTACAAACCCGTCAGCGCGTCGTGGCAGCCGAAGTACCTGATCTTCTCGTCGAGGACCTTCCTCTCGGTAATGTCCTGGTAAATGGCGTAGACCACCTTCTGATCATCCTCAACGGGGAAGCAGACAGCGTTTATCTGGACCTCCACCCAACTGCCGTCCTTTCGGCGCCTGGTCCTTTCGGCCTTGATGGTAGAACCGGAGGCCGCACCCCGGGTCAGGTCGATGGCGTCACCCAGCAGTTCGCCGGGCGCGATGAGCTCATCCAGGTCCATTCCGACACATTCCCAGCTGTTGTACCCGAAGAGCCTCTCGAAGGATTCGTTGACGCGCTGTATGATGCCGTCGCTCAAGACAAGCGCTACGGCCAGGGGGCTGTTCATGAAGAGGTTCTCGAAGTAGGCCCTTTCCGTGGCAAGTTGCTGTTGCGTCCTCATCCTGGGCGTAATGTCACGGTAGATGGCGAGATATCCTCCCGAGGGGCCGTCGCTCACTATAGCTACTCCCCGTATGGAGAGATGGACCTCGCTGCCGTCCTTGCGGAACCTGACGCCATCATAGTCCGTTCTCCTCTCCTCCCTCAGTTTTTTCAGATGTTCCCGGACCTCTTTCTCCTTGCCCCCTCCCCCCAGGACTTTCCACAGGGGACGCCCAAGGGCCTCTCCCTGGTCCAGGCCAAAGAGGCAATCGAAGGCGGGGTTGGCGCGAAAGACGATACCCTCGTCATCGAAGAGGACCATTCCATCGGGCGAATCGACGAGAACCCTTTCCAGCAGGGATCTTTCGCGCCTGAGTTCCCTTTCGGCGGCCTTCCGCTCGCCGATATCCTCGTAGATGGCGTAGACAGCCAGCACCCTGCCTTCTTGAATAATGGGGACGCCCCATATCGCGACGGGAAACCTTGAACCGTCCTTCTTCATCCGGACCTTCTCGCTGAGGTTCTTCTTGCCTCCGAGGACCAGGTCCGACATCTCCCCGGCCTCGGCGAACAGGTCCTCATCGCGGGCGACCAGGCCATCGAGATCCTCCCCCACGACTTCGTCCAGGGAGTAACCGAACATCTCGCAGAAGGCCCTGTTGGCACGGGCCACCTTCCTGTCGGGCGTCTGGACGGCAATCCCGAGTGGGCTTTGCTCGATCAGGGTTTCGTAGAGAGTATCGATGGTGAAAGCGCCCTTAACATCCTCCACGGCGAAACCGCCTTTCCAGGAGGGAGAGCAGGGGTATCCCCAGTCCGAAACAGGCGACGGCCTCCCCCAGTCCGACATAGATCATCGTTGGCATCACCGGGATCTCGAGGATAGAAGAGAGATAGCCCCCGACTACAAGGGCATTGAGGGCGACGGGTGGAACGGCGGCGAGGATCTTGTTGGGCATCCTCGAGGTGAGTATCGCGGCTGCCAGTGTCGCCAGGCTTCCGAATACCATGTCGATTATACCGAAACCACCGACAAAATTGGAGATGATGCAACCGATAAAAAGACCGGGGATGGCCTCGGTCCACATCCACGGGAGCAACGCCAGGGCTTCCGACACCCTCACCTGCGCCGGACCGAAGGAGATGGGGGCGAAGAGCAGCGTGAGGGCCGTATAGACCCCGCCGATGAGAGCAGCCCGGACCAAGCGGAGGGGCGCGAAACCCATGGAAGAACTCAACTCCCTTGCCGCGCCAGGGAGAGGACGGCCTCCCGCAACAGCCTGGGAAAAATCTCCAGGGAGTAGGAGAGGCGGAGTCTCTCGGTGGCCTTGTGGGGGTCCTTCCCGGAGGGCCCGAGGTTCAGCACCGGGACATCGAGCTTTTTCAGTTCCCCGAGGGCAATCCGGTAGACGCTACCCCACCCGGGAGTGTTCGACGCCACGCTGAGCATATCCATGGCGCTCCCCTGGAAACCCAGGTAGCAGAGGTCGCAGATCCCGGCGAAGTATTCCTTCATGAACAGGTCGACACCGTGATCGCGGCGGGCTGTCCCGACGACGCTTTCCGCCGCCTTCCGGATCCTCCTGTCTCCACCGCTTTTGCCCTCGTTGAAGCGGTGGGGGTAATAGGGCGGGAGGAAACCCACTATCACCAGCGGAACGGCAGGAGGGTTCCACCGGAGCATCTTCGTCACAACCGCCAGTGAACGCCGCCGATCATCCAGGGCCGGGTCCATGGCTTCGACCAGTTCCCTTATCCGGGTCTTCGCTACCCCTCCCAGGACCCGGTCCGTCTCGTGGGCGAACTCCTCGAAGGTGACCACCCGCGGAGGCGGGATATCAAAAGCGGCTCCAAGCCTCGTGCCACTACTCCTAACCTGTTCAAAGGCGGCATCGCAGGCTTCTACAGCGACCTCCTTCATCTCGCCCATTATCTCCGCCGGAGCCCTGGAGAGGGTCATGTAGTTGAAGAAGACCGCCGCCCGGTCAGGGATGGTGACGGAATAACCATCGCGGATATCCCTCAGGTAGAGGCAGGCCGGAGGAGGGGCCGTTTCATCGCCCGATCGATCGGCCATCAGGGGATTGCCCTCGACGAGGACCGAAACATGGGATGCCAGCAGGGAAGCGCTCAGGCCATCGAAGTACAGCCCCACATGGCTCCCGATGCCGGCGCAGTAAAAAAAGGGCATCACCTTGCCGGCGGAGCCCAGGAAGACCGCCTCTCCTTCCGCGCCGGGCGCGCCCGCGCCGCCCGGTTCGGCCAGGATGGCTCCGAGGTATTCGAAACCTCTCTCCTTCCTGATCTCCGCGAGGGCGGGGACGGCGGCCCTCATGCCGGCGGAACCCACCTCCTCGTCGGGGACGGCCAGGAATAGAAGGTTGACACCAAGACTGGAAGGGTTGCTCGCCGCTTCGGAGAGCAGGATCATCTCGGCGGCCAGGGCGCACTTCATGTCCATCACTCCGCGGCCGAAGAGAAAGTCGCCCGATTCCAGGTCTTCGCCGGCCTCGCCTTCGAGGCCCCGTTCCTTCAGGGCGGCCGTGTACTCCAAGGGTGAGAAGGCGAGCCCTTCCAAGGGGCCGAAGTCTTCGGTCCCCACCACGTCGAAGTGCCCGGTGAGGATCACGGTCTCTTCGACGGCTGGTTCGGCCTCCACGACGGCCATGACGGCCCCCCTTCCGAAGGAGTCCCCGGGGACAGGAATAAACCTGATATTGTCGGGATGGTCACGGAAATAATCTTTTCCCGAAAGCCAGGAATGGATGAACCTTCCGGCCTCGACTTCCCCAGCCGAACGGGTGACGCTGGGTATCCGGGCCAGGTCCAGGAGGAGTTCAAGTATGGCCTGCCTGGCATTCTCCATAATTGGTCCTCTCTTTCCTATTGGAGCGAAGGGATGGCCCAATAATACCACCCCTTCGAGGGAAGCTTGTTCATGTATACAGTGATACAATTGGATCCGCCGGTAAAAATTCGCGAGGGGAGTCCTGGTCGAGGTCATGAAGCTCAAACGTCCGGCCATCAACAGCAAGTTAGTCATCCTGACGCTGACGCACTTTCTCAACGACCTCCATGGGACTTTTCTGGCCACCTTCGTCCCGGTGATCGTCGGGCGGCTTGGGATCTCCTACGCCCAGGCGGGGCTCCTTAATTCCCTCTCGGGGATGATCCACGTGGTCGTTCAGCCCATGGCCGGCTACATTTCCGATTCTTTCTCCCGCCCCTACGCGATAATCGCGGGACCACTGCTGACGGCGCTGGGGGCGGCTCTACTTCCGCTGGGACCCACCTATGGCGTCACCCTTATCCTGGTCGGCCTCTGGGCCTTCGGCAGTTCCATCTACCACCCCCTGGGGCACGGAAGCGTGGGGTACGTGGGAGACCCGGAGAAACTGGCCTTCTTCCTCGCCCTGTTCTCCGTGGCGGGGATACTCGGTTCCACCCTCAGCCCGATCTACGCCGTCCTCCTGGTCAAACTCTTCGGCCTCGGACCGCTGATGGTGGCCGCGACGCTGGTGCCCGTCTCCGTAGGGGCCTGGCTGGTGATCCGCTACATCCCGACCCTGAAGGCGGAGGGCTCGGAAGCCTATCCCTCCCCCTTGGGCTTCTTGCGTTCCTTCACCAAGACTTTCGCGGTCATCTGCCCTGTATGGCTGACCTGTGTCTGCAGGGAGACGGCCTTCGAGGGCATACGCTTCTTCCTCCCGCTGCTCATCGCCTCCCGGGGGGGAAGCATCGTGAACATCGGCACGATACTCTTCCTGATAAACACCGTGGGCACGGTCTCGCCCATGATCGGAGGGCGAATAGCCGACAGGCTAGGTCGCCGAAGGGTCACCATGGCGGCCATGACCATGGCGCCCTTTTTCCTGGTCCCGGCGGCCCTCACCAGCGGAATACTCTCGATTGCCCTCTACATGATAGGCAATGCCCTCCTCCAGGGACTGCTGCCCGTCACCGGGGCGGCCGCCCAGGAGATGGCCCCCACCGCGAGGAGCACCGCCGCCTCGATGGTCATGGGACTCCCCTTCGGGCTGGCGAGCCTCCTTATCGCCCCCATCGGGGCGCTGGCGGACCGCACAAACCTCACCATGGTCCTCATCCTGCTCGGTTTGCTTCCCCTCCTCCCGATGCCGGTCTTCTGGAAAGGATGGAAAAGCGATGAGTGCCGGCGAGACGGGCAGTAGGTGATCCGTCGCGACCCGTGTCCCCATGACTTGATCCCAGGCTTTCCCTCCCAGATATCGGTTTATCAGGATAGTATGTTATACTACCTCCCGTAAGAATAAGGGGGAGGTTGGAGGAAGTGCTGAAGCTCGAAGTTGAACACTACATTCAGCTTGGGGAAAGGATGAGAGAGCGGGCCGCCGAACTGTGCAGGATGTACATGAAGGTCCATTATGACTGCGGCGACTGCGCGGTCCTGGTGACCAACATGGAAACGGGGCAAAGCGGGCGGTTCAGGATCATGTTCAACGAATCGGACGCGGAGGAAATTCTCTATCTCCCTCCCGAATACTTCTGGCTCACCGACGACGAGGTCACCGTCCGGATGAGGATAGACAGGGATATCCGCGAGGGCCAACTGGAGGAGCGCAGGAAGTCTCGCCACTCGGCGGGTTAAAGGCCGACCGCCCTCAGACCCTGTTCCCCGGCGAGGGCGACCCGGTTCGGGAAGACTTACGGGGATACCCTTTTCTCCAGGGGCCTCCAGAGAAGGAAGTAGACGGCCGGGGCCGCGAAAAAAAGCATTGCCGGGAGAAACCTGAAGGCGCCGGCCACTCCCAGCAGGGAGGAGAGGTAGCCTACCACCACGGGTGTCAGGAAGAAGCACCCGTCGAGTATGAACCACACGACGGCGGTGGCTTTGGGGTTCAGCTCCGGTGGCGCCGCGTCCCCTATCATCGCCAGCGACAAGGGAAAGCCGACACCTACCCCCATGCCGTACAGGAGCCCCCAGAAGGCGAAAGCCAGGGAAGAAGTCGAAAAGGACGTGCCGAAGAGCGATAAAGAGTTCCAGGCCGCCGCAACGGTGTACGCGATGGCCCTGGGAAAAGCGTCCATGAGCCTGAACCCCGCCAGCCTCGTCAAAATGGCCACCACGGCGAAGGTCACCATGAAATAGGACGACAGGAGCCCCTTGCTCAAGGCAAGTACCGGGATCGATATCACCGCCGCGTCGGTCATCCCATAGATAAACACCGCCAGGAAAAGGACCCTCGCCCTGGTGAGCCGAAAAAGCTGCGAATAGGTACCCCACCCCGCTCCTTTTCCCGACATGCCTTCTTTCCGGTCCACGCCTGCAAAGGACATCCCGACCACGGCGCAAGCCAGGGCCACCAATGGCCCGAACCACAGGTAGACGCCGTAGCCGTTATGTTGGAGCAGCCAGTCCAGCAGGGGCACCACACAGAGGAAGGGCGCCATGGCGCCGATGGTGATCAGGGCGAAGGCCCCTCCCCGCACCTCCCGGGGGATGACTATCGTCTGGTAAGTGGTCAACGAGACCAGGAAAAGCCCGAAACCGAAGCCCATGAGCAGCCTGGAGAGGATCAAAAAGGGCAGCGAGGCTCCCGAAAGAGCGAGTCCCGTGCTCCCGACGGCGCTGCAGAGGGCGGCGCCGGTAAGGGTGGTCCTGAAGGAAAAGCGCTCCACCAGGAGGGCCATTAAGGGCCTGGGAAGGGTCGACGCCGCGTAGAAAGATCCCAGGATCCAACCGATCGTGGCCTGGGACTTCAGCCCCACATGATCGAGATAAAGGGGCAGGATAAAATAGGCGTAACTAAAGCTCATTATGGCAAAGCTGCCTCCCGCCATCCTGGGAAGCAGTTTTTTTACCCTATGCATCGTGGTCACCCCCCGGAAGAACCACGTCCGCCCCGGGAAGACGGAAGGCCTTCCTGAGAAGGGTGTCGAGTTCGGCCAAGGCTACGCCGAGGAGTATGATGACGCCCCCCGAGACTATCTGGAAGTTCAGCACTTCCTGGCCGATCAGCACGGCGATGACATAACCGAAGGGACCCTCGAGGGAGAGCAGTATGGCGGCGTGGACCTCGGGGCTGAACCTTTGGGCCACCGTTTGGACGAGGAAGGGAATCACGGTGACGAGGATTACGACATAGAGAAGTCCCCACAAAGCCCTGGAGTCGATGGACCCGATAGAGGGGACCGGCTCGAAGACCAAGGCGGTGGCGAGAAAAAATACCCCTGTCGAGGTCAGCTGGATAACCGTCAGGGCCACGGGATCCATCCTCCGGCTGAGGTTTCCCACGCCAAGGACATGAAGGGCTATGCCGAAGGCCAGGAGGAGGGACAGGAAATCCCCGAAGTTGAAAGTCATCCCCGGGGTGAAGGCCATGACCAGCAATCCCGCCGTCGCTATGAAGGCCCCGGCCGTGGCCACCCAGGAGGGCCATCTCCCGTAGAAGAGGGCGAACAGGAAAGGCACCATGACCACGTTGGAGGCGGAAATAAAGGACTGCTTCCCAGCCGTGGAAAAGACCAACCCCCAGATATGGGCCGCAAAGGATAAAAATAAGAGAAAACCCAGGGCCAAGCCCAAGAATAAATCCTTTCTCCCCAGGTACCTTAGACGGTTTCTGAAAAGCAGGAAAAGGATCAGCGAACTCAGCATGAACCTTATGGCCATGAGCCACAGGGGCGAAAAGAAACCCAGGAGCCAGCTGGTCACACCGAAGCCCGACCCCCAGAATATGGCGATGATGAACATGGCAGCATCGGCCAGGAGGATCCTTTTCCTCTCGTCCAAAGGGTGCACCGACCTTTCGATTACGTTGCGCATACAGCATACCACCAGGCCTACGGTTGTGTACAAAGATGGATATGATATTATCTTCGGACAGAACCATCTCCTCGAAGAGTGGGGGTTCCCCGATGCGCAACCTCAAGCCGGCATCAGCCATGTTCCTCATCGTGCTTCTCCTCGCCTGCCCGGCCTTAGCCGGACCGGGCTACCAGTTCAATGGGAAGATAGACGGTACCTCAAGGGGTGCACTTCTCTTCAGAGCTTTCGCTCAAGGTCTGAAACCCGAGTCGATGGAGATGATCCTCGACGAAGAACCCGACGAGACCGGACGGGTCCGCCGGCTCTTCCTGGACCTTCTCGGGTGCGAACTGGGCGGCGTGAGGATCGAACACCTCGAGATCGAAGCCCTCGACACCCACTTCACCGACCCCCAAGGCTGGGAATGCCCCGGGCCGGACGTGGTGGACATGCTCTCCGTCAATGCCCGGGCGACCATCCTGGAAAGCGACGTCAACAGGGCCATATCCGATGCCGCTTTCGGCGACGACGACGGGAACTGGCATGATCTCTCCCTCGACTTCCGCAAGAGAGGCATCTACGCCAAGGGATACTATACGATCCGATTCCTCTTCACGCTGGATATCCTCATTGAAATTGAAGGCCGGTTCGGTATCGTGGGGGGAAAGCAGGTCTGGCTCGAGGACTATACGTTGAAGGTCAACAGGGTGGACCTGCCCGAAGCGCTCACCGACAGGGCCGTAAGCCAGATACAGCCCATCATCGATCTCGAGGGGTTCATCTTTCCCCTGACCCTGAAGACGATCATCCAGGCCGACGACAGGGTCGTCCTCGAGAGCAGGATGCTCCCTCAAAGATTTGACGGGATCCGCTACGTTTACAACTCGAAGTGACGGCTTACTTTCCCTTCGCAGCCCGGGGGACGGTGATGTTCCTGCAGTGGGTCTCGGGAACTCCGAAGGCGAGAAGCAGCCCGACGACCGCACCCACGAAGCAGAGGGCAAAGGCGCCCCTGTATTGGATCACCGGGGAATACCCTTGCAGCATGTCGATCATCACACCCATGGCCGGCGGGTAGGCGGCCACACCTATGAAGGTCCCTGTATTGAGCACCGAGACGGCAACCCCCGTGTAGCGCGGGTTGTTGATCTCCTTCGCGATGGCGATGCAGACCAGGAACGCCATGGACGCGACTCCCATCACGAAAAGGGCGGGTTTGAGGACGACCAGCGGAGGCCTGCCGGAACCCCAGAAGAGGATCACTCCCCAGGCAGCGACATTGGCCGCGGCCACCAGGGCCAGGGGCCACCTCCTCGCCCCGGCCATATCCGAAAATTTCCCCATGAACACGCCCCCTAGCATGGCGCCGAGGACCACCAGAGATACGATCCCCGAGGCTTCATGGCGGGAAAGCCCGTAGACGCTGGTCAGCCATGGAACCCCCCAGGCGCCCATGAAGGCCAACTGGCCCCCGGAAAAAAGGCCGCCTATGATCATCGCGGGCCAGATACCCTTGGACCGGAGCGCCCCTTTCACCGCGTGGAGCAGTTCGTAGCCGCCGATCTTCGGCCCCTTCCCCGTAGGGTTGACCGGGGTGAAACCCATATCAGCGGGACGATCCCTTATCAAGAGAAAGCAGGCTGAACTCAAGAGGAATGATAAAGCTCCTATCACGACAAAGGTCATCCTCCACGAGAAAAGGGCTACCATCATGGCCAGGGGGGTCTGCGCGACGAGCCCTCCGGAATTGCCCACGAAGGCGGTGATACCCGACATGGTGGCGAACTCCCTCTCACTGAACCACTCGGAGAGCATTTTCAGGATACACACGAAAACCGTGGCGGCCCCTACGCCGACGATGAACCTCCCCAGATAGACCAGGGCTGGAGAAGAGGCTAAGCCAAAGGTCAAAGACCCCACCCCGGAAAGGAAGATCCCCGCCGAGACGGTTTTCCTGGCCCCCAGCGAATCGGCCAGCATACCCACCGGGATCTGCATGGCCGTGTAGGCGTAGAAATACATGGAAGCGAGGTGACCAAAGGCCGCGCCCGACATCCCGAATACGGCGACGAGGTCATCCCGTACCACCCCGGGAGCCAGCCTGTGGAAGAAAACGATCATGTAGACAAGGGCCATGATGCTCCAGGCGACGAGGCGATACCTGCGGACGTCCGCTTTAAGCCAAGCGGCGATCTTGACGACCGATACCATCGGGGGAGCTCCTTCCGCTGAAATGCAATATCCTCGTGGGTGTTCCACGGATTATAAGCATACTATATTTCTCGCCGTTCTGGAGGAGGAATGCCTCTTGTGGCCAGGTGCACCGCCTTCGATTCAGGCAGCGTCGCCAAGGGTCGAAGAGATCTGGGCGACCCACCCATTGACAAAAGCTTCGAGGGCGGTGTAGTATGCTTCAAACATCAGGCACGGCCAACCCTTAAAGAAGGAGGGAATCCGCGTGAAGGACAGGATGTATGGCACTGTAGCAGCGACTAACGATATCGCCATTATTATCCTCGTTCTTACGTGGGGGTCCCCTCCTGGGGCGGCCGTCGCGCTATAGGCGCGTAACCGCGAACCGGGACCGGGGCCCCTTGAAACAAGGGGCCCCGGTTTTTTATTGTGTTCGCGGCCGCTCCTGGAGGATCACCTGAAAGGGGAGGACGAGATGCAAAACGCAAGAAGGGTTTTTATGAACCAAGTCCCGGCGAAGGGGTGCGACAAGGCGCCGGGGACAGGGGAGCAAGGAAACCGGTATAACCAAGATCAGTATTCGCAAGACCTTTACAACCCCAGGTGGAGAGGCCCCTTTGAAGGGTATAGGTAGGTATATCGCGAACTGCGAATCTCATCGGGGCGCGGAGGGCGCGAACAGAAACAAAGGCAGCAGGCTTCAGGTTGCGGAAAAGCCGAGGCCAAACTTCGCAGTGCCACTATGGTGGCGCTATAGCGACCAAAGGGCCTGATGTCTTACGCGCTTTGTTTTCACCTTTTCGATTCACGATTTGCGGGTTTCNNTTCCGTTCACTCTTGACTGTTTACGTCTCTGCGATTCACGGAACCCCTTGATTTCGCGTTAAGCATCCCTTCCTGCTATCATTGGGTGGGAGGGAGGATCAGGCATGGCGATCACGGTCACCGGGTATCACCGGGCCAGGGAGATCGAGGAGAAACTGGCCCGGCTGGGAAGCGAGAGCGGCCCGTCTCCCGTCTTTCTTGTCCCCTCCACCGGGGACAGGGAGCTCCTTCGCGATATCATCCTCGAAAAGGTTTCCTTCGGACCTACCGAGCCGTCCATTCTACGCTGGGAGGACCTCTACCGGGAAGCAGCCCGGGAGATGGACGTGCCCCAGGGGACAAGACGAAGGCAGATAGACCCTCCCGACCACTGGCTTATTGTGAAGTATGTCCTGGAACGCCTCAAGGCAAGAGTCGACAAGGCCTCCATTCCTCCCGGGGCGAGGCACGGCGGCTTCCTCTGGACCCTGGGCGACGACCTCAGGGAATTGCTCAGGGAGGAAGTCCACCCCGATATCCTGGCCTCGTCCATGGGGTGCGCCCCGGGATGCGAAGGTTCGGGCTGCCCGAAGCTCCCCGACCCGGGAGCGCTCCTTTGCCGCCTTTACAGGGACTACCTGGAATACCTGGACGCCCACTCCCTGACCGACAGCGCCCAGACCGCCACCGTAATAGCCGGGACGCTTTCTGGAAACCCCTCCAGGGCGGCGGAATGGGCCGGCGGACGCGCCTTCGTCTTCGCGGGCTTCATGAGTTTCACCCGCTCGCAGTTGACCCTCATCCGCGAACTTTCGGGACTGGGCGCGAAGGTCATGGTCTTCATGCCCGAGTGCGGCCTCGAGGTCCATGACGCCAGGGCCCAGCTTTTTGGCAACACCCCTGTTCCACTTCTCCCTGGGCCCTCCGAACCCATCCCTTTTCTAACCGTGGTAGCCGGGGACCACCGGCTTGAACTGGAGACCCTGGCCCGGAACCTCGCGCTGTGGAGGGCCGGCAAGGGAGAGTTCCCGGCCAGGCTCGGCATGCCCTTTCCCGGTTGGGATGAGATCGGGCTATCACTGGATGCCCCCAGGCTTGAATGCGCCGGGGAGGTCCTCTCCCGTTACCGGATACCCCACACCGTACAGGGAGGCCCCAAAGTGTCGGAGACAGCCCTTTGGAAGACCGCCTCTTCCGTCATCGAGGCCGGCACCCTGGGGTATCCCCCGGAGGAGACGGCCCATATCCTGTCGCAGCCCTGGATCACCCCCGGCGGCTTCCCCCTCTCGGACTGCCTCAGGAATGGTCCCCGGGGCGAGAAAGGATGGAGGGGTTACCTCCGGGGCCAGGGAGACAGAGTGGCACTAGCATTCTTCGACAGGATGACGGCCTTCGTATCGGTCATCGAAAAGGGGGGCACCCCCTCGACCCTCCTCCGTTCCTTGGGGGACCTCGCCGGGACCGAAGGCCCGTGCGGACCGGGACTTTCCCTCTCGCGCTTCATCATCGACCATCCCTCCCTCGATGAGTCGGCGAGGCGACTGAATGCGGCCCTGGAGGAACTGGGCCAGAAACTCGATCAGATGGTCGAGATGGAAAGCGGGATAGGACCGGCGGGTTCCGATATCCTCCGGGGGAACGACGCCGTGGCGTTCCTCTCGGCCTGGAGCGAGCATTCCACCCTCAGGCAACCTCCGAGGACGAGGGGGGGCCTGGGCCTTTACGTGGGAAGCGTCCCGGTGCTTGCCCATCACGGGGTCTTCATCCTGACGGGCCTTACCGCTGAAGCCTGGCCCGGCAGGCTCTGGGAGTCGCCCCTGCTGAAGGACGATCACAAGGAGGCAATTCACGATAACCTCGAAACAGGGCTTTCGCCCTCCCATCTCCCTCTGCTGAAGGAAAAGAGAACCCAGCGCGAAGCGCTGTTGTTGAGGATGATCGCATCGGCCGATGAACTCTGCATAGGTTCCCGACCAAACCAGGACGATTCGGGAAGGCCCCTCCAGCCCTCGGCCTTCATCACGTCGGCCCTGAGCGGGACACGGCCCTGGATAGTCGAAGTCGGCGGGGAACCTACCCTTTCGAGATCGATGAAGGACGTCATCCCCGGCGAGGGCGACCCCGTCGTTGAAGGCATCGAGGCCAGGATCTCCGATCCCCCCTATAGGCCCCCGAGATTTTTCGAAATCCCCCCGCCGACGCCCTGGCCCGAAGGATTGGCGAAAAGGGTCCAGGTGAGCGGGATAGACACCTGGGGTGATTGTCCCTTCAAGTACTACGCCGAAAAAGTCCTTCGTATTGAAAGACTGCGTCCCTGGGGTTTCGACGCCGCCAGGGCGGGCAATGTCGCCCACGCCCTCTGGGAAAAGGCCTGGTCGGAAAGGATGGCCACGGAGGAAAACCTGGCGAACCTAGCGAGAAAGCACTGGGATGCCGCCCTTTCGGAGCAGTACCCGGAACTGGCGCAATTCCCCGCGCGCCTCGGGCTGTTCAGGGAGCAGGCCTTCAGGATGGCCGCCTTCCAGCAGGAGATGGACGAGGCGGGCCTCGCCGCGGCAAGGACATTCCAGGAAAGGGAGCAACTCCTTGAAGCGGAGATCGACGGAGTGCTCTTCCGGGGAAGGTTCGACCGCATCGACCACCTGAAGGACGGTTCGGCCCTGGTCTTCGACTACAAGACGGGAAGGGCAAGGAACCTGGGCAGTTCGCTCCAGCTGCCCGCCTACGCCGTGATGCTCCAGGAGATGAGGAACATACCCGTCTCGGGCTATGCCTACCTGACCCAGAAGGACTGCTCCATCACGGGGCGTCTCGAAAAACCTGTCCCGGAAGCGCTTTCCGGGTGGGGAAAGTTACCGGCCAAGGGACTCGGTGAAGCAACCTCCCGAGTGGAAACAGCACTCTCGGAAATGGCCAAGGCCGTCAAAGACAGCACCTTCCCACCGAACTACTCCAACGACAAGGTCTGCCGGTATTGCGACTTCCAGGACCTCTGCCGGAGGAAGGAATCTCCCAGGGTCGCCCAGGGTGAGGAAGATGGAAAGGACGACTGAAATCTTCACCAGGTACCTCGAGAAAAAAGCCTGTCTTGAATCGGGGCAGACCAGGGCCATCATGCGCGACGGGCCCCTGGTGGTCGTCAGTGCCGGTGCCGGTACGGGAAAGACGCTGACCCTTTCCTGGAGGTTCGTCCGCCTGGTGGCCGTGGACAGGGTGCCCCTGGACCGGATACTGACCATAACCTTCACCGAAAAGGCCGCCCTGGAAATGCGCGAGAGGATCCGCAGGCTCATGGAGGAGGTCAGGGATGAGATCCCCTCCCTCTCCGAGCGGATGGTCGATGCCCTCTCCCGCCTGGATGAAGCCTATATCTCCACCATCCACGCCTTCTCGATGAGGATCCTGAGGGAGTCCGGCCTCTCGGTCGACGTGGACCCCGGCATAAGGCTTATCACGCCCCCCGAGGAGAACTCCTTCTGGCAGCGCCTGGAGAGATCCATCGACCGCGAGGAAACGGACCACCTGGTCGAAACGCTCTCCGGAAAGTGGCGCCAGAGGGCTAGGGACATTTTCTCGTCGAAACGGATCTCCGACCTGGTCGATACCTTCGGCGCCGGCGACATCGTCGACGCGGCGGCTTCCGCCATCCCCCTGTTCGAGAGCAGGAACCTCGACCCCGAGGACCTCTGGAAGTGGGCCGACGATCTTCCCGAAAGGGACAGGGAGCTCTCCCGCAGGCTCCGGGAAGAGTATACCCTGGGGTGGCGCCAGGCCTGGAAGGACTGGATGGAAGAAATTCTCCCCGGGGCCGGGGGGCTGGAAAGGTTCCGGGACGACGCTACAATATTCGGCGCCAGGGCGGCGGCTTTCATGGAAGCCTGGAGCGAGGAACCTGGCGACGGAGACCTGCCACGATTCATAAAAGATCTCCTGGGAGAGGGCCTGCTGGGAAAGCTCTCGGGGGGCAAAGGCAAGAACGATGTCCAGGAGCTCGCTATGAGCACCACCGGCGAAAGCCTGAAGGATTACAGGGACGGCCGCGAGGCCTGGTCCCGGGCGGCACGGTGGATCGACGAAGATGTACCTCCCGGTGAGACGGAACTGCGAGCGCTCCTGCTCAGGATCGTCGCCCTCTGCTGGGAACTGTTCCGGTCCGCCAAATCCGCCGGGGGAACCCTATCCTTTGACGACATGATCAGCCGCGCCCTGGAGGTCGTGACGGCGGAGCCATCCCTTCCGGGCAAATTTCTCCACGTCATCGTCGACGAGTTCCAGGACACCAACTCGCTGCAGGACAAACTGCTCTCGGCCCTGACGCCCAAGGACGGGGGCAGCCTCTTCCTGGTGGGCGACCTCCAGCAGTCCATTTACCGCTTCCGCCATGCCGAACCGGAAATCTTCTGGCGAAGGATAAAGGAGGTCCGCAACGACTCCGAATCCCTGGTGGACCTCAACGTGACCTTCCGATCGAGGCAGGCCGTGATGGACTCCGTCAACAGCCTCTTTAGCCGCGCCTGGAAGGACGGCGTGGCCAGTACCATTAAGAAGGAGTTCTCCCGGCTGGACCCGCCGCAATTGCGGGATTGGTGGCCGAAGCGCCAGGAGATTACCCTTAAACCCTTTGAAATCCTCATCACCGGAGGGGAGGCGCTGCCGCAAAAGCCAGGAATCGGAGAAATCCGCCTGGCTACGATGCGCATCCTGGCCGACAGGATCGTTGAGGCCGTGGACTCGGGTGCCACTCTTTGGGATAGCGACGGCAAGGGCTCCTTCGCCCCCCGACCCGTCCGTTTCCGTGATTTCGCCGTGCTGGTGCCTTCGAGGACCTCCTATGACCAGATCGAACAGGTCTTCCTCGACGAAAGGGACATACCCACCTACTTCGAGGGCAACCGGAACTACTTCGGAAGGGGCGAGGTCAGGGACGCCGTCAGGCTCCTTGAGGCACTGGCCGATCCCGGTGATACCCTGGCCATGGCATCCTTCCTCGCCTCTCCCCTGAGCGGCCTCTCACCTCAAGCGTCGGCCCGACTCATCGCCCGATCTCGGTCGGACGGGTGCGACCTCTTCACCCTCCTGTCCGAAGAGCATCCCCGGGAAGCTTCGCTGTTTGAAAGGCTTCGGAGGGAAGGTCTCGCCGCGGGTCCATCCCGCCCCCTCGCCTCACTGCTCGACGACGATTCGGTCATGCTCTCGTGCCAGGGATGGATGCGGCCCAGGGTGGCGGCCAACCTCCGCAAGGCCATCGACCTGGCCCGGGAGTACGAGACCGACCTGGGAATGAGCCTCGCGGGCTGCGCCGCCTACCTCCGCGACATGACCCGCAAGGGTATCGAGACCAAGGAGGCCGATACCCTCGGCGAGGACGACGACATGGTGAGGGTCATGACGGTGCATTCCGCCAAGGGGCTCGAGTTCCCCGTTGTGGCCGTGACGGGCCTGGAACAGGCCCAACGGACCAGGAAGCAGGGGCAGAGGCTCATACCCTCCACCCACCTGGGCATCGTCGCCACGGCCCTGCCGGAAGGCTGGAAAGAGGGCGGGGCGGAAGAGGTCCTCGGAGGGGCCATCCACGATCTCTTAGAAACCCGCGAAACCTGGGAGGAAAAGCAGAGGCTTCTTTACGTGGCCTGCACCAGGGCCAAGGATTCACTGATTCTCTGCGGGGCCTCCAAATGGTCCGAAGAAGGAGACCTCCTTCCGAAGAAGTATTCGTGGCTCGAGATCGTGCAGGACTGGGCTAAAAGCGAAGGAACCGAGTTGCTCCCCGCGAAGCCGCCCGCCGGAGATCCCCCCCCGCCAAGGAAGAAGACCCCGGCCAAAAAGGGGGAGAGGATCGCTCTACCGCCCGAAGAGGGTGGCATCCTGGAGAAGATAAGCGCCACAGCCTACGCCCTCCTCAGGTTTTGCCCCTTCGCCTTCAGGATGAGGCAGAGGCAGGGCGTGGACATCTCCTGGGAGATGCCCTCCGAAGGCACGGGAGGGGCGGACCTGGGGAGCCTGGCTCACTGGATACTGCGAAGATGGGACCTCCGCCCCGAGACGCTCTCGCTCTACGATCCCCTCCGGGAAGGGGCAAGTTTGGGGAATGTCCTCCCGGCGGATCTGAGACCGGCCTGGGTCGACCCCTCGAAAAGGGCCCCGCTGATGGACTGGCTGGAGCGTTTCGCCGCCTCGCCGCTGGCCGAAAGGATCAGGAGTGCGGACGACGCGCGGAAGGAGGTCCCCTTCAGGATAAGGCTCGAAAAGGGCGCCCTCATGGTGGGAGTCATCGATGTCATCTGGAGGGAGGGCGAAAGGATCTTCATAAGGGATTACAAGATAGGCAGCATAGAAAACGCCCCGCAGGAACTCTACCGGTACCAGTTGCTCTTTTACGCCCTCGCGGCGAGGAAGCACTTCGGCGGATCGCCGCTGGACCTGGCCCTCGTCTCGCTGAAGGAAACCCGGGAGATCCCGGTGGAAAGGAATTCGCTCTCCTGGGAGGCCCTTGAAAAAGATATAGCCGCCGCGGCTCACCAGGGTGTCGCCGGACCCTTCGGCCCCTCCCTGGAGAGCTGCCCCCTGTGCCCCTGGAAGGGTGAATGCCTCCTGAGGCGGAGGTAACAGGAATGGCTCTTGTGATATTATTTTCCCGTACCTATCCTGGACGGCAACAGGGAGGGATGACCATCCCATGGGGCTTGGCCGAGCCACCTTGGTGTTAGCCATCATGCTGCTGCCGGCGGCCTGCTCTCCACTGGCGGCGAAGGAACTCCCCTGGACGGAGCACCAGGTCCGGCAGGGCGAAACCCTGGACTCCATAGCGGGGCAGTACTGCGTCGATAGTTCCTGCATCAGCTGGGCCAACGAGCTCGGGGGCGACGTCGTCCCCCCCGGGGAACAGACCCTGCTGGTACCCCGAAGCGACGGGTTTATGCTCGAGACCCTGGCCGAGGTGCGGGCCAGGCGCAAAGGAAAGACCACCGTCGATCTTTATCTCGCCGAGGAGGACCGGTCGGCACCGATCGCTTCATCACCCGGCCCGCCACGGAAAGAAAAATTCGTCTCGGAATATCCCGGTTTCGAAGGCCTCCTTGCGCTGGCGAGGGGATCGGCAGCCGAGGCGGCTGCAAGCACCCTCCCCCAACTCTCCTGGCCCGTCGATGGCGTGGTTTTTTCGCCCTTCGGCCCAAGGCGTGGCAAATTCCATTGCGGCATTGATATATCGGCCCCGAGGGGCACGCCCATCCGCGCGGCGGCTTCCGGGACCGTCGCGAGAGCCGCCACGCGAAGAGGCTTCGGGAAGTCCATCCTCATCGAACACGGCAATGGGGTGATGACCCGTTACTCCCACTGCGAGGCCATGCTCTGCAAGGCCGGCGACAAGATATCGGCGGGGCAGGTCATCGGAAAGGTGGGCAGGACGGGGAGGACCACGGGACCCCATCTCCACTTCGAGGTGGTCATAGACGGTAAGCACCAGGATCCTCAAAAGCACCTGCCCCCGAGGGGCGATTAAGGAGGGAAAGATCATGGTCGAGGAAGGAACAAAGGCTCCGGCCTTCTGCCTGAAGGACAGCACGAGCAGGGAACGGTGCCTAGATGAATTCTCCGGCAAATGGGTGGTTCTCTACTTTTATCCCAAGGACAACACGAGTGGCTGTACCCTGGAGGCCCTCGAATTCTCCGCCCTGGAGGAAAATTTCAAAAACCTCGGGGCCGTTGTCATCGGCATAAGTCCCGACACCTGTGAAAGCCACGCCCGATTCATCGGCAAGCACAACTTGACGGTCCTACTCCTCAGTGACCCCGAAAAGAAGGTCCTTGAACCCTATGGGGCCTGGCGGATTAAAAAAATGTACGGCAAGGAATCCCTGGGAGTGGCAAGGAGCACCGTCCTGGTGTCGCCCCGGGGCGAGGTGGCCAAAACCTGGAAAAGCGTAAGGGCCGCCGGTCACGCCGCGAAGGTACTTGAAGTTCTCAGGGAGGTCGCCAGCGCCTGATTCCACCTCCAGGTCAGTCAACTTCCGAGCCCTCGCCCTGCGGGGGCTTTTTTTCTGGCAATTAAGGTCAGTATTGATTTATGCTCCCTTACTCTTTTACTTGGCCTAAATCGTCTCTTTCTGCCGCCATGGTATCATCTGGACGAGGAGGCGATCACCCTGGACGAATGGACCAGGCCCGATCCATCGAGAATGGCCCTGCTCACCATCGACGTTCAACGGGAGTTCCAGCCCGGTTTCCCCTCGGAAAGACCGGAGAACGCTTCGGCCGTCCCGGCTGCCGCTGCGGTCGCCCGGGCTTTCAGAAAGGTCGGGAAGCCCGTCATCCATGTCGTCCGGCTCTACCTCCCCGACGGGAGCAACGCCGACCTCTGCAGGAGGTCCAGGATTATCTCGGGGAAACCGCTCCTTCTCCCCGGGTCGGAGTCAAGCCAGATCGTCCTCGAACTGCTCCCCCACCCGTCGGTCCTCCTAGATCATGAACTGCTCCTCGCCGGACGGGCGCAGGAGATCGGCGAAACCGAGTGGGTCATCTACAAACCCCGCTTCGGAGCCTTTTATAGGACTCCCCTGGAAGAGCACCTTCGAAAATTGGGAGTGAACACCCTCGTGATCACGGGATCCAACTATCCCAACTGCCCCCGGGCCACCATCTACGAGGCCAGCGAGAGGGACTTCCGCATCGTCGCGGTGACCGACGCTATTTCCCTGCTTGACGAAGGGGGCATCGGTGAACTCGAGGCCATCGGAGTGCTCTGTATCCCGTCGGGAGAGGTCCTGGAAGGGCTTCTTCTCCCCTGAGAACACCCCCTTTTTGGTATATAATAGTAGGGTTATTACAATCCCCTTCCAGGAGGGACCCCCTTTGGTGTTTCTTCTCCTAGAGGAAAACATGATGGTGCACCTGGGCAGAGTTCTTGCCCTAGTCAGGTTCGAAGACGAGACTGCCGTGCTCCTTAGGGATGGCTCTGTGATGGCGACGGGTTTCACCCCGCCGACCCTTGCCAGGAGATCGGCCCGTTTCGTGGAAGAAGGAAAAGAATTGGCGCGTTCCTTGCGCCAGGGAGGAATAGATCTATGACACCAGCTTCAGCTTCGGCTTCCAGCCAGTACACCGCGAAGGACATACAGATCCTCGAAGGACTGGAAGCGGTCCGGCGAAGGCCGAGCATGTATATCGGCGATACCGGCCCCAGGGGCCTTCACCATATCGTCTACGAGGTGGTCGACAACGCCATCGACGAGGCGATGGCCGGGTGGTGTTCCACCATAGCCGTGAAAGTGCATAGCGACGGCCACGTCTCCGTGGAAGACAACGGCCGGGGGATCCCCACCGACCCTCACCCCCAGACGGGAAGACCCGCCGCGGAGGTGGTGCTCACTACCCTCCACGCCGGCGGGAAGTTCGACAAGAAGTCCTACCAGGTCAGCGGAGGCCTCCACGGCGTTGGGGTGTCGGTGGTCAACGCCCTGGCGGAGTGGCTCAACCTGACCGTCTGGCGCGAAGGCAAGGAGTGGAGGCAGTCCTACCGCCAGGGCAGGCCCGTCACGGACCTCTGCTGCGGCGAGCCCACGAAGAAAAACGGCACCCTGATTGAATTCATGCCCGATCCCGCTATCTTCGAAGAGATCGAATTTTCCTGGGAAACCCTGGCAGGCCGGTTCAGGGAGATGGCCTTCCTCAATCCGGGCCTCTCCATCGAGCTGAAGGACGAAATCTCCGAAAAGGAAAAGACCTTCCACTACGAGGGAGGCATATCCTCCTTCGTGGAATATCTTAACCGCGGCAAGAACCCCCTTTACTCGCCGCCCATCGTCATCTCCGGCGAGCGCGAGGGCGTCACCGTGGAGATAGGGATCCAGTACAACGACAGTTACCTGGAAAGGGTCTTCGCCTTCGCCAACCTCATCAACACCATCGAGGGCGGCACCCACGTATCGGGCTTCCGGTCGGCGCTGACGCGGGCCATAAACGAATCGGCCCGGAGGAACAAGGTCATCAGGGAAAAGGACCCCAACCTGACCGGCGACGACCTGAAGGAGGGCCTTACGGCCGTCATATCGGTTAAACTCCCCGAGCCCCAGTTCGAGGGACAGACCAAGACCAAGCTGGGCAACGGCGAGATCAGGGGCATCGTGGACTCCCTTTTCTACGACGGCCTGATGGCCGAGATCGACGAACGGCCCGACATCCTTAAGCCCGTCGTCGAGAAAGCCGTCAAAGCCAGGCTCGCCAGGGAGGCCGCCAAGAAGGCGAGGGAACTGGTGCGGCGCAAGACGGCCCTCGCGGGGCTCGACCTACCGGGCAAACTGGCGGACTGCTCCAGCCGCAACCCCGAGGAATGCGAGATCTTCATCGTCGAGGGGGACTCGGCGGGCGGTTCCGCCAAGCAGGGACGGGACCGCAACTTCCAGGCCATACTTCCACTGCGGGGGAAGATCCTCAATGTCGAGAAGGCCCGCATCGACAAGGCACTGGACAACCAGGAGATACGCACCATAATCCAGGCCCTCGGGGCCGGCGTGGGCGACGACTTCAATGTAGAGGCCATCAGGTACAACAAGGTTTTCGTAATGAGCGTCGACGGGGAAGAACCCACCCTTGTCAAGGATCCTCTCGGGATGGTGAAGCAGGTTCATATCGGGAAATTCATCGACCAAGTCATCGATGGCGCCCTGCGCCCCGACGGCTACCAGGTCCTGTGCTTTGATCTCGACACGCAGGTCACCCGGTTCCGGCCGCTGAAAAAAGTCATCCGTCATCCCATCGAAGAGCCTCTTTACGAGATAAGAACCGCCTATGGGCGGAACGTAAGGGTCACTTCGTCCCACAGTGTTTTCGTCTGCAACGATGGGAAGGCCAGCCTGAAAAAGGGGAGCGAGATCGCCCCCGGAGACCTGCTCGTCGCTCCCCGCTCCATAAACCTGGGTGGGAGATCGGTCCAGGATCTCGACCTCCCGGCAGCGACCGCCCTTACGCCCGAAGATTTCGCCACCGAAGGCTTGCCGAGGCATGTTCCGATCGACGAGGATCTCATGACCGTTCTGGGATTTTTCACCGCCGTGGGCGGCCTGGACGAGGTGGGGAACATCCGGTTATCCCTAGGATCCGACCACGGACCCCTGAAGGAAGAGATCCAGGGCCGATTCCGCAAGGTTTTCGGGCTGGACCTCCAGTGGCATCATCCCGGGGAACTCGAAGCCTCAAGTTCGGTCCTGTCCTCCCTTTTCAGGCTAGCTTTCGGCTTCGAGGGAAAGACCCCTTCAAGGCAGGTCCCCGACATCGCATTCAATGTCTCCGACGACCTGAAGAAAACCTTCCTCAGGGGATATTTCCTCGGCAAGGGGAGCTTCGACGGGACCGACATGAGCTTCACGGCAACCTCGAAAGACCTGGCGGCGGGCCTCCTCTTCCTGCTCTCTTCCATGGGCATCGTGGCCTCCCTGCATTACAGCGGCCTCAGAATAACCCTGTCCGCCCTGGAGGATCTCATCCTTCTCGAGGCGGTTTGGCGCGACCACCCTCTTTCAGGCCCGCTGGGCGAAAGGGTCCGCCAGGGCGCCGGCAACAGCAACAAACGCCGTTTCACGCCCCTCCGGGGTGACCTCATCGGGCTCAAGGTCACGGAAGTCAGGGAAGTGGAGCCTTCCTCCAGGCAGGTTTACGACTTTTCCGTGGAAGGGGACGAGAACTTCATCTGCGGCATGGGCGGTTTATGCTGCCACAACACCGACGCCGACGTGGACGGCGCCCACATAAGGACGCTGCTTTTGACCCTCTTCTACCGTTTCATGCCCCAGTTGAT
>LSQX01005331.1_pt1 | contig 43042 bp, 39 predicted proteins | sample 654561 | NCBI WGS metagenome assembly LSQX01 (sample SAMN04489861, study PRJNA283612) | anaerobic digester metagenome | isolation source: 4 biogas reactors fed with cattle manure at either 37C or 55C with and... | place: Denmark: Kongens Lyngby | collected 2014 | reverse complement strand
CATTTCACGTCACCCGAAGGTTCAGCGAAATTTCATCGTTCGACTTGCATGTGTTAAGCATACCGCCAGCGTTCATCCTGAGCCAGGATCAAACTCTCAATAAATAAAGTTTGTATCTTAAGCTGTTAAGCTCAAAGTTCTGGTTCGTTTGTTTTAGAAGTGTTCGCTCACTTCTTGAATTAACTTGGTTTTATGGTACTATTCTCTTTTCTATGACCTCATGCCCACCACAATGGGTGAACTTCTTAAGTATAAACCAACTAACCTCGTCTTGTCAAGTACTTTTTTAAACTTTTTAAGGATTGAGTTGGTTGGCCTCGCTCTCAGTTTTTGAAAGCTTATACAGTATACATGGGTATTCTAGGTTTGTCAAGGGATTTAAGATAATATTTTATATTTGTCTGTTTAACAGCGTTATTTAACACTTTCTCGACATTTCTGGATACTTTTTCTTTTAAAATGCTTTTCCACTTTTGTTGGTTTCTCCTCATATCTTTGGAATTTTGTTGTCTTTACAAGCACGACAGTCGTTGATTTTTTATTTGATGATCCATATAAAAAACAGACATGGTCTATCATAGACCATGTCTGTCAACACAAATCAATATCAAAATTTTAAATTCAACATTTTAAATGTCTTCATTTCCTTCAAGTCTTCTTTCTAAAAAGCCGGACAGCGGTTTGTATAGTATAAAAGTAATGATAGCGTTAAACCCAGCCTTGATCAAATTAAATGGAATGATAACCGGTATCAACATTTGCGCGACAGCTTCCCGTGGAACTCCCATAAAAATAGGTGTCACAATATAGTTCCAAACAGTCATAGCTAAAACCATCGTAACGACTCCGGCCATTAAAGCTGTGACGGCGCCTTTTTTTGTTCTGTTCCTTTTGTATATCTCACCGGCTACCAATACAAAACTTCCTGTCGCAAAAATATGCATAGCGATACCGATAACGCCACTTTGAGCAGATACGGTTAAGCCTTGAATAACACTCACTACAACGGTAATAACGAGTCCTGCAATAGGACCAAACATAAAAGTACCAATGAAAATTGGAATATCTGCAGGGTCGTACTCTAAAAAGGGCGCTGCAGGAAATATAGGAAAGTGAATGGTCGCAACTAGGATGATAGACATTGCAGCCAACACAGCCATTTCTGTTAATCGTTTCGTTTGTTTCATTTTAATCCTTTCCAATTAATCCAACAAAAAAACACCCGAAAATATTAGGGTGCTTTAGATGTCTAGTGATTCTTTCATCCGGACTATACCGTTGGTTTCGGATTCTCACCGAATCGACTTACGCTCGTAGACTTATTGCTCTAGGCACATCACTACCAGTGAGGAGTTTCACCTCGCCCTGAATATTTATCAAGTAGATTATAGGATAAAGCTCTATCTTTGTCAATATGTAGTTTGTGGCGCGAATAAATATTGATATTTTGAGTTTTCGTCGGTCTTACATTCACTATCTAGTCTTATCAACTTATAATTATGAAAACATATTCTTTTTATAGAGCAAGTAACCAATGCCAACGGTGATGATGACTATCATTAAAGATACAAAGCGAAAATCCGGAACAGGTAAGGATGTGACGTTCATCCCATAAAGACCGGATATCATAGTGGGTATGGCCATCAAAATAGTGATAGCAGTCAGCACCTTCATAACGATGTTTAGGTTGTTAGAAATGATCGATGCAAAAGCATCCATCATACCACTTAAAACATTGCTATAAATGTTGCTCATCTCGATAGCTTGGTCGAATTCGATGATCACATCTTCCAAGAGTTCTTTGTCTTCTTCATATAACTGCACAATTCGCCCACGCGATAGTTTTTCCATGACGCTTTGATTGGATTTTAATGATGTGGAAAAAAATACCAAGGATTTTTCCAGCTCCAAGAGTTGTATCAGCTCTTTGTTTTTCATGGATTTATGCAGTTCACGCTCAATAGCCGTACTTAATCGGTTGATATGCCGTAAATACGCCAGGAACTTTGCCGCCGTTCGGTATAAGATTTGAAATACAAATCTGGTTTTGTGGTTGGTCATGACTTGCTTAACCCGTCCCTGGATAAAGTCGTTAAGAATCGGGCTTTCTTCCAAGCATACCGTAATGATATTGTCCAATAAAACGACAATGCCTACCGGGATGGTTTCATATAGGATTTTATTGTTTTCATTGATAACGATGGGTACGTCTATTACTATCAGAGATTGTTCAATATCTCTTTCATATTCTGCACGTGAGGCTTCCTCATCATCTAGAGCCGCACGTATAAAGCCTTCGTCGACGTCTAAGGCACCCATCACATATTGCAATTCATTTTCTGTTGGCTTGATGAGATTGATCCAAGAGTTTTTTTCTATACTGTTGATTGTCTCAAGTTTACCATCGACGCTTTTGTAAATTGACAGCATAAATAGCCCCCTCTTGTAGGTGAAAGAGTTTCTTTGCTCTTACACTAAAAACTTAATATGATTGGGGCGATTTTCCATCGAAAAAACAAATGCCTGGTCAAGGGTGTTGTTAATCATATCGCCATCTATATCCATTAGACGTAAAAGATTTCTGACAAAGTAGCGGACCAATTGACTGGACGTTACTTTGAATTCCCGCTCGTAGTAACGCATAAACATTTCTTTCCGTGCGCCAAACTCAGACAAAGCGATGACTTCCAGGTCGTCTTCATCGTAAGTTTTATTTAAAAAGTCTAAGCATGACCGGTTAAGAGTTTTCGTTATGGATACCCTTCCGCCACCATCAACGTCCTTTACCAATACTTCATAATACAATAATGCATTGTGTGGATCGGTTAAAATTAAATCATAATACAAAACGAGAGTATAAGCATACTTGGTAATCAGATTCAAATCTCTATCCGACGTTTCACTGACATAATCGTACAACGCCATAAAAAATGTGTTGTAAATGTCGCTGATCATGTCGTCTTTTCTTTTAAAATAATACGTTATGGTTCCTAATTTTACATTTGCATAGTCGGCTATGTCTTGTACACCTGTTTTATTATACCCATGTTCGTAAAATAATTGTTTTGCAGATGTAATGATATTCCTTTTAGTAAGGGCCCCTTTTCTTGATTTTGCCAATTTGTCACCTTCTTATAAGTATTTGTCCCTTATATTATAACGATGTTTCGATTTAATTTCAAGAAAACAAAAATAAAACAAGTCACTTCTGTAAAAAATACCTTTATTACAGTTTTAGCAAACTTTCTTGATCTAATAGTGAAGCGTTCTCAAAATTCTGTAATATTTCTTCAACATTGGTCCATTTTTTTCTATCGATCTTAAAAACAATGACGGAAATAGCATCATTGGTTGAGGGATACGAGTAGGCATATTCGATGCTTAAATCTTTGGAAGATAATAAATCTACAAATTGCAGCATGGCACCCGGTCGATTGGGGATAGAAACGGCAAAAACAGGGGTTATGTTACACAAAACGCGATTGCTTTTTAAAGCGGTCATCGCTTTTTCCGTTTCGCTTACAATGAGGCGCATGATACCGTATTCGCCCGTTTCCGAAATGGTTAAAGATTGAATGTTGATATCATCTTCAGACAATATTCTCAGCACCTTGGACAAATGGCCTTCTTTGTTTTGCATAAATATTGATAATTGTTCTATCATGATAACTCCTAAATATTTCTTAAATCGATCAATCTTTGCGCTTTACCTTCGCTGCGTTGCAGGGTACCCGGTTCCAATAAGGTCAGTTTAACTTGTATCCCCAGTACGCCATGGATTTTTTGTAAGATTTTTCTTTCAATGGCATTTAAATCCTCTAAACTGTCGATAGCTTGATCTTCATTGAGCTCAACCCGTACTTCCAATTTATCCAAAATACCTTCTCGTTTTACAATCAGCTGGTAGTTGGCGGTGACGTGACCGGTGCTGATGAGAACGGATTCTATTTGTGTCGGGAAGACATTAACACCGCGAACGATGATCATGTCATCCGTTCTGCCGACCAGACGTTGAATCTTACGATGAGTTCTGCCGCATGGGCATAACTCGTCCATGATCATGGTACGGTCTCCCGTGCGATAACGAAGCAATGGAATGCCTTCCTTCGTTAAGGTCGTGATCACCAATTCCCCCATTGTGTTGAGTGGAAGAGATTCTTCGGTAACGGGATCGATGATTTCCATTAAAAATTGATCCTCCCAAATGTGCATACCTTTTTGTTCCACGCATTCGATGCCCACACCGGGGCCACATATTTCGGACAATCCATAGATATCGTAAGCTTTAATATGGAGTCGCTTTTCTATTTCCTCTCGCATTTTTTCAGACCAAGGCTCCGCACCGAATATCCCCGCTTTAAGTTGCAAGTCGGAAATGGCTATCCCATAGGTTTTTAAGGACTCGGCTAAATACAAAGCGTAGGAGGGCGTACAAGTGATATGCGTTGTATGGAAATCCTTCATGAGCATCAGTTGTTTTTCTGTATTACCGCTGGATACCGGTATGATGGATGCACCTAATTTTTCTGCTCCTCCATGAATTCCCAATCCCCCGGTAAACAAACCGTAACCGTAGGCATTTTGTATCATAGAATTCTTAGTGGCACTGGCTGCCATCAAACATCTCGCTGCTATTTCTGACCAATTATTTAGATCGTTTCTGGTGTATCCCACCACCGTAGGTTTGCCCGTGGTACCGGAAGATGCGTGAATTCTAACAATATTGTTAATAGGCTCTGCAAACAAACCGTATGGGTAATTGTCTCGCAAATCGGTTTTTCGTGTGAAGGGCAAGCGATTTAAATCCTCTAATCCCTTTATATGATGAGGGTCTAAGCCTCTTTCTTGCAATTTTGTTCTATAAAACGGAACATTGTGGTAGAGTCTTTCCACCAATTTTACCAATCTTTTTGACTGTAGTTGTTCCAATTGCTCTCTGGGCATACATTCGTAGGGTTTGTTCCAATACATATCCAACCTCTTTCTCTGCACATTCTAAGATGAAAATAAAAAAACTCGCCCAAAAAGGACGAGTGATCGCGGTACCACCTTTATTGATTATTGCTAATCCACTTTCATTGATAACGGAATAAGCATTCCGATCATGCCTACTTCAAGTTCAGCACATAGCTCCGGAGTGAACTTCGTTGGTGTTCCCATTACCGGTTTGCAGCACCTCCGGCTCTCTGAAATGTTTCCACTACTACTCTTTCCATCATCGCTTTTAATTTGTTTTGAATAGTATATGTTTTAAAGATCTGAAAGTCAAGAGAGAAGATTGTTAAACTTTTATTATATCGACTCTAAACTCTTCTTTTGATCTCAATTCAGGAAGAAGACGTGGCGTAAGGTCTCCCCATCCAAAGGGTAAAGGCATCGGCTCCTTGCCAATGAAGCATTTCTATCCCCTTGATGATCTGAGCGCCTTGCTTTTTTGCTTCTAAAAGCAATTCAGTCTCATCGGGGTTATAAATGATATCGACCACGTAATTGGGAAAGGTCACTTTTTTTAAAAATGAAAACTCAGAACCGGTTTCTGCCATTCCGACGGAGGAAGTATTGACCAGCACATCAGAGTTTTCAATTCTATCCAAATAGGATTTTTCATCTTCCAGCGCACAAACCTCTACTTGGGTGTCGGTATGCTTTTCGATGAGTTCCTTTAAAGCCAGTGCTTTTTCTATAGTTCTATTGATGAGTATCAGTTTTTTTAAACCTTCCAAGGCTACTTGGATGGCGATGGCCCTACCGGCACCCCCGGCGCCAATTTGCACCATGGTCTTACCGCCCATCGCTATGCCATGGTCTCCCATCATAGAGATAAAGCCACTGGCATCGGTATTATGACCCACAGTGCGTCCATTTTCCGATAGAACTACGGTGTTTACCGCTCCAATTAAAGCCGCGTTTTCTGCCAATGCGTCCAAGTATTGGCAGATCTCTCTTTTATGAGGCATGGTGACATTAAATCCTTTAAATCCCAAGGCAACCATCCCTTTTAAGGCTGATTCCAAATTCTCACTTCGAACTTTAAAGGCAAGATAACGGGCATCCATACCGTAATAGGCAAAGGCGTCGTTGTGCATGGCCGGCGAGATGGAATGGGATACAGGGTTTCCGATTAAAGCGTAAAGTTCTGTTGTTCCGGATATTTCTTTTTGAAATTTCATAGACTGACCTCGTGTTGATAAAAAAGGAGATCTGCACCTCTTTTAAGAAGCAAATCTCCTACTTGATTCCTTAACTAGAATAACGGTACCACAGCACCTTCATATTTTTCTTCGATGAATTTCTTAATGGCATCGGTGTTCAGTGCTTTTAAGAGCGCCTGTGTTTTTTCGCTGCTTTCTTCACCTTTTCTCACCGCAATCACGTTACCATAGGTTTGCGCCGCTAAGGATTCTTTTTCTTCAATGGCCAAGGCATCGGAAATTTTCAAATCTGCTCCTAATGCGTAGTTACCGTTGATAACCGCCATGTCCATATCTTGCAAAGAGCGACCTAATTGTGCCGCCTCCAACTCTTTAATCGACAAGTTTTTCGGATTTTCTTCGATATCCTTAGGAGTTGCGTCCAGACCTGCATCGGCTTTCAGTTTAATCAAGCCTTTTTCTTGTAATAATAACAGAGCGCGGGCTTCGTTGGTGGTGTCGTTGGGGACGCCAATCTCAGCACCATCGGCCAATTCATCGATGGATGCGATTTTACCTGCGAAAAGTCCCATGGGCTCATAGTGAATGGCACCTGCCGAAACGAGTTCCGTACTATTTTTAGCATTGAAATCTTCCAAATAGGGTAAGTGCTGGAAAAAGTTTGCATCTAAATCGCCTTTGTCCAATGCGTTATTCGGTAAGACATAATCGGTAAATTCAACAATTTCCAGAGCATAGCCGTCTTCTTCCAAGGCTGCCCTTACTTCCTCTAGGATTTCTCCATGGGGTGTAGGCGTTGCACCGATTACTATCGTTTTGTCATCTCCCGCTTTAGATGCATCTTCCTTTTTATCGTCTGCAGCACCACCGCCGCAACCTGCAAGCACCAAGAGGCAAAGTAAAGCTGCCAATAAGCCCGCAATCGTTCTTCTTTTCATTTCATTCTCTCCTTTTAATATTTTTTTATAGGTCGTCTGATGTCTATGCGACCCATTAAAAGCACTTTATTTTCTTTTGTCTGTTTTACGGACAATCATCATGCCGATTTCTTGAAAGATTTGAACCAAGATAACCAAAATGATCACCGTGACCAGCATGATATCACCTTGAAAGCGATGATAACCATAACGAATGGCGATATCTCCCAGACCGCCACCTCCGACAAACCCCGCCATGGCGGTGTAGCTTAAGATGGTTACGACAGAAATCGCTCCACCCATTAACAAGGCCGGTTTCGCCTCGGGGAGCAGAACTTTAAAAATGATCTGCATGGGGCTGGCCCCCATCGCTAAGGACGCCTCGATAACACCTTTGCTCACTTCTCTTAAGGATGATTCGATCATACGTGCGACAAAGGGAGCCGCACCGATGACTAAAGGCACAATAGCGGCATTGGTACCAACCGTCGTCCCTGCTATGAAACGTGTAACAGGCATCACCGCTACTAGGAGAACGATAAAGGGTATGGACCTCGTGATGTTCACATAAATATCGATGATTTTGTGTAATGCCGGTAACGGTTTAATGCCTTCGTTATCACAAGCAACCAAAATAATACCCATGGGCAATCCAATCAGATAAGAGATGAAGGTCGATACAAAAATCATGTACAGGGTTTCTAAAATTCCCATACCGATCATAGCCCAAGTCACAGCATCAAACAATTTCGTCCACCTCCTCTACGGCTAATTGGTGGGATTTTAAATAGGAAATGACTTTTTTTGACTTTTCCTCATCCTCGGGCAATTGTACGACCATTTGCCCGCGCGCAATGCCGTCGATATTTTTCATATCGGCGTACATGATGTTAACCGGCGCATTACAATCTAAAATCATATTGGCCACCACAGGGTTATAGGAGGAAGAGCCATCAAAGACGATGCGAATCAAGCGTTCGCCAATTTTATCGTTGACGGTTTCAGGAAAAATCATCTTACGTGCTACCGCTGTTTTGGGATTGGTAAAGATGCTTTCCACAGACCCTTTTTCTACAATGCGACTGTTGTCGATGATAGCTACCCGGTTGCATATTTCTTGAACGACGCTCATTTCATGGGTAATGATGATAATCGTGATACCCATGGTGCTGTTGATCTGTTTTAACAAACTTAAAATGGAGCGCGTTGTCTTGGGATCTAAAGCAGAAGTCGCTTCGTCGCACAGCAAAACTTTAGGGTTGTTGGCCAAAGCTCGGGCAATGGCAACTCTTTGCTTCTGTCCACCGGACAATTGGGAAGGATAGGAATGGGCTCTGTCGGAGATTTCGACAATTTCCAGCAATTCCCCCACCCGAGCATCTATTTTTTCCTTGGCAATGCCGGCAATTTCCATAGCAAAGGCAACATTTTGCGCAGCTGTCCGCTGCTCTAAAAGATTAAATTGTTGAAAAATCATCCCCATGGAATGGCGCACACGGCGTAAATCTTTCTCGCTGATGGCGGCAATGTTCCTTCCCTCGACGTAAACATCACCGGTGGTGGGTTTTTCTAAAAGGTTGATACAACGAACCAGGGTGCTTTTACCCGCGCCACTCATTCCGATGATACCGTAAATATCGCCCTTATCCACGGTCAGGTTGATGTCGTCTAAAGCCACCACTTCCCCTACTTTTGTTTTAAAGATTTTGGATAAGGATTTGATTTCTATTTGGGGGTTGTCTTTTGTGTTTTCAGGTTGTGTTTTCATACCACTCCCTTCAGATTGATGCGTCAAACAAACCACACTACGCACTGTAGTGTTTTGTACTTCTATTCCAAATATTATATTGTAAATGACTTAAGCTTGTCAAGGTCAAGCCTTCCGACTGGTTTCATATAGCAAAGGGATACAGTGGTTGTAGTACCCCTCAAGTGCTCTTAAGTTTTGCTATCTTTACTTTAAACTTTTCTTTTTAAGTTTTCTATGCTACATTAATGAAAAGAATAAAGGAAGGATCATCATGGGATATAAGGAAGATTTTATTGATTTTATGGTACATGCCGGGGTTTTGACCTTTGGAGATTTCGTTACCAAAAGCGGACGCAATACGCCCTATTTTGTCAACACCGGAAACTACCAAACCTCGGAACAGATTTCCAAACTGGGGCAATACTACGCTGCTTGTTTAATGGACCGCATCGACATTTCCAGTTTCAACATGCTCTACGGGCCGGCTTATAAGGGTATCCCCTTGGTGATTGCCACTGCCACCTCATTGTATCGGGACCACGGCATTGACATCGCCTATGCATTCAATCGAAAAGAAGTCAAAGACCATGGCGAAGGCGGTTCCTTAATCGGCTACAAACCTAAGGACGGCGACAAGGTTATAATTGTCGAAGATGTGATTACCGCCGGTACCTCCATCCGAGAAAGTGTGCCCTTATTAAAAAGTTATGCCGATGTCGATGTCAACGCTTTGGTGATATCCGTCGATCGTATGGAAAAAGGGCAGTCTAACAAAACCGCTATCAGCGAAGTTAAAGAAGATTTTGGCATCGAAACCCATGCCATTGTCACTGTAAAAGAAATCATTGCTCATTTGCATGGAAGAGAGCTGATGGGTCAAGTCGTCATCGATGATGACATGAAAAATAAAATGGAAAACTATTTGAAAACCTACGGGATTTAAATAGAAAAATCTCGCATTCAGCTTCTCGTTTCTCTAAGCCGAATGCGAGATTTTCTTTTCATGCTTTTATTGTTCCTTTTTATTTCTCACCAAGATGCGAATCGGTGTTCCGTAAAAATCGAAGGTATCGTTGATGCTGTTGTGCAAATACCGTTGGTACGAAAAATGCATGAGTTTGGCATCATTGACGAATATGACAAAGGTCGGCGGTTTGATACTGACCTGGGAGATATAAAAGATTTTTAAACGACGGCCGCTCTTTAATGGCGGTTGTTTCATCATGACAAATTCTGCCAAAGCTTCGTTTAACCGGCCGGTGGTGATCCTTTTTTCGCTTTGGGTCTTGACAAAGGCGATCTCATCAAATAGTTTTAATACCCGTTGACCTGTTAAGGCGGATAAAAACACAATTGGCGCGTAATCGATAAAGGAAATATTGTTTCTGATTTGCTTCGTCATCTCGTTGACGGTCCGGTTATCTTTCTCGACGGCATCCCACTTGTTGACGACGATCACCAAGGGTTTATTACGGTTATGGGATATGCCCGCTATTTTAGCATCCTGTTCAGTCACCCCTTGAGTGGCATCGATGAGTAATACCACCACATCTGCTCTTTCGACAGAAGCAATGGCGCGGACAATGGAGTAGCGCTCAATATTTTCATATATTTTGCTTTTTTTTCTAAGCCCTGCCGTATCGATGAAGATGTATTCTTTGTCTTCGTAAATGACATCTGTATCCACGGCATCCCGCGTGGTGCCGGGAATATCGCTGACAATGAGGCGATCCTCTCCAATTAAACGGTTGATCAAGGTCGATTTACCCACATTGGGCTTTCCGATAACGGCAACCTTGGTGATGTCTTCTTCCGGTTGTTCTTTATAAACCTCGTCTAAGTTTTCTACGACCAAATCCAACAAATCACCCAGACCTAAGCCTTGCTCTGCGGATATGGCTATCGGCTCTCCAAGACCTAAATTATAAAACTCAAATTTTTCTTCTTCCATCCGAATATGATCCAATTTATTGACGGCTAACAATACCGGCGCCTTATGTTTGCGCAACATATCGGCAACGTCGTAATCCGATGCCAGTAAACCTTCTCGACCGTCTACTAAAAATACAATGACATCGGCCATTTCCATGGCTATTTGTGCCTGCAAACGCATTTGTTTTAAAATGGTATCTTGCGAATGGGGCTCGATGCCCCCGGTATCGATCAACATAAAATGATGGCCGGTCCACTCGGCATCCGCAACAATTCTGTCCCGGGTCACTCCCGGGGTATCTTCCACGATGGCAATGCGCTCCCCCACCAGTCTGTTAAACAAGGTGGATTTACCGACATTGGGACGACCGATAATCGCAACCATTGGTTTTGCCATTTTATTTCTCCTTTATAATCTTTTTACACAAGTCATGACCATCAAAGGCTGCTCTTGTTACCGGAACACCCAGATGTGTCCTTAAATCTTCTAGCGTGGTATCGTCCAGCAGTAAATCCTCCCCGCTTTTAAATAAATTATCGGGTAAAATAAAACGATCCATCTCGTGTTGTTTTAAAATCTGTTTGCTAATATCCTTGCCGGTTATCAAACCGGAAACGGTCACATCCTCGCCGAAAAAGTCGTTTTGAATTGGAAAAACGTTTATGGACAAGCCTTCGAAGTGGGTTTCCAACGCTTTTGCACATTCTCTGATAAGAGGTGCCGCTAATGCACCGGTAATCAACCCGATTTTTTGATGAGATGGCCTCTTCGGCATCTCTTTTAGGGTTTCTGCGATGTTGGCTTTAAAATCTGCAATCATGCCTACGCCGTTTTCTATCTGTGGAAACCCATCGTAATACTCGGTCTCCGGAATGGGTTTTTCTGCCAATAAGAACAATTCGTCTGCGGGATAAACAAATCTTTTATGACCTCGCGCTGTCATTTGATGTTGTACGTCTTCGATGAGGGCAATGGCATGGCGTGCATCTTCGGAGGTGACGGCTTGTAAGGGCGTCAGTCCTTTACGATGCTTAGTGAGCCCCACGGGAACCACGGATACGGAAACCATTTCCGGATACAATTGCGACAAATCATTTAAAGTTTTTTTGAGATGTACGCCGTCGTTGTATCCGGGGCACAGAACAATTTGCCCGTTCATTGCGATGCGGTTGTCGGCGAAGTAACGCAACTTTTCCATGATTTGACCGGCAAAGCGATTGTGTAACATTTTTTTTCGTAGTTCGTCATCCGTCGTATGAATGGAAATATTCATGGGCATGATCCTGTAACGGACTATGCGCTCTCTATCCGCATCGGATAAGTTGGTCAAGGTTATATAATTGCCCACCAAAAAGGACATGCGCTCGTCATCGTCTTTAATGTAAAGCGACGGACGCATACCACCGGGCAATTGGTCGATAAAACAAAAAACGCATTGGTTGTGACAGGATTTAATATCTAGGTTAACTTCATCGAAAACAGCACCTAAAACTTCGTCTGTTCCCATTTCAATGTCCAACTCCAGGATTTCGCCACGCGCATCTTCTATTTCTAAAAGCATGACCGGCTCTTCCGATAAGAACTTGTAATCTAAAATATCTTCAATTTTATTCCCGTTGATGCTCAAGAGTGTATCCCCGGGTTGGACACCCATTTCCTCTAAGACGGAATCTTTTTCTATGGCTTTAATCTTCATTTTTTCTCCAAATTCATTGGGCAATGGGTTATGCATAAACCACATACCACGCCGCGTCCAATATGATGAAAGGCAGATTTCATATAATCGCTACAAGCTTTGGCATCAATTAAGGGTGCACGTGGGTCCAGTGCTGTCCAATGATTGCCCTCAAGTGCCATTGCAGGACAGACCTGCCTACAAATTTGGCAAGTGCCACAACGTGAAGGTGACGGAGAATGTTCGCATTGAACGGGCGCCTCGGTTAACAGCGTTCCCAAACGCACCATGGAGCCGTATTCTCGATGCAAGAATAGCGCATTTTTTCCAATGTAACCTTTACCGGACAAAACAGCAGCTATTTTATGAGAAAACACACCGTGATAAGGCTGTTTTGGATTACTCTGAGACGCTGCAATGGGAAAAGACGGGTACCCTCTGCTTTCTAACTCTAGGGTCAAGTTGGTGACAATCATATCGATCATGCGGTTGACGGAGCGATAATGAGAAAAATACGAAATAGTCGGTGCCTCTACAACCTGTGAGAGTACCGCCTTGGACAAAGGGACCATCACCGATATGGCACGGGGCATTCCGAGGGTTTTCGTTTCTTCCGGCAGTGTGGATAGATCCGCAAAGCCGAGATCGCACCGACACAGCGCTTGGGCCTTTTCTACGAGTATACGATTTAAATCATCCATCATCTCTTCTCCATTCTTGTATGAATGTATGGTATAATATCTGCATAAAAAGGTCAATCAAAAGGAGGTGTTGTGCTTTGCCTACAATAGAAAAGACAGAAGAAAAATTGCTCATCCTTTATGTTCTCAATACTTTGGATTCCGGTTTAACCCGCATTCAATTAGGTGATGTGCTAATCCAATGTCTTCAAATGAACTACTTTGATATTCAACACTATGTAGACCAATTAATCGAAGAAGACCTGGTTAAAGACTACGATATGGAAGACAACGGTCAGAATATTTTATCGATTTCTGCTGCCGGACGCCAAGTCTTAGATGTCTTCATAGAAAAGATATCCCCCTTTGACTTAGAGATCCTAACGACCTATATTCGACAAAATAGAGATCGCATCTTAAAAGATGTGGAAATCCATGCTTATTATGACCGCATCTCTGAATATCATTACGATGTACACCTAGTGCTTAAAGAGAATAAACAACCTCTGATCCACCTCACACTCATGGCGCCTTCCATACAGGTAGCAGAGCAAGTTTGCCATAATTGGCGAGAAAATACAGACCATATTTACGCATCGATGATTTCTCTTCTTTCTTCTTAACATCACTTTAAAAGTAATTCTTGTATTGAGAGTTTAAAAAAGCTTTTCTGAGTTATTGTTTAAATTATATAAGACCCTGGCCTTGCACCTTCTTTATCTTAGACCAAAATCTAACATAGAGAATTGTCGCAAAATATCCAGGGTCTTTTTTAATTAAAATTTATTTTTGAACACCATTCGTGTGAAAGAAAGTCTTCCACATAGTCGGTCACACCATAGGCTGTGAGCCTGGTGGACGATTATGAAACCTTAACTTCTTTTCGAAAAGGTCTGATTAAGAGTTTTCCCAACTCTACTATTATTAAAGGTGCAAAACTTGCCGCTGCTACGATCAACCACTCTTTGGAGTTTAAATAAGTGACAGAGAAAACACTATGGGTAAAGGGCAACAGGACCACGATCAATTGTAAAAATCCGGATATGCCGATAGCTCCCCATAAGAATTTATTTTCAAATAATTGGTCGGTAAAAACCGTTTTTCTTCCTGCTTTTGCATTGAGGACATGGGTGAGTTGAGATAAGCCCAAGACCGCAAATATCATGGTGCGCGCTTCAGCGACACCGTAGGTGGTGTAACCGTAATAGAATACACCTAAGGAGATGATGGTCAACATCACACCGTGAAGGACTATTCTGCTCCCCAGCCCATCAGCAAAGATGGATGACTTGGGATCTCTGGGCTTTTGAGACATGATATCCGACGATGCCTTTTCCATTCCCAGAGCTAAAGCCGGAAGGGAGTCGGTCACTAAATTAATCCACAAAATATGTGTGGGTAAAAGAGGTCTTTCCCAATTCAATATCGTAGCGGTAAAAATAATCAAAATCTCTGCAATGTTACAAGATAGCAGGAAGTGTACTGCTTTTCGAATATTCTCAAAAATACCCCTACCTTCTTTAACAGCCGACACAATGGTAGCAAAGTTGTCGTCGGTTAAAACGATATCCGATGCTTCCTTGGAAACATCCGTTCCGGTAATGCCCATGGCACAACCGATATCGGCCTTTTTGAGAGCCGGTGCATCGTTGACGCCGTCACCGGTCATCGCCACAACCCCGGATTTTTTCTGCCACGCATCGACGATGCGCACTTTATGTTCCGGAGAAACTCTAGCATAAACCGTGGTCTCTTCGATATTGTCCATCAGTTCTTCGCCGGACATTTTTTCCAATTCAACACCGGACAGTGCTTGATTGCCTTCGTTGTAGATGTTTAAATCTTTGGCTATCGCAATAGCGGTGTTTTTATGATCACCGGTGATCATCACCGTATGGATGCCCGCTTCGTGGCATTCTTTGATGGAAAGTTTAACTTCTTCTCTGGGCGGGTCGATCATACCCATTAATCCCACAAAAACCAAATCCTGTTCTAAGCTATTGTGCTCGATTTTTGGCATGATATTAAAAGGTTTATAAGCTAAACCTAAGACACGCAAGGCTTCGTCTCCCAAGTTCGTGTTGATCTGCATCACGGTTTCTTTGTAGGCATCCGTTATCGGTAAAATCTCGCCGTCTTTGTAGTAATGGGTAGATAAATTAATGATCTCATCCGGTGCACCCTTGGTAAAAGAATAGTAGATGTCCTCGCTTTGGTGAAGGGTCGTCATGAGTTTTCTGTCGGAGTCAAAAGGTAATTCGCCCACTCTGGGCATGTTGGCCAAAACGTCTTCTTTATCGATTCCCAGCCGCTTGGAAAAAGCAACAAAGGCTACTTCCGTGGGATCCCCGATTTCTACCCACTCTCCATTTTCTTCGTTGATAGAAGCATCGTTACTCAACATGCCGATAGTCGTCAATAACCTTTCGTGGGCATTCAAGTCTTCCCGACTTTTAAAATCCTCGGCGCTCTTGGGTTCGCCCTCTGCAAAAACTCGGACAATGGTCATTTTGTTTTGTGTCAGGGTACCGGTCTTGTCGGAGCAAATGACCGAGGCGGAGCCTAAGGTTTCTACCGCCGGCAACTTTCGGACAATGGCGTTTTTTTCCACTAAGCGTTGGGTGCCCAAGGCGAGAACAACGGTTACGATAGCCGGCAGCCCCTCCGGTATAGCCGCTACAGCCAATGAGACCGCAACTAAGAAGGTTTCTAAAACATTTTTGCCACGAAATATGTCCGTTGCAAAAATGACGCCGCAGGCGATTAACGCGCCGATGGCCAGTATTTTCCCCAACTCGTTGAGTTTCTTTTGAAGGGGCGTGGCCACGGTTTCCGTGGTTTGAAGCATTCCGGCAATTTTACCTATTTCCGTATTCATGCCGGTTTTAGTAACGACAAATTTGCCGCGACCAAAGGTCACCAAAGAGGACATATAAACCATGTTCACACGGTCCCCTAAGGAGGTTTCCGGATCGGATAAAACGGCGATGTCTTTTGTAACCGGAAGGGATTCGCCGGTTAAAGCAGACTCTTGTATTTGTAAAGAAGCCACATCAAAAATACGACCATCTGCAGAAACGTAATCGCCGGCATCCAAGAGCACCACATCACCAACTACTAAATTTTCCGCTTCGATGATGTTCTCTGTACCGTCCCGAATTACTTTGGCCAAGGGCATGGTCATTTTTTTCAAAGCTTCCATGGAATTTTCAGCTTTATTTTCTTGGACGACACCGATAATGGCGTTCACGACAACGATCACTAAGATTAAAATAGCATCGCTGGTTTCACCCATCGCTCCCGAGATGATCGCCGCAACCATTAAGACAATGATTAGAAAGTCCTGAAACTGCTCGATGAACATTCCAAAAACAGTTTTTCGTTTACCCTCTATTAATTTGTTTTTACCGTCGGCTTGAAGCCTTTTTTCCGCTTCTGCCTGCGTTAAGCCTTTGTTGAGATCCGTCTGATAGTGCTCTTCGACTTGTTGGATATTCATCTGAAAGGTTTGGGCAGATAAGTGTTCTGACTTTTCCACTGTTGTTTGCATATTTCTCCTCTCCAAAAAAAGACCCTTCACCTAGATGGTGAAAGGTCTTACTCACAAATAAATTGCCGTTTAACCGGAGAAAAACTTCTCGAATTGACGACTAAACGAACCGTGTGGGCGAGTTACTCCCCTTTAAAAAAATATAGCATAGTTTTTTTGAAAAGTAAAGTTAAATTACCATCCCGTCAAACCATAGAATATTTTTCTTTACGAAGACTAGACGCCAAGTGATTCATTTTTCTTAAGCATTTCTTTTGGTTTTGGTTTTGTTTTTGTAAAAACAATATACTATAATATAGTAAGATTTAACTAAAACCTAGAAGGGAGAGGCAACCTTATGTTGAACCACCGTTATAAAACATTCATACAAGTTGCCAAGGACTTAAATTTTACAACTGCAGCCCGACATTTATGCCTGACGCAACCAACTGTCAGTAAGCATATCAGTTATATAGAAAGTGAACTCAACGTCAAGCTTTTTTGTTTTGAGCAAAAACAACTTTACCTCACAACCGAGGGCAAGTACCTGTTTAATGAGATCCTGTTGTTGGATCGCCACATCTCTAAAATCAAACAAAAGCTCCTAGGACCGACTCTGACCTATACCTTATACATCGGAGCCAGTCGCAGTATCGGAGAGTATTACCTGCCACATTACACCCGTTTATTTCAACCCAACAACTTGCACTTCGCTCTAACCATCGGCAACACCGATTTTCTCTTAAATGCATTGGCAAAAGCTGAAATAGATTGTGCTTTGGTCTCCGGCCCGATTGATCACTTCGGCGGTTTTTCCAAGCGAATTTTCTATAAGGATCGCATCGTCTTGGTAAGTGCGCCGGATCATCCTTTGGCAGGTCAAACCGTAGGTTATCAAGATATCCTATCTGAAAACTTCGTTTTAAGAGAAAAGGGTTCCGGGATTTACCAATCCTTGAACAACATATTAAGCGAACATAATCGCTCTTGTAGCGATTTTACTCAGGCGGTTACCATCAACAATATCGGTCTGATTAAAAATTTATTGCTCCAAGAACCCAGCCTATCTTTTTTTTATTTAACATCGATTGGAGAGGAACTGTCTAGCGGTCTTCTTTCTGAGGTTAAAATTGCAGATCTGAATTTAAATCAGAATTATTATATCGTTTTTAATGAGAATTTAGTTTATCGTTCTAAGATTGATTTTCTTTATGAATTAATTTCTAAACCGGTATAAGCCGTGATATAAAGATTAACCTCATGCTAATTAAAAGCTTTATAAATCTCTTCTTTGATCTTTAAATATCTTTCATCTACGATTTTTGCTCTGTTGGGGTCTTTCAGTAATTTTTCGGTATAATCCACCGCATATTCTTTTACAATACCGCCGCCCCCTGCTTTCATAACCAAAATCCGAGTTCCCAATGTCAAAGCTTCGTCGATATGGTGGGTAATCATCAACACGCTACTCTTTGAGTTTTCCCACAATCCTCTTATAAAGTTTTGCATTTTAATTCTGGTAATCGCATCCAATGCCCCTAAGGGTTCGTCCATCAACACCAGCTCCGGATGATTGACAAGAACACGGGCCAATTGTACCCTTTGCTGCATACCTCCGGACAGTTCAAAGACGTGTTTGTCAATATCTTCGGTCATACCGATTTCTATCAGCATACTCTCCACCAAGTCTTTGATTTGTTTTTTAGGAATCCCTCTGTTTTCCGGGCCAAAGGCGATATTTTCTCCCACTGTTAGCCAGGGGTAAAGCGCTTGATTTTGAAAGACCACACCCCTGTGCCAAGAGGGCCCGTCGATGGGCTCTTCTTTAAAGGTAGCCTCACCGTGCTGATTTTTTAAAAAACCTGCAATGATGTTGAGCAGCGTGCTCTTTCCACAACCCGAAGGACCCACCACACAGATAAATTCTCCAGGATAAATTTTCAGATTGACATCTTTTAAAATCGGAGCTTGATTGGGTTCATAGCTAAAGGTCATATCCCTCAGTGTTACTAAAGACTTTTGTGTCTGTTTCATTTTTTCCCTCCCGTTTTTCGAACCGATTCTTCTATGTAAGAAGGGTTGATGAAGCTTTCAATTTCCGAGTCGTCCGGGAGTTTTCTAATTTCTCTTTGCATTACTAAAAACTGACCAATTTCAGAAATGATCGTTTTTAAATTACCGATTTGATCCCGTTTTCCCATATAGTCTTCCGACAGCAAAGTTTCTACCGGCAACCAAATGGTGCCCTCCATCTGTTGTTTTGCCGACTCCGGTGTAATCTCCAAGGCTTTAGCGACAATTGCCGCCGCATTTTCGGGGTCTTTTCTATAGTGATCCCCTGCTTTTGCTATGGCCCCCAGTATCGCCGAAGTTATTTCCGGGTATTGCTTTGTAAAGCCTTTGCGTCCCAACATGATGTTGGCGGTCACGATCCCGCTTTCTGTCAAGTCTTCTGAACTTACGAGAACCTGACCACGGTCGGCAACGATGGTGCTGAGGGTGGGCTCCCAAGTGTAGGCAGCATCGACATCTCCTCTTTGCCAGGCCGCTGCAATCTCTACGGTTTTCATGTCCAATAGATGGACATCTTTAGACAACCCTTGGGCTTCTAAGACTTTAGCTAAACTGTAGTGAGAGGTCGACGCGAAAGTCGTTGCTATTTTTTGACCCTTCAAATCATCAAGACGATTGATGCCACTACCTTCTCGCACCACCAGAGCTTCATTTTTACCTAAGAGTTCGTGTACCCATATGAGCTCCACATCTAAATGATTAGCCATCGCAATGATGCCGTTGGTAATGCCCATACTGGCAAAATCAATAGCACCGGAAGCCAAAGCTTTGTTGGCTTCGACACCGGAATCAAAAACTAAAAAGTTTGCACGGACACCATAATCCTTCAATTCTTCTGAAATCGAATCGTTGGCAATAGCAATCATCTCATCGTTAGGGACCCTTAGGTATCCGATATTGACGACCATCGGTTGGTCTTGCGAGCGCTGGTCCAAACCGGCATAATTGGTGTAAGAAATCCCCAATCCTACAATAACAAAAAGGACAATGCCCAATTTAATCAACTTTCTTTTTAAATGCATCATCCTCGTCCTTTCCAAAACACCAGGTTCTTTTCCACATAGAGCATTGCTTTATCGATGATCAAACCAGAAAGACCCATAATAAAAATTCCGACAAACATCACGTCGCTTTTTAAGTAACGGGACGCATCGATGACCATCCAGCCGATACCCGAAGTAGCTGCGGTCATCTCTGCTGCTACCAAGGTCGTATAGGCAAACCCGAAGGCGTTGCGAAGACCTGTAAAAATTTCCGGCAAACAAGCCGGCCAAATAATGTTCAGTAAAATTTTTCTTGGAGAGGCCCCGAGAGATTTAGCGCTGAGAATGTAATCTTTCCGGATATTGCCGATGGCCGAAACACAGGCGATATAAATCGGTGCAAAGGCCGCCAAGAATAACAACATAATTTTAGAACGGTCGTCGATTCCCATCCATAAAATCAAAAGCGGGTAGTACGCCAAAGGTGGTATCGGTCGATAGAATTGAATAAAAGAATCCACCAGACTTCGAATTTTTTGGCTGTAACCACTTAAAAAACCAAGGGGCACCGCCGTTGTAAAACCCAAAAGCAAGGATAAAAATAACCGAACAAAACTCGCCCTGAGGTGATGGCTAAATAGAATACCTGAATAACCGCCACGGGCAATGGATATAAAGGTCTCCCAAACCCGAATTGGAGAGGGAATCATGACCGACTCGCGTTTCAAAACAATTGTATAGATCGTCCACAAAAGAAATACCATCGCCCATGCTCCATAGCTTAACAGGCTGTTTTTCTTACTTTTTAAACTTTCTTTTGTCAATAGCCTTTTCCTCCCTCTCATAAAAGCAATGCCAAAAAAGTCTCAAAGACTTTTTTGGCATTGGACAATTGAAGCCCATTAATTAAAATTATAATTGGTTACAATCGGTTCGCGTTCCTGCACCGTATCGTTGTAAAATTCATATTCACAAACACCTAGGAATGAGCCGTCCATGTTGAAAACATTTTGATACCCTCTTTGCATCAAGGCTCTACACATATTGTAAGAGCGTTGACTGGAACGACAGTGAATGTAAACCGGCTGATCCATGGGGATTTCATCTAGGCGATTTCTAAATTCACTTAATGGTATGTTGACTGCCCCTTTAATATGAGATAATTCGTATTCATCTTTTTCTCTAGCGTCGATAATCAATGCTTTTGATTCTACTAAATTTCTAATCTCGGTTACGGGAACTTTTTTGTAAGCGCCATTTAAGATGTTCAATCCTACCAAGGCGGCGTGATTGACGACATCCTTCGCCGTAGAATAATGAGGCGAATACGTCAATTCCGTTTCTTTTAAATCCTCGAGGTTGGCTCTCATCATAATCGCCATGGCGATCACGTCGATACGTTTGGTCACATTACCTCTACCCACTGCTTGTGCCCCCATAATTTGACCGGAGGGAACCGCAAACAACAGTTTGAAAAAGATGTTATTGGATTCAGGCATAATGCCGACGGCATCTTTCGGAATGATGTAGGCAAAGTCGTAAGCAATGCCTGTTTCTTTTAATTGTTTTTCGTTCATACCGGTGCTGGCAACATTTAAGTCAAACACTTTTACGGAAGAAGAACCGATGACACCGGTGTTGACATAGGTCAGTCCTCTCATATGGTCTGCCGCTGCACGTGCTTGTCTTTGAGCCGGTCCCGCTAAGGCCAAGGTGGTCGGTTTTTTAGTAAAGAAATCCGTCACTTCGATGGCATCACCCACAGCATAAATGTTATCATCTTCTGTTTGGTAGTGATGATTGACTTTGATGTAACCTTTTTCGTTGGTTGCAAGCCCCGCTTCAACGGCCAATTCACTATTAGGTTTAACACCCACAGCTAAGACAACAGCTTCAGCAGGCACCTCTTTGCCGGATTCCAAGACAACGACATCGTCTTTGATTTCGGCAACACAATCATCAAGATAAAGGGATAAACCTTGTTCGTAAATGTGACGATTGACGGTTTGTACCATGTCGTAGTCCAAGGGTGCGATGACTTGGTTTTCCGCTTCGATTAAAGAAACATTGTAACCGGCAAATTTTAAGTTTTCTGCCGCTTCGATACCGATGTATCCACCACCGATGACCGCAACATTTTGAACACCCTTGGTCTCCAAAAATTGCATTAAAGATTTCAAATGTGGAACGGTTTTCAACGGGAAAACATTATCTTTACCGACTCCTACGATGTTCTTGGGGCGAATAGCGGATGCACCGGTTGCAATAACCAATTCATCGTAAGTCTCTTCAAAACTTTCTCCACTGACGACATCCTTGACAACGACTTTTTTATTTTCTCTATCAATCGATAAGACTTCGTGGTTAACCACTGCGTCGATATTGTATTGGTTTTTAAACTCTTCCGGCGACATCAATAAAAGATTATCGCTACTTTCGATCATTCCGCTGATGTGGAAAGGTATACAGCAGTTTGAGTAAGACACATAAGGTCCTTTTTCAAACATTCTGATCTCTGCAAATTCATCTAAACGACGTAAACGTGCAGCTACAGAGGCTCCACCTGCGCAACCGCCGATAACAACTAATTTTTTACTCATGATAACTCTCCTTTAGTGATTTATTTTCTTACATGATCCGGAATCGGCAGGATGTTAACCTTGCCTCCAAATGCTTTGAGTCCGATGATACCGCCGGCAACCATTGCCAACAGAAAAATCCAGCCGGAAATCGAAAAATTCGAGATGGCGGAGTACATCGCCCCAATGTTACAACCCAGTCCAAAACGTGAACCGAATCCCAGCATCAGACCGCCTAATGCGTAATAAAGACCGTCTTTGACTGAGAAATCAAAATCAATTTTAAAGCGATGGGCCATTAAGAATGCCAACATACTGCCGAAGAATAAACCGATATTCCGAACCGTACCGCCATCGCTTAACAAGCCGGCATCGATTTTAGCCAAATGAGATCCGAAATTTTGTTCTGAAAAAGTCATTCCGAATTTTTGAAGAATGGCGACATCCAACGTAACCAGAGGTGTCGATACGCCCCAAGCTTTTCCGGTTGTTATCATAACAAAGATAGCACCAAAAGCTATAGCGAATGCACCGACTAGGAAATTCCAACGTTCCACAAATAATTTATGATAGGTCGGATAAGAAAAAAACGGATGTCCTTCACTTGCATAGGATAATTCGAACTCTTCGTAATCGCCAATCGGGTCTTTTGAAGTATGTTCTGCTTTTCGCTTTTTTTCGTAAGTAATGCCAATCCAGTAAATTGCACCCAAAAGCACAATGGTTAAAATGAAGGATCCCATATAGCCGAATACTTGAGGAAAATGCATTTGAATGCCAACCTGACCTAAAGCTGTGCGGTCGAACACTTCTCTCGCCCAGTGACCCGGCGCTGCGGCTAGAACAAAGAAGATAAATGCAATCAAAGCTCTACCTTGACCTTCTCCAAAATCCGCTAAGGTACCGGAACCACATCCTCCTGCCAGCATCATACCGATGCCAAAAATAACACCACCTATAATCGTTGCTAGGTTTGTAAAATAAACATTTTGCGTTCCGGGGATAATTGCTTCCCCCTCCGCCGCCATATAGGCCGGAACGGCACCATCCATAGCAGCTTTCCATTGAAGACCCATGAATACAAGCGTCGTCACACCGACTAAAAGAACCAACGCAGTGGTTAAACTGCTTTCGCCACGCATATAGATGCGTTTGACACCACCAGCAAAACCGAAACGGGAACGCGTTAAGCTGTATCCCAATAAAACTCCGGCAAACAAATAGGTACCCATGGTCTCCTTAAGCGTATTCGTGTAAGAACCAAAAATAAAAAGACCGACCATGATCGCAATGCCTATCATTGTTTGGGTGTAGGCTTTTCTTTTATGCATTCTTCCCTCCTTAATTATATAATGATTAATATACAAGTCAACTGAAGTTAACTGTTGGTTAGATTATAATCAATCATAACGACTAAGTAAAATTCTTATATAGAATATTACTATTCCTTATTAGAATAGTTGTATATTTACGAAGAACTAAGTTTTGTAAACCTCACTTTTTCTCAATTTTAACCATTTGCCAGCTTTTAAGGCGATAAAAAAAACAGGCTCACGCCTGTTTTTAATTTTTAATTTATTGACCGTAGGCTTTAAGCCTTTCTTCAACTTTCGTTAAAGTTTGAGCATAACCCTGTTGTTTTTCTCTTTCAGCTGCAACCACTTTTTCCGGTGCTTTGCTGACAAATTGCGGGTTGTTGAGTTTACCTTCGACCCTTTGCAATTCCTTTAAGAGTTTTTCTTTTTCTTTTTCTAAACGCTGGATTTCTTTTTCTTTATCGACCAAATCGTCTAAGGAAATAAACATTTCCACTTGCTCCACCACCATGCTGATAAAGTCTTCCTGTACTTCTGACGGATCGATCATCTTGATCTCGGAGACAGATGCCAAGCTGATAAAATAATTGCTGTAAGTCTCCAGCATTTCCTGAACAGCGACAGGGGGCTGAGCCACATAGAGGACAGCTTTTTTAGAGTGAGGCACATCTTTCTCAGAGCGCATGTTGCGAATATGTTTGATCGCCTCCATGATAAAGGCCATTTTTTTAACCTCTTGAGGATAGGATAACGCTTCTTGATAGGTTGGCCAAGGTGCGACAATCATCGGCTGTTGTTTGCCGGGTAAAAAGGCGTTCACCTCTTCGGTTATAAAAGGAATGAAGGGATGAAGCAAACGCAGAGTTTCAAGTAGCACTTTATTGAGGACAAATAAAGCGGTTTTTTTGGAAACTTCGTCGTCACCGTACAATCTGAATTTAACCAGCTCGATGTACCAATCGCAGTNNATCCGCCTGCTCTCCTCTGAAAAATCCAAAGCTTTGCTATGCACCGGCCAGGGCGCTACGATGAGCATTTCCCCATTTCCCGGCAGGAAGCTCCATATTTCTTCGGTGATAAAGGGCATGAAGGGATGAAGCAGGGCTAACATATCCTTCAGCACCTTGACGAGCACGAAGCGCGCCACCTGCTTGTCGGCTTCATCTTCCCCGTAAAGCCGCGCTTTCACAAGCTCGATGTACCAATCGCAGTATTCATTCCAAGTAAAGTCGTACAATTTAGAGGCCGCGATACCCATTTCGTACCGGTCCATGTTTTCAGTGATGTCTGTACACAAATCATTGAATCGACTTAAAATCCATTTGTCGGAAATCTCCAAGTGCTGCATCGCCTCGGCTTCGTATTCAAAAATATTTTCTTCTGTATTCATCAACACAAATCGTGCGGCATTCCATATTTTATTTAAGAAGTTTCTACTGGACAAAAGCTTGTCCTCTTGCCAACGGATGTCGTTTCCTGCGGAGTTACCCGTCATCAGCGTAAAGCGCAGGGCATCCGCCGAGTAGTCTACGATGATCTCCAAGGGGTCAATGCCATTGCCTAAGGACTTACTCATCTTACGACCTTGCGAGTCTCTAACCAATCCGTGGATATACACATCCGCAAAGGGAACTTCACCTTTTTGATAGAGCCCCATAAAGATCATTCTGGCTACCCAGAAAAAGATGATGTCGTATCCGGTTACCAGAACCGTATTGGGGTAGAATTTTTGTACATCCTCCGTCGCCTGTGGCCAACCTAAGGTTGAAAAAGGCCACAATGCCGAAGAAAACCACGTGTCCAAGACGTCTTCATCTTGAGTAAAGCGGGTAGAACCGCAATCCGGACAGGTGTCGGGCATTTCCAAAGCGACAATGGTTTTGCCACAGTTGTCACAATAGTAAGCCGGTATTTGATGTCCCCACCACAATTGTCTGGAGATACACCAATCTCGGATATTTTCCATCCAATTGAAGTAAATCTTGCTGAATCGCTCCGGCACAAATTTTGTATCGCCATTTTTGACTGCGTCGATGGCCGGTGCTGCCAAGGGTTGCATTTGAACAAACCATTGTTCTGAAGTCATGGTCTCGATAGCGGTATCGCATCGGTAACAACCGCCGACATTGTGCAAATGGTCTTCTACTTTTTCCAGTAGGTTCAAGGCTTCTAAATCCGCTACGATTTTCTTGCGCGCTTCGTAACGGTCTAAGCCTGCATAAGAACCACCCAGTTCGTTGATGGATCCATCCTCGTTGAGGATGTTGATTTCTTCTAAATTATGGCGCTGACCGACTTCGTAGTCGTTGGGATCGTGAGCCGGAGTCATTTTAACCACACCGGTTCCGAAACTCATATCCACGTAGTCGTCCGCTACGATGGGCATTTCCCTATCCATCAAAGGGAGGATAGCGGTCTTGCCGACGAGATGTTGGTAACGCTCATCCTCAGGGTTGACCGCAACGCCGGTATCCCCCAGCATGGTTTCCGGTCGAGTGGTTGCCACCACTAAAACCTCATCGCTATCTTTAATAGGGTAACGGATATGCCACAGGTGGCCATCCTGCTCGCTGTATTCGACCTCTGCGTCGGACAAGGCGGTTTTACAATCGGGACACCAATTGATGATACGAGAGCCTTTGTAAATATAACCGTCATTGTACAAATCGACGAATGTTTTTTTCACAGCTTCGCTGCAACCTTCGTCCATTGTAAAGCGTTCCCTGTCCCAATCGCAGGAAGCACCCAGTTCTTTTGTTTGTTCTCGGATGCGGTCTCTATATTTAGCCGCCCAAGCCCAAGCTCTATCCAAAAAGGCTTCTCTGCCTAATTCTTCTTTCGTGACGCCTTCGGTTTCCCAAATATTTTCCACCACTTTTACCTCGGTGGCGATGCTGGCGTGGTCCATTCCCGGTAACCACAGGGCAGCGTAACCCTGCATTCTTTTATATCTGGTCAAAACATCCTGTAGGGTGCCATCAAAGGCATGCCCCATGTGTAGTTCTCCCGTAATGTTTGGTGGGGGCATGATGATGGTAAAAGGTTTTCCGTCGTCGTGTACCTCCGGTTTAAAGTATCCCTTCTCTTCCCACCATCGATAGATCTTTTTTTCAACATCCTTCGGTTCATAAACCTTAGACATTTCTTTTCTCATGTATATATAACCTCGCTTCATCTGTAAATCTTGCTCTTAAATGTATATTATATCAAATACCCTGTGTCGATCAAAGTATTGTTGTATTTTTCTAAAAGTTTTCTATAAAAGCCCATGGATCAGGTGCTTTGACAATCGCACCGCTTTGCGTCTGCACATTATCCTTCAATGAAAGGTATGCCGATAGAAACCGCAAGGCCATGGGGATGGTTGTGCTCAAAACAAATCTCTCCCCCATGGGCTTTGACTATTTGATACACTAAACGCAAGCCGAATCCGTGGGTGGATTCACCGGTGGCTCGATACCTCTTTTTATAAAACTCTTCTTGATTATAAAAAAACAATTGCTTATCGGTCATACCGACGCCATTGTCAGAAATTGAAAACACACAGGTTCCATGATTTTTTTGGACGCTTACCACAACCGAACTCCCCTTGGGGTTATGGGTCATACAATTTAAAATGACGTTTGTCAGCATACGTTCGAGAAGTGAAGGATCCCCTTCTATTGCCCAAGCAGCGGACTCTTCCGAAGCTTCCAGTGTCAATTCATACTTGGTATCCAAACCTTGATTTAAAAACTCACTCGCAACCCTTCGGGCTGTCTCCAGCGGATAGATGCGTTTTTTGTTTAAGGGGTGCATGGAATACTCCAGTCTCGAAACGAGATTTAAATCTGTGATCAAGGCTTTTATCTTCCCCCCCTGGGCACGTATCATTTTACCTTGTGTTTGGGTTTCCTCAGGGATAGACACATCATCTTCGATCTCGCTGGCATAACCTAAAATCAAAGAAAGGGGTGTGCGAATATCGTGGGAGATGCCGTGGATCCAATCCTGCCGGGCTTTTTCTTTTTGGCGCAAATGCCTTCCCGCGATGTTTAGCTTCTCTTTGATTTCTGATAGCTCTCCATGATCTTTGAGGTTGATGGGACGTCCTTCCACCATTGTGTCAATCCCCTCGAGAATTGGCGCCACGGCTTTTTCTATTTTTCGTGTATGGTACCAAAAGAGGACCAGTATAACCCCGAGGTTCATCAACACCATCCCGGCGATTCCTATCAACAAAGACATGATATAGGTTTTATCTGTCGAAATATTGTATTTTATCAGACTGTCTTTTTCCATGCCAATCACCAGCAAACCCCGGGGGTGTACTTGAACAAGTACGGGATAACCCTCCAAATACCATCTGCTGAAAGATGCTATCTGGGAAGACGTATAGGACCGGGGCAAACTTTTCGGCATGTCCTGCTGCCAGATAACTTTTCCAGCATCATCCAACAGCATGGCCCATCCCTCGTTTTGTTGCAAAATAGTTGCGACTTCATGACTTGAATGGATGTTTCCCTCTTCGTCTGCTGTGATTTGTTCGCCGATGGTTTGTATGGGTATTTCCGGTTCCGTGGATTGACTCCACGCTGCCAATAAAACCACCACCAGCAAGGCGGTATTCACCATAAAAAATATCAAAATAATACCGATGGTGGACAGAAAATACTTTCTAAAAAAACCATGCACCCCATCCATTTAGCTCGCCTCTTTGACAAGAAGTTTGTATCCTAAACCTTTTACCGTGACCAGAGAAACCGGCGAAGAGGGATTGATTTCAATTTTTTCTCGAATATGGCGAATATGTGTCATCAAAGTATTTTCATAGCCTTGCCATATTTCCCCGCAGGCTACTTCGCAAAGGGCACCGATGGTCACGATGCAATTGGCATTTTCTGCCAATTTTAAAAAAATAGTGTACTCCTTAGCTGTCAACGCGACGGTTTCTTTTTGCCTTTTTACCTCTGCCGTATCCAAGTTAACCGATGCATGTTCCAGTAAGACCCTGCGACTTTCCTCAGGGTATGCCCGTTTTAAAAGCGCTTGAACCCTCAGCAACAATTCCTTCGGTAAAAAGGGTTTGACAAGATAGTCATCGGCCCCTAATTCAAAACCGGCAAAGCGATCCTCCGGCTCTCCTTTTGCGGTCAACATCAACACCGGTATCTTGCTTATTTTTCTAACTTGCTCCAGCACTTCAAAGCCATCGATTCCGGGAAGCATCACATCCAAAATCACCAAATCCGGAAGTCTACTTCTGACCATGGCCATGGCTTCTTCTCCTGAGGAGGCCGTGTTGATCTGTGTGTAACCCGCCTTTGCAAAAATAGCTCGCAACAACCTCAGGAGCTCCAGCTCATCCTCAACAATTAAGATTGATCTTTCGTACAAAACCATACCTCTTTCTCATCGTTTGCTGTTTCCATTATACGTTAGAGCTCGGCTGGAAACTATCTCAAACCTGATCTTTACAGCAATCTCAAGGGAATCTCAATGTTGCCTCAACCACAGCTCAATGATCGCCGATTATGATGATCACAAAGGAGGCTATGCCAAATGAAAGAAATGATTATTCAAACTCATAATTTGACAAAACAATACGGAAAACAAAAAAGCGTTTCGTCCCTCAACATGAATGTGCGCCGGGGGCGGATCTACGGCTTGCTCGGACGCAATGGCGCCGGAAAAAGCACCGCCATGAAAATGTTGCTGGGTTTGACCACGCCAACCTCAGGGGATGTGACGATCTTCGGACAGAGTATGCGAACAAACAGCAATGAGATTTTGCCCCATATCGGCAGTCTCATCGAAGCCCCGGGGTTTTACCCCAACCTGACGGGAACGGAAAACCTGCGCATTTTTTTCCAATTGCGCAACATGAAGAGAACCGAAAATATCCGAATAGCCTTGGAATTGGTCGGTTTACCCTATCGGGACAAAAATTTATTTTCTCAATACTCCTTGGGTATGAAGCAAAGACTGGCCATCGCTTTGGCAGTTATGCACAATCCAAAAATTTTGATTCTCGACGAGCCTATTAACGGACTGGACCCCATCGGTATTGCGGAGATGCGCTCTTTTATACGTTCCTTATGCGACAACTACGGTAAGACCATTCTCATATCCAGTCATATTCTATCTGAAATTGCCATGTTGGCAGATGACATCGGCATCATTGACAAGGGCGTCTTACTGGAAGAAGAAAGCATGGTGGAATTGGAAAAGAAAAATCGTCGCTATGTGTCTTTTAAAGTCTCCAATACCCGTCAGGCATCGGATTTATTGGAAACGGAATTCAACACAAAAAACTTTAAAGTCCTAGACCACCACCGTTTGCAACTCTTCGATACAGATCTATCCATTCCTCAGATCAATCGCAAATTAATTGAAAGCGGTGTTGATATTGCTGAGGTTCAACAACGCGAAGACACCTTGGAGGACTATTTTAAAAAAGTAACCGGAGGTGATGGCATTGCTTAAACTGATACGGTGTGAGTTTTTAAAGTTTAAACGAAAAAAGCTGGTCCTCTTGGTCATCCTATCAGCCTTTTTGTTTCCTGTCCCCTTAACCTTTATTGTCACCCGACCCGCGTTAATGGCCCAGTACGCCCATAAAGCAGAAGTCTTCGACGGCCTTTACAACAATGTTTTGGGCTTCGGTATGCAGTTCCTTATGCCAGCGGTAATCGGGGTGATCGCAGCCATGCTCTTTTTCACGGAACGAGACAACGACACTTTTAAAAATATCCACACTATCCCTGTGACCAGTACAAAAATCATCTTAGCAAAGATTTCAACTCTGTTTCTATTCGGCATACTCTTTTGTGTTGCCTCTACCTTTGCCACCATCTTCTGCGGATGGCTAACCTTGGAAGTATCCGGCTTAGCCTATAAAATATTTTTATCGATGGTGATGGGTATTTTGATTACAGGCGGAACCTTGCCTTTAATTGTATTGGTTGTATTTTTTAGCAGGACTTATATTTTTTCTGTTTTGCTTTGTGTATTTTATACGGTATTCAACATGAGCGCAACCGCTCTCTACAATGTGCTGCCCAAAGAAGTCCTTTGGCTTCTTCCCACACCCCTTACCACATTTTGGAGCGCAGGCGATATGGTCCGACACGGTATTCAGTTAAACCTATCCCCTATTCAGGGCTTAATACCGTCGACAGGTCGGGTAGTGCTGACGCTGGCCCTCATGGCATTTTTGTCTATTGTGACCATCGATGGATTATACCGAAAAAGGAGGGATTGATCCGTGAGAAACATTATACGATCCGAAATTTTAAAACTAAAACGATACCGCATTTTATGGGCAGGCATCGCTTTGATGCTCCTGTCGGTACTTTTAACTTTATTTACATCCTTGGCCGATGACGGTTCCCACTGGGATTTCAAATATTTGATAGAACAAGTGATTAAGAACAATATGACGATGATCTTCCCCATGTGCATCACCTTGATAACGGGGTATGTGATTTCCCGGGAACAACGAGACGACACTTTGAAAAACACTTTGACCATTCCCATTACCTTGCAAAAATTAATGACCGGCAAATTGTTCGTCTGCGGATGGATCTCTGTTTTTTTCGGCATTGTCTGTTTTGTTTTTACCTTGGGAGCACAGCTTGTTGTCAATTTTCCGGGGGTAAGTTTAGAGCTTGTGCTCCAAGCTTTGTATCAAATCACATTCTATAATTTGTTTTGTTATATCGCCCTCATGCCCATCATCGTCCTGACCAGCCGTTCTCCGTCCGGATTTTTAGTGGGTGTCATCATCGCCTTCGTGTATGGTTATGGTGGGCTGTTTGCAACAGGAAATATGACCATTGCAAATCTGTACCCCATCTCCGCTGCCTTGGGTTTGATCGGTTACCGCAGTTATGACGCTGCCGTGTCTTGGAACTATGTTCTATGCAGCACCAGCCTTCTAACGATGATGGTGATAACCGGGGTCTTGTTGGCTTTCATGAAAGAAAAAAAGTTCAGCAACAAAGTAAAAAAGAAAAAGACCAAGAAGATAAAGAAAGGATGGTAAATTGTGGATAGAATTGTAAAAACTTTGATCGTTGTTGGTATGCTATTCGTGGGAAGTATGAGCTTCGCAGGATGTGCGGAAGTCGAAACAAAAGACGAGATATTGAGTGTTTACAATAGCGTGGTAGAAACTTTAGGAAAGAGGGAGCTGACCTCAAATTTTAAATTGCAGGGAAAAAGAGACTTTGGCATAGACACCTACACCGGAACTTATCGTGGAAACTACCATCATTTTTCTAACACAGAGTGTTTATTTGGCGGTACAACCATTGAGCGCAAAGCGGGAAAGGAAATAACCCTGACCTGCACTCTGGAAATAAACCAAGGACAAGCGGAGCTTTTTTGGCGCTCCGGTAATGAAGAGGAGATCGTACTATTGGGCGACACCGGATGTTATTTTGAAACCATTACTCTACCGGAAGGGGCCAATTACATCGGGTTTTCCGGCCAAGGGTTTACAGGCTATTTAGATTTGAAAATAGAATAATAATTCTGCAAAGCATCGAAACAATTGTTAGATACGGAACTGTTCACCACAGCTGGAGATAAGCTCTAACCATTGTCGTATCGCGTTGCTTGGCACCACATCTCTATGCTCCCTTGCTACCAAACAACCTTGGCATCATGCTATGGTTGCCTAGCGAAACCACGAGGGCTCAGGGCTATAGCCGATCAAGTTTCTATTTAATTCTTAAGCCATGCTACCCCATCGCTAGGCGATGTGATCTGTCGTTACCCCACTCGCCTTTTCCCTTCGGTCGAATTCTCGTGTCCGGCAACGCCAAATAATAATGAAAAAAGAACAACTCAAAATAAACTATTGTGCTTTCGAGTTCACGCGCAAGCCATGCAAGCACATCGCTGAGCGATGCGCTCTGTCGTTACCCCACTCGCCTTCTCCCTTCGGTCGAATTCTCGTTTCCGGCAACACCAAATAAATCCCTTCATAAAAAAGCACCGTTGGGAACAAGCTCCCACGGTACATTTTTACTCGGTCTTTGCATGGCTTATTTTTCGCTCATATCATCCAAATAGTAGGTAACGGTTAGTATGCTGTCGGTTATGTTGACATTTTCAACCTTCACGTCGTCGGGTACATTCAAGTCCAGGGGGACTAAATTTAAAATGCCCTTAATACCGGATGCCACGATGGTATCCGTCAGTTTTTGCCCGACTTCTCTGGGTACCGACAATATAGCTATGCTGATGCCTTCTTTTTCTACAAAGTCATTAAATTCTGCGATATCCTTAATGGGTATCGATCCCACTTCCTTGCCGATTTTATTGGGATCTTGATCAAACATGGCAACAATCTCAATGTTTTCATGGCCAAACCTCTCATAGTTGGAGATGGCTCGTCCCAAGTTTCCCGCACCCACTACCACAGATTTATACTTTCTCGATAAGCCCAGAATGTTTCGAATCGCATCCTTCAACTCTGTGACGCGATAGCCATAACCTTGTTGGCCATATGCACCAAAAAAGTTTAAGTCCTGTCGTATTTGCGATGCCGTTAAGCCCATTAAATCCGCTAATTGTTTGGACGAAATCTTTTCGACTTCCCTCATTTCTAAATCTTTTAAATATTGATAGTATTTCGGTAACCGTCTGACGACGGTTATCGATACTTCAGACTTTGCACTGTTCACTCTCATACCTCCATGATTCTTACACACCCTATGTTGATACCTTTATTCAATATATCAACAATTTATATCATTATACTCTAAAAATTCGAACATATCAATTTTTAGTCAGGAGATGTTTTCAAAATATATGCTGATTTTTCTTTTTTCTTACAAAAAGATAATTTTAGATTTTTCAAGGGAAGTCTGTTAAGATAAGTAAGAATTTATGAATTAAAGGACTGCCATGTTACTCCAACTCAATCAAATTAGCTTTTCCTATGGTATTCACACCATTTTGGATCAAGTGAGCTTTATCGTCAATGAAAATGAACACATCGGTATTGTTGGCCCCAATGGTGCCGGCAAGTCGACGCTACTCAAAATACTCTCCGGAGAATTAACCCCCGATGGTGGGCAAATACATAAACTACAGGGCTTAACCGTCGGCTATTTACCTCAAGAGGACTATTTCCCGTCGGATTCTCCGGTTATCGATATTTTCTATTCCGCCTTTGAGAAGGTGATGGCCATGGAAGAGGAGTTAAGCCGCTTAACCGATATCATTGCAACATCCGAAGGGTCTGCTTTACAATCGGTTTTAAAGCAATATGGTGAGTTGCAAGAGCGTTTTGATACCGTTAAAGGTTACGAGTACCACAGTAGAGTTCGGGGTATGGCCAAGGGTTTACATTTTTCTGAAAATCAATTGACTTCGCCCTTTAAATTGTTGAGCGGTGGCGAAAAAAGCCGTGTGGCTCTTGGTTATGTACTTCTTTCAGATCCGGATTTTATGCTCCTAGACGAACCCACCAATTATTTAGACATCAATGCCTTGCAGTATTTGGAAGATTATTTAAAGGGCTTTGAAGGCGGCTTTCTTTTAGTGTCCCACGACCGATATTTTTTGGATAAAGTCTGCAATCGTATCATTGAAGTCAACCATAGCAAAATTAAAAGCTATGAGGGCAATTACAGCCGATATGCCGAACAGAGAGAACGAGATTTAATGGCTAGGGATGCTCTTTATGCCCATCAATTAAAAGAAATTCAAAGACAAAAGCAAATCATTCAACGTTTTAGAGATTACAATTCCAAACACAGCTCCAAACGTGCACTCAGTCGAGAAAAGGCTTTAGCTAAAATGCCATTGATCGATAAAACGCCTCAAGACAAACACCTTGCCTTTCGTTTTATCCCCAAATCCCAAAGTGGAGAAATGGTTTTAAATGTCGAAGAGTTGTCGAAAAGTTTTGATGACGCCAACCTTTTTGAAAATGTCGGTTTTGAGATTTTAAAGGGAGACAAGATTGGTTTAATTGGAGCAAACGGCGTTGGGAAAACCACCTTATTCCGAATACTTCTTAAAAAAATCTCAAAGAACAGTGGACGTATCCGCTTTGGTTCTAAAGTACACGTCGGTTATTTTGATCAGGAAAATAGAGATATCAAATCTCTCTACAGTGAAAATCTTTTAGAAGCTTTGTGGGAAATTGACAATCGATTGACGGAAGGAGAAATACGCAATATTCTCGCGACCTTTTTGTTTACCGGCGATTCCGTTTTTAAAAAGATCTCCGAACTGTCCGGAGGCGAAAAATCCAGACTCGCCTTAGCAAGGTTGATGATTTCAAATGCCAATTTTCTAATGATGGACGAACCGACTAACCATTTGGATATGCAAACCAAGGAAGTCTTAGAAAATGCTTTGACAGCTTATGAGGGAACTCTATTTTTTATTTCCCACGACCGCTATCTTTTAAATAAAGTCTGCACACAAATCTTCGAATTGACGCCGGCAGGCATCGAGGTTTCTTTGGGCAATTACGATGACTACCTCTTTCATCAAGAAGAGAAGCGTCTACGAGATGAAGACCGGAGAAGAGCATCTGAAGGCCCCGAAATTACGAAAACCAGACAAAAACAAATACGACAAAAACAAAAAGAAAAAACAACAGCTTTAAGAGCGTTGAGAAAGCAAATCAAATCCATAGAGAACGAAATCGATTCGCTGGAGAGCCACATGGATCAATTTGAAACCGCCATGTGCGCGCCGAATTTCTATGACAATGTCGAAGAGGCCAATCGGATCACCATGGATTATCACCAAACTCAACAAAAAAGTGAGCAACTCTTAGAGGAATGGACTGCTCTGCACGAAGAATTGGAGGAATTAGAAATTGAATTTGATGGAACATGAAAAAAGCATTTTGTCCAAAATTTATAAAAATATTGAAGCACCCAATCGAGAGGCTTTATTATTAACACTTTATGCGGCAAAACCTGTCGATGACGGCTCTTCGGACGCACAAGCCATGATTCAAATCATCAACGATTTGATTGCCAAAGTTTTCCCGTTAACCGATGAAGACATCAGCAATCTGTTTGAATCTCACCTTTAGATTCTAAGGAGTCAGCCATGTTTTTTATCCTCTCCATTCACGATCGTCAAAAATCGTTGAATTTTCAACAATTGTTAACCTGCGCCCATTGCGGTCACTCCGGAACTTTGGAATTGTATTACATCGAAACGTGTTTTTCCTTGTTTTTTATTCCGCTCTTTAAATGGAACCGCCGTTATTATGCTCGCATGTCTTGTTGTGGTGCAACCACCCCCTTAGACCCCGAGAGCGTTGAAAAAATAAAAAACAGACAATGGCATGACCTCAATTTTGATGAACTCTTTTCGACGATGCCACACCAGCCAACCGGTCGTTGTCCGCAATGCAACACACCTATCGAGCCCACCTACGACTATTGTCCCCGCTGCGGCAAAAAAATTAAATAAAAAATCAAACGGCAATTTTTTTCTTGCCGTTTTTTTATCTTGATGCTTTCCATCATTTTCAGAATCATTTAAACATCATCAAGTAAACTCAAGTTAACAGATTTTAGAACGTCGAATTTATTTTTGTGGTTAAACCATTAAAAAAGGAGGACTTTATGTCACAATATCACGAACCGGTCGAAGAATTGGATAGTAAAACCAGAGATATTACCCGAATGATCAATAGTTTGAAAGAAGAATTGGAAGCAGTCGATTGGTATAATCAACGGGTTGCTACCTGTACAGATCCGGAAGCTCGTAAAATTATGGCCCACAATCGAGATGAAGAGATAGAACACGCTGTGATGTCCTTCGAATGGCTTAGAAGAAACATGGACAAATGGGACGAAGAAATGCGTATCTATTTGTTTACAGAAGGTTCCATCACTGAATTGGAAGAAGGCGGAGCCGGCGAGGATTCCGAAGCCGCAGGTAGCGGAGAAGATTTAGGCATCGGCAGTCTGTAATCAACGATAAGGAGATAATATGGATATATTAAAAAGAAATATCGCACCAATCAGCCAAAAAGCATGGGACGAAATCGATGCCCGTGCTAAGGACGTATTAACCACAACGCTATCCGCACGAAAGGTTTTAAATGTCAATGGCCCCTACGGCTGGAATTACTTAGCTGTACCGGAAGGTCGTTTGGAAATTTTCGAAACCGAAAAAGAGGATACCGTTAAAAGTGGCGTTTATCAACTAAAAAATCTCATCGAAGCTAGAAGAACCTTTGTCCTCAAAAAATGGGAATTGGATAATATCGAACGAGGTGCCAAGGATATCGATTTAAGTGCACTGGAAGAAGCTGCCGAAGACATCGCTCTTTTTGAAGAAAATGCCATCTATAACGGCAATGCCAATGCCAATATTACAGGTCTTGCTGAGGCTGCACAACATACTCTGAGTTTTGGTGAAAACGGCAACACGATTTTAACCGCTATCGGCAAAGCCAAAGTCCATTTATTAAGTGCTTATGCCAAAGGGCCTTACGACTTAATCGTCTCACCGAAAGCCTACGAACAGATCAATCAGCTTTATCAAGGTGGTGCTTTACACAGACAAATACAAAATCTCATCGGTGGAGAAGTCGTTCTCTCCAAAGTGGTTGATGGCGCCTTGCTGATCCCTTCCAGGCATGAAGATTTGGAATTTACTGTAGGACACGACTTTTCTATCGGGTACGAATCCAACGATACGGAGAGTATTAAACTTTTCATTTCTGAATCCTTTACCCTACGTATTTTGGACGATCAAATCATCGTTAAATTTAACGTCCAATAAAAACAACAAACCTCCTTCAAATTTTTGAGGGAGGTTTCTTACATTTTTTACAAACCTTGCATGGATTATTCTATCATCACGCTACCGGCATTGTCATTCACCACGGCGTTGACACTTTGTACAATTAAACAATATCAAAAAAGTTTCTATGCGTAGCCTTTCCATAGAAACTTTTAATGTGCATTTATAAAGATAGTTCTCGAATACCTTCAACATCGGTTACCAATATTTGACCTCTAGGCAGTAACTTGAGCAACCCTTTATTCGAGAACTGATTGAGTTTTCGGCTCATGGTCTCTCGGGATATTCCGGAGTAAGACCCCATTTCTTCCCGGTTGATGGGCACGGCCAAAAGGATACCTTCCTCTGTTTTTTGCCCGTACACCGGCAACAAGTTCATAAGTACCTTTGCCACCCGCATATCTGCATTGATACCGGACAAAACATTGATGAGTTCCTCAGAACGTCGTATGCGTTCGTAGGATTTTTCCAAAAGATAAATTAAAAATTGTTGATTTTTTAATAGAACGTTATTAAAATTCCCTCTGGATATGATGATGACAATACTGTCACTGAGAGCAGTGCCGTCGTAGACATAATTGTCGCCGGACAACAGGTTTAAGCCACCGACAAAGTCACCGGCTTTGTAAATGTACATCATTTGTTCTCGACCGTCGCTGAGTACCATGCTCATTTTCATTTCTCCTTTATAGAGAATGTACATTCTTTCTGCCGGATCTCCGGATTTAAAAATAAGATCGCCCTTTTTCTTGTGCGAAATGACGATCTCTTCGTCCATTTCTGAAAACTCCGCTTCACTTAAATGTGCCAGTAACGGAATGGCCTTGTAGTTGATTTTTTTCTTCGGAAAAATGCGCGAACTCATGAGGCTCTCAGTCTCCTCTCTCTTTTTTTATCGGTTATGCCTTTTAAGATAACCAAGCGGGCTCTATCCACCGCTTCCGGTTCCGCAGGGGCAATGCCTTCTAAGGGATAGGCGATCCCCATAGCCTCGTATTTGGATACACCCATCGTGTGGTAGGGAAGGATTTCTAAGGCTTTGACATTGTCCAGACTGCCAATGAACAGTCCTAAGTTGTATAGGTCTTGAATACCGTCGGTGATACCCGGTATGACGACGTGGCGGATCCATACATCTTTTTCATTTTCATTCAAAAATTGTGAAAAATTTAAAATTGCGCTGTTCTCACAGCCTGTCAGGATTTGATGGGACCGATTATCGATGTGTTTTAAATCCAATAAAAATAAATCCGTCACTTCGATGAGTTGCAAAAATCGTTCGTACGTTTGACCTTCTCGACGAAAAGTAATACCGGAAGTGTCCAAGCACGTGTGTAGTCCACGTTGACGGGCTTCCGTAAACAAGGCGATGATGAAAGACATTTGCAATAGAGGTTCGCCGCCGGTACAAGTAATGCCACCGCCCTTTAAATAAGGGCGATAGCTCTCGTAATCTTCTAATACTTCTTCGACAGACATGTCCCGCCCTCCGGAAAGACGCCAAGTGTCGGGATTATGACAATATTGACAGCGCATGGGACAGCCTTGTAAAAATAAAACATAGCGCATACCCGGTCCGTCTACTGTACCCAAACTTTCAATTGAATGGATGCGTCCAAGCATTTCTAAATTTGCTTTATTCAAAACGTACTCCCTTCCTTTAGTTTATTCAGATTACACCATCAACATTGGGAAATGATTAAAAAATATTTTTTTAATTATTTACTCAGATCGTTCCGTGAAAGGTTCTGGATATGACTTCGTCTTGTTGCTCCTTCGTTAGACGGTTAAAATTAACCGCATAACCGGACACCCGAACGGTCAGTTGGGGATATTTTTCAGGATGTTTTTGTGCATCTAAAAGTGTTTCTTTGCTGAACACGTTAACGTTTAAGTGGTGGCCACCTTTTTCGATGTAGCCATCCAACAAGTTGACAAGGTTTTCAATTTGTGTATTGGTTGTCATTTGATTCTCCTTATTTTGTTTTTTTACGCTTCATCTATACCTTTGTGTAGGGTAGGTGTTGAACAGGCGCCACCTTGGCAGTTTTCTACAATATCTTTAAAAGCGATGTCCAAACCTTCTATGTTATCTAAGCTGATGTCGCCTAAGAAAACTTGGTCTTCCTTACCCAATGCTCCGGGAATAATAGAGAAGGTGTTGGAGATTCCGTCTCTTGCATCGCTAAAGGGTAGTTTTGCAACGGAGGATAAAGATGCTAAGGCGCCGTGAGTATCTCTTTGATGCATGGGGTTGGCACCCGGCGCAAAGGGTTCGCCCATTTTTCTGCCATCCGGTGTCGAACCGGTTTTCTTCCCGTATACCACATTGGATGTAATGGTTAAGATAGACATGGTTGGGATGGAATGTCTGTAAACATGGTGTTTTCTGATTTTATCCATGAATTTTTGAACAATCATAACAGCTAACTCATCGACACGGTCGTCATTGTTGCCGTATTTGGGGTAGTCCCCTTCTACAATATAATCTACCACAACGCCGTCTGCATCGCGTACCGGCTGAACCTTGGCAAATTTGATAGCGGATAAAGAATCCGCAACAACGGAAAGCCCTGCAATACCCGTAGCAAAATAACGTTTGACATCTTTATCGTGAAGTGCCATTTGAATCCGTTCATAAGCATATTTGTCGTGCATGTAGTGAATGACATTTAAAGTATTGACATAAACCTTTGCCAACCATTCCATCATATCGTCAAATTTTTCCAGAACATCTTCGTATTCCAAGTACTCGCCATCTACCGGGCGGTAACGAGGCCCAATTTGTACTTTGGATTTTTCATCCACACCACCATTAATGGCGTAAAGCAAACATTTTGCCAAGTTGGCTCTGGCTCCGAAAAATTGCATTTCTTTTCCCACACGCATGGAGGATACACAACAAGCAATGGCGTAATCGTCTCCTAGACCTTCGCGCATTAAGTCGTCGTTTTCGTATTGAATGGAGGATGTTTCGATAGACATTTTTGCACAGAATTTTTTAAAGGCTTCCGGCAATCTCGTCGACCATAGGACTGTTAAGTTGGGTTCCGGGGATGGCCCTAAAGTTTTTAAGGTGTGGAGCATTCTAAAGGAGTTTTTGGTCACTAAGGAACGTCCGTCCAATCCCATACCGGCAAGGCTTTCGGTGACCCAAGTCGGATCTCCGGAAAACAATTGGTTGTATTCTTCCGTACGGGCAAAGCGTACCATACGCAACTTCATCACAAAGTGATCCATGAGTTCTTGTGCTTAAACTTCTGTCAGGGTGCCTTCATCTAAATCTCTTTGAATATAAATATCTAAAAACGTAGACGTACGACCCAAAGACATCGCCGCGCCATTTTGTTCTTTGATAGCGGCCAAATAACCGAAGTACAACCATTGCACCGCTTCTTTTGCATTTTCTGCCGGTCGCGATAAATCAAATCCATATATGGTACCCAGTTCTTTTAATTCGTTTAAAGCATAGATTTGATCGCTCAGTTCTTCTCTTAAGCGAATATTCTCCGATGTCATTCTTTCCAGAGAATGCGCTTTCTGATGTTCTTTGTCTTTGACCAAACGATCGACTCCGTATAGAGCAACCCTTCTGTAGTCACCGATAATTCGCCCTCTACCGTAAGCATCGGGAAGCCCTGTAATAATACCGGAGCGTCTGGCCGCACGCATTTCGTCGGTATAGACGTCGAAAACACCTTGGTTATGCGTTTTGCGATACTTTGTAAAAATTTCTTTGACTTTCGGATCCACCGTGTAGCCAAATTCTTCACAGGCATTTTTTGCCACGCGAATACCGCCAAAGGGTTGAAAACTTCTTTTGAGCGGTTTGTCGGTTTGCAGACCGACAATCTTTTCTAAGTCTTGATCCAAATAACCGGCAGTGTGAGAGGTAATGGTGGAGATGATGTCCCCGTCCATATCCAAAACGCCACCCCTTGCCAATTCTTCTTTATTTAAAGCCAATACGTCCGACCATAATTTTTGCGTCGCCTCGGTTGCATCAACTAGAAAAGAGTCGTCTCCTTGATATTCAGTATAATTTTTTTGAATAAAATCGCGGACATTGATGGTGTCCTGCCATTTTTTTCCGCTAAATTGTCTCCAAGCATTCATATATAAAACCTCCTAGGTGATTAAACTATTTTTATCATAACGAAATAACACCGGTTCGTCTGTGACAGCGGTCACAACCGGTGTTTTTGTTACTGTTTTTTAAGATAAAAATTCGATTGCAATATTTGTGAGGCACATTTGTAAGATAGACTGCAAATTGAATGGTCGTTGAAAGGAGAAAGTTGCGGAATGTTGTAGGGACGGCAGTGCCTTTATTCGCTTGGAGTCTTGCACGGTTTGTTAGGCCTGTCAGGACGACACAAAGCGTAAGGCAAGACCCATGCAACAGGAGTCCAAGAGTTCAAGGCAAAGGCGCAGAACGATTGGTAACGACGAACTGCCACTTTGTTTCGCTCATATCGGTACCGCCTTATCAATCATCACAAAAAAACGGCTTGGAAAGTTTTCGATACGACAAGTCATGTATGATTTATTTCAAAAAATAAATCATAACGCATTCTCTATTCGCTTCGTTTCACTACACTCATATCCGAATGCGTCTTATAAAACCAATAAAAATAGCTACCCTTCAGTGTAAACACTGTGGGTAGCTACTTTTATTGGTTTTGCATGACTTGATTTACGCTTACATCATCGGCATTCCGCCGCCGCCTCCCATGGGGGGCATTTCCGGTGTATCTTCTTTGATTTCGCTGACTGCGACTTCAGTGGTCAGTAACATAGCGGTAATGCTTGCTGCATTTTGAATTGCAGTACGGGTTACTTTGGTCGGGTCGATGATTCCTTTGCTGATCATGTCGGCAAATTCATTGTTTTCGACATCATAACCAACACCCTTATCTCTTTGCATTAATTCATTAACGATTACGGCACCTTCAACGCCTGCGTTTTCTGCAATTTGACGTACCGGTTCTTCCAATGCACGACGGATAATCGATGCACCGGTTTTTTCATCTCCGTCTAATTCTTTAATGAGTTCGTCCACTTTGGGAATGGTGTTCAATAGAGCAACACCACCACCGGAAACCATACCTTCTTCAACTGCAGCTCTGGTTGCGTTTAATGCGTCTTCGATTCTGTATTTACGTTCTTTCAATTCTGTTTCGGTTGCAGCACCTACTTGAATAACAGCAACGCCACCGGCTAATTTAGCAAGACGTTCTTCGAGTTTTTCTCTGTCGTATTCGGAATCCGTTTCCGGAATTCTGGTTTTAATTTGAGCAACACGATCGTCTACTGCACTTTTATCGCCTGCGCCGTCTACGATGATGGTATCATCTTTGTCAACTTTAACTTGACGTGCTTTACCCAACATATCGATGGTGGCTTCTTTTAATTCTAAGCCAACTTCTTCAGAAATTACTTGACCACCTGTTAAGATAGCGATGTCTTGAAGCATTTCTTTTCTTCTGTCTCCGAAGCCAGGTGCTTTAACGGCAACACAGTTAAAGGTTCCTCTCAATTTATTGAGTACCAAGGTGGTTAAGGCTTCGCCTTCGACATCTTCTGCGATGATCAGTAATTTGGAACCTTGTTGTACAATTTCTTCTAAAATCGGCAATAATTCTTGAATATTCGAGATTTTTTTGTCGGTGA
>LSQX01349533.1_pt1 | contig 43048 bp, 41 predicted proteins | sample 654561 | NCBI WGS metagenome assembly LSQX01 (sample SAMN04489861, study PRJNA283612) | anaerobic digester metagenome | isolation source: 4 biogas reactors fed with cattle manure at either 37C or 55C with and... | place: Denmark: Kongens Lyngby | collected 2014 | reverse complement strand
TACGCTCTAAAATCACTCTCCTTTCTAAATCCCCAAGAAATAAAGAAACCGCCTGATTTTAGCGGGTTTGGTTACCTTTTGACTCTGGATAAGGCTCGGCTAATCACTCGCAACAATAGCCTGTGCGCTGGATTTTACCTTAATTGGTATCGTTCGCTTGTCCCATTGCTGGCCTGGATCAGCTAAAGGAGCAAGGATGTCCTGTCCGTCGTGTTTTCGAAACCAATTCCCGGCCAGGAATGCCTTAACCCCCGCCTCGGCGGACGAAACTTTATAGGTATCGTAATATGTCGATCCGTCCGGCGCGGTTTTTGGTTGGTCGTATGCTATGCCCGAAGAATACGCATAAGCGGGACTCGTAAAAATCTTTGCTCCTGATATGCCCGGCACCGGCGGTACGGCTACGTCGACCATTGGAGCATTTTCTCCAGAAAGATTCTTGGCAAACGCGGCTTGGGCGGCGGTGTTCGCCTGGATTTCTCTGCCGCTTAAATCCACCCATTTCTCGACCCACCTTGAAACGATCTTGACCGCTTGGTTCGGATCATCTGTGCGGTTCCCGTTGGCGTCCCACATTTCTTCAATGCGAGTCCCCTTTATTTCCGCTTCGTTGCACGCGGCTAAAGTCGCCGCGTCTGCCGCCGTTTGCAAGCGTGCCTGTACTGAAAAAGCACGGGAAAAATCACACCCAAGGACACCCAAAATTAAAAGCATCGCCACGAGCAGCAAAGTAAGTTCCGCCGTTCCTTTTTGGTTTGCTAAAAACTTCAAAACCCCGCACCTCCCATCTGCCCGGACAACGAAATAAGCAACGATGCCAGAGTACATATAACTGTCGGCATTGCCATAATCAACACCGCTAATTGCATTTTCTGTTCAGCGATCTTGGCTTTCCCGGCGACCTCGTTTTTACGTCGTTCACGAGCATCCCTCACCGCGTCCATCAGCGTATCCGCGACCGGAACCCCGTGTCGTTGCGCTTGCATTACCGAGGTCGCAAGTCTCCTGGCATCAAGCAGCCCTGTCCTATCAGCAATGTCCTGAAGTGCTTGGGCTAACGATGCGCCTGTTCTTGCTCTGTCCAGGGCATATTTAAGTTCAGTGTTAAGTGCCGATTGGCCCTGTGAGGCCCATTCGAGGGCTTTTGTCGTTTCCATTCCCGCCGACAACGCTCCGGCCAACCTTGCCGCGACCGGGATAAAATCTCTCGCCATCCGTTTTGTGCGCTTTCGTGCTAAATAAAGCAATACCCATTCAGGTGCTTTGATCAGCAATACAAGAATAAGCAACAATACGTGACCTCCAAATACCCCAAGGACGGCTCCTGTAACCGCGAGCAGGATCGCTGCGGCACGCAACAGGTCAACATTGTCGACCGTCAACCCTCGGGGGTGCCCCGCCGCAGCGATCAATTCTCTCATGTCCGGGGGACCGACGATTGTCGCGACCAAAGGATTATTCGCCGCTTTCCTCACAGCATTAATGATCTCTTGTTTCCAGGATGCGCCGCGCCGTCCTCTGTCGAACGCCGTTGTTTCACGGTTCAATTTATAGCTGTATAACCCGCATATCGTTGCCCCCGCAAAAAGAAGAGGCACTATCCAGGGTACATTGAACACAAAAGGGCTTATTGTAATCCTCTCCTTTCTTCCTCAATCGGCATCGACCGATTGAATGATGGTTACTACCCACCCGATTCCCACAAAATACAGGACTAATCCGACCAACAACGCCATCCTTCCGAGCGAGGTGTCGATCAGTGGCCGGAATAAATCGGGCGCTATGAACATCATCAAAACAAAATAAGCGAGCGGAAACACCGTGACTAGAACCGCCGAAATTCTAGGCCCTTTGGTGTGCTGGTGCATCATATGCCTGGACGATATCCCTTCTTTCAGGTTTAACAAGGTAGCACGCAACAAATCGAGAGAACGTGACCCCCCAACGCTCTTGTAAAATGACACCGCATCAGCTAATTCCTGCGTTTCCCAACAAGGATACCGCTCAGCCAACCCTCGAAAAACCAGGGCTTCATCGTTTCCGGTGCCAACCTCCGCCGCCATACGCCGGAATTCCGATTTTACGGGTTCGGCGCAAAATTCCGCCCCGTCATCAAGTGCCCTAGAAAGAGGCGATCCTATTGCGAGCGAACCCAACATCCCCTCCATTGCAGGTTCGAGAGCTTCCCTGAACTTTACTAATTTCCTTTTCTTAATCATGTTAGATACGATTCGAGGCCCCAGAAAAGCCCCTGCAATTCCAAGGACCGGTGAAAATACGGGGTCGAAGAACGAACCTGCCATAAACAGAGCTCCCCCGGCCAACACAGCAATTGCCCCCGCCTCACTTGTCGTTTCCAGTCCGCCCAGATTGACATTCCATAACCTTCGCATCGTTTCTAATGCGTTGGTCGTATCCGTCACTTTTTTGCGCTCTCGAATTAGCGGGTTATGTTCTCGGTACGCTATTAAAAACAACCCGAAACACAGGAAAGACAGGACCACAGTTATCCACACCGCAATGAGATTGACGCTAACTTGCATTGAAAAACCGCCTCATTTCTTCGAGTTCTTCAGGAGACAACGACATGACGACTTTTCGTTTATCCAGGAACTTTGGGATCTCTCCGGTTGGTTTCAATTCTCCTAACGGTTCTCCGTCCTCACCGTCCCCTTTGTACTCAAAAGAATACAAAGGCACGACCTCCGGGAACGCATCGGGCTTGTTCTCCCGGCGGATCTCGCAAATGTCTAACACCCGTCGGTGCCCATTTATCTGCCCTAGATAAATTATCAGTTCCGCCGCCGCGATTGCCCCGGCACGGGAAGAAAAAGAACTATACGCCCCCGTCCTATAGGTCGCCAACATATCAGCTAGTCGCAACGGAACTTCCTCCGGCGCTTCCGCATGGAGGGACGACAACGACCCCGATATTCCAAGGTTCATCGCTTGCAATACCCAATAGGCGGTAGTTCCGTCCCGGCATTCCGAACAAATCACCCGGCTAGGTTTTGAGCGAAGAACCTTCTCGAAGATCAAGTCCATTGATACCTCACCTTCTCCTTCTACCCCTGCTTTCCGGGGCTCGAAGACTACTGATCGCGGTATGGGGAGGTCGGGCCGATCAGGGTCGGGCAAGCCGACCTTGGTCTCCGCCGGGTCCTCGATGAATACAAGCCGTTCTGACCGGTTGACCCGCAACAAAAGGGCATTCATTAACGTATTTTTTCCTGAACCAAAAGCCCCGGCCACAAAGATATTACTTCGCGCCTTGACCATATAATGGAACAAACGTATCATCCACACGGGAAATAGTTTTCTTTCGGCCAATTCTTCAAGCGTAAACAGCCGGGTGAACTTCCTGATGACAAGGCTTGTGCCGCGCACCGATACGCCCGATAAGAATACCACGGCTCTGGAGCCGTCCAACAACCTAAAATCCTCGATGGGGCGCGCTTCGTCCACTTTCCTGCCGGTCGAGGCGGCCAATCGGACGGCAAATTTTTTCAGATGTTCTTCAGACATGAAAGTTTTATGCCACTCGAACAACTTCCCGTCCTTTTCGTACCATATGGATTTGTAATCATCGACCCATATGTCGCTTACATCAGGGTCGTCCATAAGCTCGGACAGTGGGCCGAAGCCGTAAATGTCTCTGAGCAAGGCATCCACTAAACTCAACGACCCTCCAATTTCAACGATGATGTCTTTCAGCAACCGGCGCGCTTCGTCGCGATTGGTTAATGCGTCCGGGTTTTTGCTCCATGCACGGGCGAAGAACATTTCCCGTACTTTTTCCAAATCCGCCTCTGTTTGCTGTATGGGATTACCCATCTTTATCGCATACATGCTGTTCATCTGAATCCCTTCTTTCAAGTTAAATACTGAGCTAAGACATATGCCCAAGCCGCAATCCCCAGAAATGCTCCAAGCGGCACACGAACATTCCTAATCCCGCTTTTCATCATTTGTGGTATACTCCATACCGTTGCCAACAAGCATCCCAATAAGATCACACTTGCGCCGCCGTGCCACCCAAACCACATGCCGATGCCAAAGGCCAGCTTGATGTCGCCTCCGCCGATGTCTCCAAAAAATGAGGTAATCACGAATGCTCCTCCTGCTAGGACGGCTCCTAACAATGCGTCCGGCATCCGGTTAAACAACAATGCCGTTGCCAAGCCACCTAAAGCAATAAAGGCCGTTAACCAGTTCGGCAATATATAGTTTTTAAAATCCGTGTAAATACAGATCGCCATCGGCAAAAGACACCCAATAAGCAACGCTAAGTCCTGAGCTGCCATGACTGCTACTTACCTTTCTTGACCCAAGGAAAGAGTCTAAATCGTCTCTTTTCCTGTTTGGTTTGCCATACGATGTCAACGCCGGAAACGGCGCGGCATAACCCTGACACAGCATTAGAGAAAGGGGAATCGGGATATATATAGACCAGCGGCGCGCCCTTGAACTCGCCCCCTTCGGTCCTGAAATTGGGGTCCTCCGGTAGCTCTCCTTTAAGCGGCAATGCGGTCCCTATCCCCTTCGACAGCGCATAAACGAAATCTCGGGTTGTGAACCACTTAGGGGACACCCGGTTTAAAACCAGCGACGCTTTGCTGGTATCTCCCAACAAACGCTTCAACTCGTTGTTGTAGGCATCGATCATTAACCGCATCGTCTTGTAGCTGAAATCTGAGACCAACAGCACGTCTGAGGAAGCTGAAAACACCGACAACACTACGTCACGTCCCAACAATGCGACGCCGTTGTCGATGATGGTTATATGGAAATACCGCTTGCATCCTGTCAAAATGGCCTCAACCAGCGACAAGCTGAATTCCAATTTCTCGTCGGGACGGAAAGGCGGAGCGAGATACCACACGTTCGCGCCCTCGTGGTAGTTCATCGCGCCGGATACGTCCTGCCACCTCACCGTCGGGCCGTCGAGATCGCGCCATAAACTGGCTGTTTTGGGGTTTTCGTCGGGGCACCAAGTATATACCCCAGATGAGCCATCGAGATTAAAGTCTAACAACGCAACGCGAACTGGTATTCCGGTCTTTTCCGTTTGTTGCTTTGCCCACATCCCGAAAATCGCCGCCATATTTTCAGCAACGGTCGTTTTGCCGACCCCTCCTTTCGGCGAAAAGACTGCTATGGTCTTAGACGGGAGGACATGTGCCGCAATTTCAGGGGACACGAATCTTCCCGAAGGGATCTCCTGTTCTTCGAACCGGAACCTATTAATCGGGACACGACTTAACGCCGATGCGACGCTCTTGACGGCATCCGCGGGGTTTGCAGACACGCTGATTACGCGGTTCTTCGCCATCCGGTTCCATTCTTCCGCCGTTATCGGTCCCGACACGAACACTTGAAGATTCATTCTGTTCTGAGCAAGTGCTGTCGCTGCTTCCGACCATTGAGGAGAGGACGGCACTAACAAACCGTCTGGGTTGACTTTATCGAGCAATACATAAAGGTCGTGCGGGGACACCGCCTCGCTGACCACTTGCACGCGGCCAACCGCCGCCTGTTTGCATTCCTGGATGAATTCGGGCGGCCCTCCGATGAATAGTGTTGCGTTCACGTTATTATTCACCCCTTTGCGTAATTGCGGCGGCAAGCGGTTTCAAGATCAGCAACATCGATTGATCGCCCTGCATCCCCTGGAGAATCTTGTTCAATTCCATTGCCGGAACCGCCAGCACTATCCCCTGGGACGGCTGCTCTCCTTGTTGCGGTATTACGGTTGTTGCGCCTTGTAGGACCAGAACGTCTTCCAAGGCTAACGTCGGTAGGCTACCCTTGGGCCTGAGATACACGTCCACTTTGTCGCCTTCAGCCAAATTCCCCGCAACCGAAGTGTATAAATCGTTCGGAATTGCTACCGCGACCCGATCTCCCCCGAGCATGGCTAATTTCCCCGACATCCCCGCATTTTCGATAGGTTGAAACATGCTCTTGCGAAGCACTGTACCGGTAGGGATAAATCCCTTGGGGACTAACCCCATTAATTCGGTAGTTGAGCGAATAGTGTCCGCATAAAAATTGCCTCTTGCCACGTCGACCTGGTTAAGGTTATTCAGGCTTTCCAGGGACACCGGGGTTATATCAGTCCCCGCCGCCAATGCTTTTTCGGTAGCAGAAAACGACCTAACTGTCACGACCGAGATTGTCCCAGCGCAAAAGGCTAAAAATAACGCACCAACTAGCCACAATTTGTAGTTTTTTAGCACCCTGCCATCTCCTTTCTACTGAGAGCATTAAGTACCGTTTCCCCGAGTTTCGTAAACGCCGTATCGAAATCCACGCTGTGTCCAAACGGTAATTTCCCTTGCGTTTGCGCCGTATGAAGCGCGATTTCTTCTTCCGGTCCACCTGGGATTCCAAGGATATTTTCCAATCCGTATTCCCCCGCGTACACTTCGGGAGGGAAACCTGCACCCGAGAACACCTTGTTAACTACTAATATATCGGTTCTCCATCCCCCGTTAATCCAGGCCCCTGTTCTTTGAAATGCTGGCGGTGTACCGTCTGTAACTACCACCACAAAATCCGCTTTGTCGTAAAGAATCGAGGCGGCATCTTTCAATCCGATCTCTGCGATCAGAACTCCACATTTTTTCGGTTCTACGACCGCGCCCTTTGACCCGCAATAGATGTAACGACCGCTATTGACCGCATCGTCGATCGAGGTTCCAAAAAACGTGTAGCCAATAAGCGAGTCGGAGATCTCTACATATAACGAATCATTGTCCGCTAAGATCCCCGCAAGTCCTGCCGCAGTAGTCGATGCCCCTACACCCGGTCGAATACCAAATACCATCACCACTTTATCCGCGAGCGATATTTGCTGCTCTAACCATTGTGCCAAAGGAGTTTGCTGGTTTGAGTTCTGCGGTGCGCCGTGGTTGGTGGTTTCCGGTATTTTCTGGTTTTCCTCTTCGTCCGTCTCATAGATCGCTGGCTCTTCTTCCGGCTTTTCTTGTCCGCTTGCTTCCCATACTGGAATTTCCGGGACTAAATGTTCTTTGATGGCTTGCTCGGCAAGCTCAACCACGACCCGTGCGCTAATCCCCGTTCCCCGCAAAGCCGGGCCGATGGTTTTCCCCGTCCCGTCGACTACCGAACCGTTATCCAGAAACAACACGCATTGATTCGGAATCCCACACATCCCGGCCATCTTTTCTCGCTTAATCCCCTCAGCATTTCGGATTCCGGCCACCAAGACCACCGGGACGCCTAAAGAACTTATTTTTTCAAGTTCTAGCGTATCGGTTCCTTTTCCCGGCACAACAATAATGGCGTGCTCTCCGGGGGTAAATTCACTGAACGGTTTAACCTCGTATCCGGCCACTTCAAATGCTCGGATAGCCTGAGCGTTTTCGCTTGCAACAAAGATCAACTATTTCCTCTCCTTTCCTAAAGGGGCGGGTTTCCCAAGGGCAAATCCCTGAATTCCTGCGTCCCATCCTCGGTCAAGCAACCATTGTAAATCCTTGGGGTTCTCAACCCCTTCAAATATCGGGTAGATCGAGTGACGCACAATCGTCTCAACTATACTGGACAATAGTCTTTGACGGGCCGTATCCTCCGCAATTCCGTTAATTAGGACGCGGTCAATTTTAACGTAATCGAGATGACAGCTCATCAACACATCGAAATTAGAGGCCCCGGTCCCGAAATCGTCCAGCGCAATAAAGAACCCCCGTTCGACCCAAGCATTGATTATTTCCGCTAGGACAGTACACTCCGTTAGTTGCTGTTCTGATATCTCGATGCAAATCCGGGATGTAGCAACGCCGCGATTCTTTAGAACTCGCTCCACTTTGGCTATAAAATCCCGACGAAGAAACGACTTTCCGGTTAGATTGATAAACACCATGCACGATTCCCGAACTAGGACTTCATCCACGGCACGCTCGAAAATCAATAATTCCCATAGATCAAGAAGGTTTTGCTTCGTTGCGGCCTGTAAGGCTTCGATCGGAGAATCCCCCGACCGGGGTCGTAATAGTGCCTCGTACCCCAAAGGCTCGTTAAGTGAGTGAGCGTGAAAAATTGGTTGGTAATGTAGCTCGAAATCTAGGTTCAGACCATCACCCCCTGAGATTTTTGAATTTCCTCGACCAGCCCTTTCACCGCTTTTTTCGCCTCGCATTTCCCTAACACCGGGGGAATATATTTCTTGCCGTCGAGTGCTTTTGTCTCGGCGGCCACAAACGCCGAATCTTCTGGAACCGTGCTGTACGCCGACGCGAAACCTAGTATCGCCGCCGCATCCCGTGGGGTCATGGCACCATCCGCCCCGACGCGATTGATGATTGCCCGAACCTTGCTTCCTCCGATTTCTGCCATTTCTTTGCCTCGGAACCGCGCTACCGCCGATAATGCCCCCCTAAACGGTGTAGACACTATAAATACAATCCCGCATTGCTTTAGCGCGGCGATGGTCGAAGGAGACGCGACCCTGGCCCCGAAATCAAGCACTACATAAGGGTATTGCGCCACCAATTTACCGAGGAGGTTGTTAATCTGAATTGGTGTGGGCGACCATCCAGGGTAATCAAGGGGCGCGGTTATCACATGAACCCCGCCAGGGCCTTTTACCACTCCGGTCGAAGATTCAACGGCATTTCGCAAATCTACCGGGGGTAATGTCCCTTCATTCCATCCGCATAATGTCGTTAGTCCGGCTTTGTCCGTGTCGAGATCAACGAGGCACACCGGATGTCCTTCCGATGCAAGTAACGCCGCCGTATTGAGGGCCAGGACCGTTTTCCCCTGGTATCCTTGCGCTCCGGAATAGAACCCCACAACAACCCCGGCGACCTTTTTTCTGTCTGCACTGGGGCTGATGCTATGCTCGCTCATATTTGAATCCGGGATTTCGACAGATTGGCGACGGGACAACGCCCCGCCGAATCTTTCCTGCAAAATCGCTACGACCGCGTTTTCATTAGCAATAGGGATCACCGATTCGCGCGCTAATTGGTCGGAGGAAAAAAACAAATCCATCCCCGCCCCGACGATTAAAGTCGGTTTGTCCCTTGGAACCCTCTTGAATGTTGCCGGGTCCGCAAGTGCGACATCGTAGTCATCGTGTTCGTAGAATGTGGTGTCCCAGCCCAAGTTTTCCAATGTTGCGGCGAGCGATTGCGCTCTACCCAACAACAATGCTTTTCTGTTACTGATTGCTTCTGTAGGCATTGGTGATGAGATTCCCTCGAACCCTTTATTCTCTCTGAACGGGGTAACGAAGGGTTCTTCATCATTCTGTATCTCAGGACTTGCCTTGCGACTAAAGATCCGTGCCAAAAAGCTCTTTTTTGAGGTTTTACCTCCTTTCAATTCCACAAGTGGTCGCCCCATCGCTATTTCAGCCAGTTCACCAGCACTAGGTATATCCACGGGCAACCGAATGGTAGGTCTCTTTTTTTCAGGGATAAACGGAATCGTAACTACCGAGCGCGTGACGCTGGCCGCGCCGAGATTTCTAACCATTTCATCCTGGCGATACCCTCCGCGTGGGGTACGTTGATTGATGACCAAGACCCATCCCTCCGGTGGTTGCATGGACGCAGCCAGAAAACGTCGCGCCCGATCCAATGCTTTCCCGTCGGTATCCAGAACCAAAAACGAGACATCCGCCCTCTCTATGATCCCGTCCCAGAAAGGGGCGCGCACGTCGGCCCCTAGATCCATCACGACCGCCTCAATCCCTGTACTTTCGGCCTGGGCAATAAGTTCTGTCAACCCATCCTCGGCTACGCTTTCCCCGTTGTTTTCCGGTCGAGGAATGACCACCACTCCCCCCGGCCCCGTTAACGATGATCTCCACGGGTCAGGAAAATCCCGCCACGATGCTACCGTTGGATGTGGTTGTCGCGCCTCGTCCGCAAGACCGAATACCCTAATGGAATCACCGACCGCAAGGTCAAGGTCGATAAACAATGTCTTAATGCCTCGCCGTGCCAACCCCTCTGCAAGTCCGGTCGCTATGAATGTTTTACCCGCGTCCGTTGCGGGGGAAGTAATCGCTATCAATCGCATAATATGTTACAACCTCCGCTCTATAATACCTCGGTCAATTCCATTAACATGGTTTTCAAGTTATTCCTCGCTGACGCGGCCATCTCCGGGTCGCCCAAATCCCGGATGCCCTCCGCCACATCGTCCGCAGAAAGCACGGCCCCACGCGATAATTTCGTATTTCGTTCGAACACTACCGCGAGTTCCTGGGGTTGGGTACAGAGTTTGTAAATACCCCCGAACCCGTAGACCCGGTATCCCCACGAACGCAACGTCCGCGCCAACCTACGCACTTTCTGGCGTGTGTCGGTGGTATCCTCGCTATACAACGCCACCGCCAATTCTTTGGTCGGCGCGGCCCCGTCCGATAATTCCAATAACGCCAACAGTTCCTCTGCTTTCGATAGCTTTTTACGCTTTTGTTTTCGCTGGTTTGCTTGTGTCATCTGCGCTTCCTCCCCGTTTTTTCTTCACTTCGAATAACGTGCATTTTGGGTCTCCCCGGTTCCAGCACTCCCTGGATCTCAGCTATCTTGGATAAGACCACATTAATACTTGAATCAAATGCGTTGAACAACAATGAATCCCCCAGAACCTCGGCCATATCCCGCAAGGATTCCGACGAGGTCCCGCGAACCCTCGCGGCGGCGACCAACCGTTCTCGGTGTCGTTCGAGCACAAGGGACAACGCGGTCGCTAAACCTGCGGCCTCTCTGGTCGCCTCTTGTATCAGGTTTTGGAATTCAATGTGTTCCGGTGACCATTGAGGCGGTTTGGGCCGTTCCTTTTCCTTTTTCAGTTCGGCCCGAGCGTGATCCAGCATCCGGCGAAGATTGGCCGCCTCATCGGTCGCGGTACGGGCCTCGATTTCACGCTTCTCCTTTTCCCGAAGGATCGTTACAAGTTGGTTTTCCAACCGCTCCTTTTCTTTCAGGATTTCCGCCGCGTTTTTCCGGGTTTCCTCGATTTCCATTTCCAAGACAGGGTCGGTCTTGTAAACCACTTCTCGCCCCGCCCCGGCAAGTTTCTTTTCCGCCTCGGCCAAGCGGGTTTCCAGCGCTTCTTTTTCGCGGCGTAAGGAATCAAATTCCCTGCGCAAATCCTGGGCCTCTTTGGTTGAAAGGCCGCACACTCCCGTTTCTCCGAGGGTTGTGAGCAAGGTCTCCTGTTCCTCCGGCGGGAGGAACGCGAGAGAATAGGCGGCAGTCTGCCCAAGTTGGCCGCTGGACACGAGTTCCTGCAAGGGAGGAATAAGGTCGTTGAGCTTGAGGAGACGTTGTAGTGAATCACTACTTTCGCCAAGGGTTTCGGCCACGTCATTTAGGTTTTTCAAACCCGCATTTTGCGGTTTTGATCTCCTGTTACCTCCTCGCCTAATACCCCAATACTCCTTCAAAAACTTCGCTCTTTTTGCTTTCTTAACTGGATCACGGCATACTCGACGTTCCTCGTTATCCGCTACCAGCAAATACTCGGCATCCTCCCCGGACACGTCCCATACTTGGACTGGAACCCTTTCGATGCCCAATTCCCGAGCAATCGCGAGCCTGACATGCCCGGCGACCACAGTGTAATCGGGCAAGATTTTAATAGGGTCGCGGATACCGTGGGTGGCGATGCTTTGTTTGACCGCCTCGTATTCCCCCGCATCCGGCGGGGAAAAGTATTCTTTGTTTTTCGGGTGCGGTTTCAACAAATCAATGGAAACAAAACTATTCAAACCGATTCTCCTTTCCTATTGTGCTGGCGGCGACAACCAGACACCGGGGTCGCAAGGGGTCTGGTTCATGCGGACCTCGAAATGAAGATGCGGCCCGGTAGACACCCCTGTATTACCCGATAACCCGATTACCTGACCTTGCTCGACCTTATCCCCCTCGGCGACCAGATACCCGCTTAAATGCCCGTAGTAAGTTGACATCTCGCCCGATTGGATAACGATGCATTTTCCGTAGACGCCGGACGAACGCGCACTGACTACCCGACCCGCAATAACGCTGTAAACCGGGGTTCCTTCAGGGCAAGCTATGTCGACGCCTTGGTGAAACCCCAATTTGCCGAATAGGTGTCTGGGACCGAACGGAGACGTTATCCTCGTAAACTCCGCCGGGAGAGGCCATATCCCCTCGCCCTGCGGGGACAAAGATTCCGAATACATCCCGGCGCGATGCAACACCCCATCCACGTAACTCCAGGACCGGTTGTATTGGTACAACGCCCGGCGGGGATCATCAGCAAACCCCTTGTCGGCCAAATACCGCGCCGCCGCAAAGACCGCGTCCTCCGGGTCAAACGGGTCCGCAACACCGTCCCCGTTGGCGTCAACGCCGTAACCCCCATATTGCTCGATGGTCTCCGGGTTGGTATCCCAAGAAGGAGGTTTGTTCGATGCAGCGGGGTTATTCATGCCCGACCACGTGGTAGGCATAAATTGCATATATCCCACCGCGCCCTTGGAGGACGGTCCCATATCCAATCCGAATCGCGATTCTGTCCAGGCAATGGCGGCCAGAACCGCCCACGATACCCCGTACCTGTCTTGCGCCTGCATGAATGTGTCCAGGGTAATCCCTATATCCTCGGATGCGAGGGCGGTCGGCGCACCGGATAGAAACCCACCTCGGGGACTGGTATCCGGGACCATAAAGAACACAAAAAAAACAGGGACCATTAAAACAAGGAATAGGTTCCCTATGATTCCGACAACTGTGAATATTACTTTCTTTTTAATTGATCGCCACCCCCTAACTGTCGTCAGTCGGGGGTGGAACCCGTTCGTCGTTAAATTGCTTTTCTGCAAGGTTCTCGGGCATCCTCTCCTGTCGAACACGGATACGGGGCTTAGGTGGTGTGACGCTCGTTTGCCCACTCGTTTCATTCAGGGTTGCTTGGGGTTTATCTCCACCTTGCTTATCGTTTTCCCTCTGATGCGAAACGGTCCCGTCGCGGTACGGGGGGACTTTTTCATCTTGATAATTTTTAACACTGGGTTCTCGGTTCTCTGTATGTCCTTCACCGGATCTTTGTGGAATAGATTTCCTTACCCCGGTTTCTTCTTTGGCGATCTCCCCCGAATAAGGCAAGCGTTCATTTTGTGATTCCTGTTTGTCACTAGATTCATAATTGCGACTACTGCCAAAGGTTTGTTCCTCTCGGGGCTGAGATGCTGCTTGCCCTTTCGTTTGATCGTTAGCACGTGATACCATATTCGGTGCCGTCGTATTGTCTCCATCCATTTCACGCTCCAAGGTCGTAAACCGGAAACGCGCTTGGAAAGTTGGGGGTTCTGTAGGGCGAGGCGTTTCATCTCCGTTTCTCAAGTAGGTCGTACCACTATCTTTGCCCTTATTATCATCGGGCATATTAACTTCGTGCCCGACGCGCTTCGCCGAATCCTCAACAGCAGGCGGTTTCGGAGGAGCTTCCTCTATGTCGTCGGCAACGCGTTCCTGTGCCTCTTCACCCCCGTCGTCTCTTCTCTGCCCCGGATAAGAGGTTCCTTTTCTTCGCATCATATTACGAAACATCTGTGTCCCCCTAGATCGGCGACGCGAGTACAGCATCCACCGGGGAACCCCGGAAAGCGCGGACAAAGCGAAAGAGAAAATCAATTTGTGCGCGAGTACCGCCCCAATGAATATCAAGGTTATCAATAAACATGCAAATCCAATCATCTAAGCACCTCCGCTCAACCCATCAGTCCCCGCGACACAGCGCAAACCAAGAACATGACGATCCCGAAATACAAGCCGTAACCCACCTTCACGCTCAAAGCGGCAATAACCCACCTAAAATACTTGACCATCAGCGCGATCCCGGTATCCCCGGCCAGACCTAACATCAACCCAAGAGGAAGGAAGATCGCCAGAACAACAATTGCAATCTGCGCTAAGATGATTGGCAAGGCTATCACGCAACAAAAAGCGATATATGCGGTCGCCGGGAGAAGCGACCAGAACGCCGCCGTCAAATGGTTCCACGCAGAAAGTCCCCCAGGGGCGCAGGTTACTACCGTTTTAACGTGGTCTCCGTGGTCAATGTTCATGTCCGCGAGTGCGACAAGCACATTGTCCCGAAAATCATCGTCTCCACCGAGGAACAACGTGTCCGCATAAAGCCCCTGGTTTTTTGAGATTGCGTCCAATTCAGGGATTGTCAACCTTTTTCCGAATCCACTCGGGGGCGTTCCTCCCTCAATTTCGTCTGTCAATTGCTTGATTTTTGTCCATTCCTCAGAGGTAATCTTCAAGGTTGATGCGTCGTTGGTTCCGAACTGCCCCCACCCCCAGGGCGACATAACCATCGTCACCCACGCCGAATTGGTAACGCCAATAAGTCCACGGTCAACGGTCGTCAGCGCCCCCGCCGCGTCCTCGCCGACTAGGTCTTCAGAAGCAATGATCGATGCGGCGCTCAGGCTGATTCCTGCCAACGAATCGGTGAAATCCAACGTCGAACCGATTATCCGGTCGCTCTCTGCAGCATAGATCAACGTACCCGCAACACACATCACCGCAATCAGCACCGAGGACAACGATCTCATGTATTGCCCTCGAATCATCCATAAAACGATCTGCACGGCAAGCACCGCGAGCAAGAGGATAAAGACTACCCGTGCGTAAGGAAATCCGTCCTCGCCGGAAATAGGCGATGCAAGCCCCCTCACCGACTCGGAAATCCACCCAATGGATTGCTTCGCCCAATCAACGTTGAATGCGAAGAACACTATGTTATTGCCTAATGAAACAAATATTTTGGTCACCGCAAAAATCATGTTCGCGAAAAAGTTAAGAACTGAGGTCGCTCCGTTGGTCGCCCATTTCGATAGAAAATTAATGCCCCCGCTTTTTGGAGCATTGGCGAAAACATAAGAATCGGTCGGCCAGTTTAGCCAAACCAATGAACTGGTTATATTTCCATACCGGCTTTCCATGTCTTTTAATGTTTGGCCAACGTTTAATGTATCGTCAGTATTGCGAGCCAGTTCTTCTCCCGCCCTTTTTGTTAACGCGTAATTGACAGGGAGATACATGGAATGCAATAACCGTTCGCTAAATACGTCCCTTTCGCCGACTTGGTAGTTTTCGGCGGGGGTCTGGTCGCCGGGGTACGTCCGTCCCCATGCGGTCGGAGGGAGGACGAGCGCATTAAAGACAAAGATGCCCAGCAACAAGGCGGCCAGTATTCCGCGATTAAGTTTTTTCTGCAACGTCCTCTCTCCTTTCCGCCAAAACAGGTTTCGTGTCGAACACTTCTCCAAGATACCGCGGGTGCAGATCAACATACAACCAACCAATACGGCCCTCCGCATCGCGATACAAACATTGACCTGGGCGCAACCCAGCAAAGGTTTCCAAGGGAACCGCGTCGGTCGCCGCCCCCAGCACTTTTAATGCGGCCCCGGATTCCTCAGCGTCTAATGCCCGAAAACAATAGACCTCGCTCACGTTATTCACGATTGATGGAGAATTCATGTCCATAACGTTCTGAGTGATGAGCGTCGGGATCAAATTGAACGACCGCCCAATCCGAATCATCTCCATAATCAAACGCTCGCCCTCAGAGGTCGATGTTACCGCCCACGCCTCGTCGATCGCTTGCATCTTGACGGCCTCACGGGGCAAAGCGAACGCCATTTCCCTGGCCGCCGCCGCCAAAAGAAACATAATCGCTTGCCCTTGTCGTTCGCTCTCTGTCCACCGTTCCGGTGCCGAACCGGGCCGGGGTAACGGCAATTCCTTTATGCTCAGCACCACCATCCGCGCCGCCCCGGAGAATATCTCCATCCTCCCGTTTCCAGCGACCACCCGGCCAATGTCGGTTTGTGACAACGCGGTCAGGAGATAAGTCCCCTGCAAAGCCTCTTGCCGGGTCATTTCGTGCGGAGATTCCTTAGCAACCTGGGACAAAGCAACGCTGAAACCGCCTAAGTTCAAACCTGAATCTGGGCCGTTGAACACTTTCTCCAACGCTTGCGAGATTGCGATTCGCCTTGGCTCGTTGTTCTGGGCGTTCAACGCCAGCGTCAAATAATCCATTGCGATGGATTTTGCCCTTGCAGGGTCGGGAGAAAGGGTAAACGGGTTAATCTGTTCCCCGCCTCGCGGCGACAGGTCGTATACCCGCGTAATACCAGGGAATAATCGTTTGAAAACGAAATATTCCCCTTTCGGGTCGATGGCGAGTACGTATCCCCCGGCGAGCACGGTGAAATAGGCTTTCTGTTTCGCGAGAACGCTTTTGCCCCCACCCAGGGAACCCGACACCAAAACAGCGTTGGTTTTATTAAGCTCTCTGGCCGGACGGCCAGGAGACCAGAATACCGGGGTTTGTCCCGACCACCCTTGCAAGAATCCTCGGGGATCGCCCAATTCCGTCGCAAAATGCGGCCCCAGCGATGCAATGTATCCAGGGTCGCATTCCACCAATGGGGCCGCGCTCTTTGCCCCCGGCAAGAACGAATACAACGAATCAAGTTGTTTCCCGAACGGCGCAACCACCCGGAAATTGAGCCCTAGAAACCTCTCCTGGATTTGCTGCCCCCGGGTCCGGGTTTCGGCCTCGTCTTGCCCCGCGACGGCAACACATACTGACAACGAGGCCAACGGTTTCCCGGCCTCGATTTGAGCCAACAAAGCTTTCCCATCTAGAAACCCGGATTCTTCCGAATAATCGGTTTCCTCGCCTACCGCCAGTGCTTCTTCCATTTGCGCTCGTAGTAATCGACGTTTGGTGTCCACTTTCCTCGCCGCTGCGTGAGGCGGCAACACCTCGAAATGCATTACAACATCAAATGGGAACCCCAACGAATCGGGATTAAAGACAGCGCGCCCACCACTTGGCATCTGCCGCGGATAATCCACGAAATGGAGGAACGATTGTGTATGGGTTTTCTTTGTATCTTTGATCTCCAAGAAATCAAGTTTTTCCTGCACCTTAGCCCCGTTGGTGAACGCCGCAATGGTTCCGGGGGTCATACGACCCGCCGAGCGCTCAGGCAACGGTATCGGCAAGACCCCGGCCCTATCAACCGCCCGGCGGATGATGAAATCGAGGTCGAGGAAATCCCCCCGGAAAATCCCGTACCGTTTCAATTTCGCCGCCAATCCCTCTTCAATCTCACGAGCCGCCGCGATTGTTTCCGACGACACAGAGAGAGCCGGGGCCGTAGTGCCAACCGTCATAGCTATTTCCCGGAATTGCTCAATGAGTTGTTTAAAATTCGCAATCCCTTGGGATCGTTTTAGTTCGAGGACCAAGTAACGGCGTAACCGCCGTGCGCCCTGGGATAACATGGCGCGAGCAGACCGGGCGTGCCGGATGCTTTCCTCGTTTTGTTTCGCACCACGCAAGCACGAATTCAAGTATTCGCCCTCATCGACGTTCATTTCTTCCCACAGCAACAGTATTTGACCGTGCCCGGCGAACCCGGACAACATCTCCTCCAGGATGCCTACGACCATCTGTTTCCGTTGCTGGTCGAAAAAACGGTACGGCAGAGACGGTAAGCGATAGAAGGCATGGATTCCTCTGTTTTGGTCGAAAATGATATTGTCTACAAACGCTTTTATCGGGAATTGCCGCATTGTTCCGCTCCTTCCCCTGAAAAATGTAACGATGACCAATGGACTCTTTGTTCCTTTTGTCGAGTGAGAATTTCTCCCGAGAAAACCATTGTTTTAGGACGTATCGCATATAGGATGAGCGATCCGAGAAAACTCGGCAACGACCTGCCTTGTGGATCGATTTTCAAAAATGCCCAAGTAACAAGGAAAGCGACTAGCACCCCGGCCAATACCTCGTTAGTCTCAGCAACCGCCGCTAACGGTTTCCCGATGAACATGCTAGGGAATAAAACCAACAAGAAAACGAAAAGCCCGTCCAAAGGGATTGGGCGAGGCAACGGCTTGTCGCCTATCGCATGGATTTTCCACTTGATTCTGAACAGGTTTTTGTAGCTTGAATAGGCGATGTCAAATCCCCCCTAAACGCGATAACAGCCAACGATCCTTTTTCTCAGCCTCAACAATGATCGTTTGCCGCAAGTTATCAATTCCTGGTGTTGTTACGACGGCCTGTATTACGGCTCGCGCACCCCGTTCGGTCGGTTCATAAGCGGTGATTTTGCAATCTTTCATTTCCCACTCGCCTAGCGACCGAATGTTGGTATTCGGTAACGTGAAATTACTCAAATCATCTCCTCGAAAATACAAATCGAGGGCTTGCTTGGTGAAACCAACAAAATCCTCAGACGGAGATTCCTTTTCAATTAATTTTTCGGGTTCGACCCATCCCCCTGGGTCTAATGGAACAATAACGGGCAGCCCTACGATTTCTCCTTTCCCTTTATCTACCCGCACCGTGACCTCAACCCGTTGGATGAACGGGTTCCATGCAAAAACCGGAGCGTCGGTCGCAAAGGTCTCCTTACTCTGCGACCATCGTTCGCCCTGAATCACCAGAGATGTCCGCCATAGCCCTTGTTCAATGCGGTCGATGCCGATAACGGCGGCGGAGGTCGTTTTCTGTTCTCCTTGAGGCACGGGAATTGTTTTATTCAGCCAGGCCCCGATTCTGGTCTGATAATCGTTAGGGTTTTTGACGGAAAACGTGCCCCAATCGACCACGAACCCCCGTGCAGTTTCCCTCGCAACCCTTTCCTCGGCAACCATTTCGGGGGTAATGGCGCGACCTTTAGCATATGATGTCGCATCGGCCACTAACCGCATTGAGTACCACGAGAAAAAGAAACAACCGATCAATGCGAACCAAAACACCGAGGCAGCGATCCACCTAAACGCGATTTTCTTCTTGTCCATCAAATGCCTCCTTGTTTGGCTAGTTGTTCAATAAGGTTGAATGCTGAAACCGTTTCTTGGTAGGTCATAGTCTTGTCGACCGCAAAATACTTGTCCACTATTGCCCCAGTTTTCGGGTCTCTCACAATCACCCGCGAGCCGGAAACCCAACACACCTGGCCGTCTAAAGCCTCGGCACGTTTTGGGTTCATCCCTTGCGCTCTCCAGGTTTGCCCGTCCCTTTCGTTAGCAGACACAATGCCTTGGGCTAACCCCTGGGAGGTGTCGAAAAGAGGTCCTTCCACCCAATACAGCTTGAATCCGTCTATATCAAGGCTTGAGATTCTCGCCAGCATAACGGCGGCACCCTCTTGATCAGGCGCGGGACCGCCCTTTACATTACCCAACATTGCTTTTTCTATGTCTTTGCGTTTGCTAGGAACAGAATCGAGCAAGGCATCCAATCCGGTTCCCGCCCATCCGGTCGCGAATGAAACCGACCGCGCCGTGGCTAACGCCGCGTTATAAGCATCAAGGTCGCGCTCTACGAAATTCTGGGTTTTCCAGTTTGCTCTCCATTCGTTGTTCAGCGCGGTTTTGATACCTTTCTTCTTAGGGTCTTTATCCACATCAGCAACGAATTTTTGCACTTGCTCGGGCGACATGGATAGAAACGGCGCGGAGAGTTCCCCATTCATCCCTATCATTATGTCTCTTAACACGGCTAACCTCGCCACAAAATCTACCGGGTGCTTGATTTCTATTCCCACGGCTTGTCCAGGGTTACGAAACACCCCGAACGACGTAAGTTGAGGCGGTCCTTCCTTTATTTCTTTAGCCTCAACATAAGTCGCGGTCAATAGCCCGCCTCGTTGGAGAAACGACGAGTTATACGAACCCAGGATTCGCACTCCTTTTCCAACCTGATTATTAAGGGCTTGCCGGGTGCGCGTTGATTTTGGGCTGACCTTGTAAAACTTGCCCGTCGAAAGCGTTTGCCATTTCCATTTAGAGTTTTTAACCTTTAAGTCCCCGTAAACGACGGCTGGTTGATCGCTGTTTGCGGGGGACATGACTTTACCAATTATCTCTGCCTCGTAGTATGTAGTCCCCGACCAAGCAATAGCGGAGGGAACACCGCCCCCCACCATCGCCAGAATGGCAATTGCCGTAATCAAGCATCTTAGTCGTTTGGTTCTCACTGGATCACGCTCCTTTCGACCCTTCGAGCAACCCTTTAATCCCATCCCCAATAGCTTTCATGACATCGGGGTCCAAAACAGTCATCAAAAAGGCCCCCGCCAACATCGCAATAATGGCCGGGATTACCTGGGATCTGAGTATCATCGTCACAGCAACCACCGCACACGCAACCAGAATCAGTAATTTAAAGAACCCCAGAATGTTCAAAGCGGCAGCATTGGGGTCAAACGCCGCGAGCGCGGAGGTCGGATAACCCAAAGCAAACAAGGCTGCTAAGAATCCAACCCCCATGCCTCTGATTAATGCAGGACGACACAGCAAATAAGCCTTAGCCTCATTGAATTTGGTACGCATATATAGATAACACCACCCTTTCCTTTTTAGGCCAACGATTTTATCACACCACGAAATCCTGGGGCATCATCAGACACCAGCATCAGCTCGCTCTCAGCAATGTTTAAACTCACCTCCTCCTCTGTGAATGCCTTGGCAAGTCCTTTTAACGAAGGGATAAAGAACCCTCGGGAACACGATCCCTCTGTTTCGGCGGGGATCGCGGCAAAAGCATTTCCTGATTGAGAAGACAACGACAATTCAACCCGACCCGGTAAAACCTCCATTTTTGCAACGCGGCCACTGAATTCCGCCGGGTCCTCAAATATGGCTGCTTGCTCAACAGCCTGACGGAATTCTTGTGCGGGTAGTTTCGCTGATGCTATGAAGTTTTCTGGAAACACTCCCCTCCAATTAGGAATTCGCCCGACCATTTGCCGGGTTCGGACGTGAGCACCGACAGCAATTATTTCCACGATAGTATCGCCAACGAATATTCCAACCTCGCCCTCACCAATCCACGGAGCTAAGGCTTTAAACGCTTTCTGGGGGATGATTCCTTGGTACGGAGTTCTTGCTTTCTGGTCAGAAACCCGTTCCGCACCTAAACGGTTCCTGTCCGACGCGACCAACCAAACCCCGTCCTCTGCAAAATCTAACCAAACCCCAGAAAACATCGAGGTATCCTTTTCCTTGGCGGCCATTGGAAGAATGCGTTTGATAACCGGGACCAATTCCTTGCCCTCGCAAACCACGTGCGCGTGAGCGTGAGGCAATTCCATTGACGGCGGAAAATTTTCCACCGGAAATCCCGCCATTTCGTTCTTCGACCCTCCATGCCTAACGATTAACCTGTCCTTGTTTTTGTTGCTCACCGACATCGTTATTACCGCCGTATCCGGCAAAGTCTCTACAAGAGCGAGCATCTTTTTTAACGGGAAAACTATTTCCCCTTCCCCCTCAATTTCGGCAGCTACGTCAACGACCACAAACATATCGAGGTCAGTAGCCTCAATTTGCACTTTTGTCGCATCGACCACCGTGAGTTTCCCCGCCGCCAAGGTCGATAGAGCAGAGGACATACCTACAGCGGCACACGTTTTCAACGCTTGTATGATGTCATTCTTCGTGGTTTTGATTTGCAACGTTTTCCAGCCCCTTTCTCACCCTATCCGCTTCGCGGAAAAATTCTTCGTCTGTCCCATCCTTGGTGCGCCGCCTCGATTTAACGAACGACCGCGTATCTACGACACCCAACGGTCGCCCCGCCGCCCTTACCGCTTCTCTGTAGCGGGTTTTTGCGGCCATGCCAACCAGGTATATGCGACCTGGGAAACGGTTCGCAAAATACCGCAGTCCCGCGAGATACGATACCCACGCCCCACACCCCTTGATTCTTCCAACGACCTGGAACGAAAAAGCCACGGTTTCAGCACCAATGCTATCCAAGAACTCAAGCTGGACATCGAGATCCTCACGGCGATACCACGACACATCGGGGATGACAGGTATTCCCTCGGCCACCATTTCTTTTACGAACGTTTGGGACCGGCGGATCGCTAATATATGCTCAAACCTTGGCGCGTCCTCGTAAACTGAGAAGTTGGGGGCGAACACCGCATCGAAATTGCGGATAGCAACTATTCGCTCTTTCCTTTCCGCCCAGAACCGCATCAAAGGATCGTCCTTAATGAATAAATGCAGGACGGTTTTCGCGTCTGGCGGTAATCGGAACTGTACTCTGGGTTCAATCTCACCGTCCCACACGGCACGGGACGTCTTGCCTCCATGTACGGCGAACCACCGTAAATCATTAGGTGGAGTGCTATGTAACGGGGCAGTTACTAGTGGAATATAGGACGGCATTGTCGCCAGCACGTCCCCGGCATTCATTCTTTCAGTTGAGACCGAGGGGGCGAACAGTGCGGCATATTCTCTGAGCGCATCTAAACGGTCGGGACAGAGATACATACATGCCCGACAACCTCTATTTCCGCCGCATCTGTCCCCGTCCCTCATTAAGAGTGCCCCGCATCCAGGGCATCCTTCACACCATGCTTTATATGCTGGGCAATTTGTTTCGCATTTTCCGCAGACCATATTCCGACAACTCCTGTCTATCACGAATTCCCGAGTTCTTGGATTAACCGCGAAATCGTGTCCCTACTCATTCCGGGAGCATTGTTTAATTCGAGTACATAATACTTGCCGGAATCCCGATCTCTGATTATATCGACCCCCGCCAATTCGCTACCACAACGCCGCGCCCCCTCAAGTGCCAAATCCAAAACCGGGGCAGGAATCGAATCCTCGCGGGTAAATCTCCATTGGGGAGCAAGGTTGTCGTTGCTTGTGTCAGGAGGCGGGTTCTTTTTGTATGCCGTCAAAGGTCGGATTTCATCCCCAATTCGTACGACCGTCACCCGCCATTCCTCACGGTTCGGAATGAACTCTTGGAACAGGTCATAACTTGCCGTCCTGTTGTGAATCCCTCCTTGTGTCAGGTCCAGCACTTCTTTCCCTTGCCCTCGGGACGTGTTCCGGGATCGTTTCGCAACCACACGACCATCGTTCCATTCCATCGCTTGTTCCGGGGAATGAGTCGTCCTGGGAGCTAATTCCCCGAGTTTCGCCAACATCGAGGTTTTGTTGTTGTCTGGATTAGCATTTAAGATGGTAGCGGACGGGAATCTTCTAAGTCTCAATTCCTCTTGGCTTTCTCCGTGCAAACGTAGCGAGGTTCCCCAGAACACTACCGTTTGTACGTCTTCCGGTACGTCTAAATACGATGCCACAGGGATAGCGCCGCTTTCTTCGACGTTTCTCCATATAGCGCTCCCCTCGTATCCTGTGTGAGGGAAAACAATTGCGATTTTTCTTGCGGTTTCCCTGGGGATGCTTGCAGGCGGGACAGGTAATGTCACAGTTCTCATATCTTCGGAATAAACGCCATTCGCCTCGGTCGCATTAATGTTCCCTGCTCTTTTCTGTAGTGAACCAATGTTTTCTCTGGCTCGCGAAGCCCACGCATCATAGAACCCGCGTCGTTCTTCCCCGAGTAACCCACCAGATTCGGCAAGAGCATCGAAATACGGCGCAGCTACCGCAACTACAGCACCCGGATCGACCTCCCCTGAAATAACGCGCATTAAATTACGGCGATGGTGTTCTAACCTTGTATCAGCTAATCTTTGCATGAGATCCCGGTCTACCTCGCGTCCTTGTTGCGCCGCTCGAACCAGTTCCTTGTATTGCCGCTCATTTGTCTCCGACCATTGAGCGTTCTCAACCGGAGAAAACTCGCTGGCAGCGGTGACTATTGTCGGGGATACCGGGAATCGATGCTCGGGGTCGATATAGTTCTCCACCGCTCGGAGGGCACCGTACCGCTCTATCATGTCTACCCGCGCCTCGTCTGACCGTTCCCGTTCAAACCGCCGTCGCGCGGTGTTCAATCGCCGGTGGGAATATTCATATAAATTCCCTAGATCCTCCGGTGACATGGCCGCCAGATCATCCGAATAGATAAAAGTGTCCCATAAAATGCGCCAATTGTTGGTTTCACCATCGGCAACACTAAGAGGTCTGTCTAACCTGTTCTCAACGCCAGGAGAATAGACTGGAATAAACGATGTATTTACGGGTTCGCTTTCCGGTTCGGTGATCGGAGTTTCAGTCAAGTCGATGTTATCCTGGGCAGACTCCATTTCTGCAACATCGCCTGTACCACCCCCTGTTCCCGCGACACTTGCGACACTTCTTCTTTTAGGCATTCAAATCACCCCCATAAAAAGTTTTCAACCGCCAGAGTAAGGTTTTTCCTGCCCTGCGCAACAATTCACGCTCCCCTTCGGACAGAGAACAATCAACCGCGAAGATAGACAGGGTACGCTCGCATTCCCGTAAATGAGAAACGACCCTCATTACTTCAGGGGTCGCATCTTTTGCGAGGACCGTTTCATATTCGGATTCATCGAAGCAATCAAACAACGATAATCGGGTTTCAATCATTCGAGATCACCGCCCATCAACCACGCTGGGGCCGCCGATGTCCTTGCCGGGGCTTTGACAAGGAATTGCCAAACCCGCTCGGATTCAAGACCTAGCGGCGCAATCAATTGGGCCAATTCCCTCGCTGTCATCGGGAAGGTCGCATCGAGCATCCCTCGTCGTCCCTCGACCGCACGTTGCACAAGCCCCATGTTCCCGTTGTTCCAATCCAAACGGTTCTGTCCCCCGATGGATTGTATAGCCGACGCAACCGCCCGAGCAGTGGCCGACGCGCGCCGCATATCGGGGGCTTGAACCACGATTCGCACATATACCCTAAATACGCCGCGACTTGCATCCATGAATCGTTCTTCAAACGCTATTGCCGTTTTCCGGTTTCCCGACGAAGCGGTGGGGCGGGGATACCTGGTCTTCCCCGACCCTCCCAGCACTTGGTCGCCGCCAAGCGCACGCCAAGTTTCTTGTAATGCGTTACCTTGAGGGATTTCCCCGCGCAAATCCGAGATTTTCTTGGTCAGCCCCGCCATCATTTTTCGGCGCAGCCTCGGGTCTGGAGTAAACCCAACCTCGAAAAACCCTTTTACCCCGTCACGACGACCTGGGCCGAACGCTTCAATGACGCTTCGCAATTCCTGTAACTCGGTATCCGAGTTAAATGGGGCCAAAAAATCTCCGGCTTTGAATTCCACGGCTACGGTTTTGTCCTTCTCGATCCAGCCAGATAGCGGATCTTCAAGACACTCAATCAATGCGACTCGCGGCAACGCCCCGCGTACCGCCGCCCCAAGAGTCCTTTCTTTCCCGGCGGGGCAACTAAGATACATCGTTACTGATTCATCGTCCACCGTGATTATTGACCGATACATCTCCCGACCTGCGGGTTCCATACGCAAAAAGAACGGGTTTTCAACCCATCCTCGTTGGTTCAGTTCATGATCACTTTGTGGCAACAATTGATATATCGTCGGTGGAGTATGTTCACGTCTTAAAAATGACATTCATTATCACTTCCCCCAAAAACTCCATGAATTTCATCCACCCCTTAAACATTGTTACAACAATTCCGGCGCCCCCATCCCCCCCGATGCCGAGGGAACCAAGTGCCGGAATACCTGGGAACATCGGCGACAACACCAAAACGCCTGTCACCACGCATAAACACAACAAGACGGGGAACACCACAATTTTTTCAATCGCACTCCCCGTTGTTACCAGCGGAATCCTGGCGTGTTTTTTAAGGGGCCAGAGAATCGGGACCCCTGATGGGTTCAATGCATCGAGGGCCAGATGGCTCAAATATCCCAAAACAAGAGCTACTAGCCACGAGGTTAATAAGGATGTCGGCCCAAGATAATGGGTTGCCAGCCCCCATGCCCCCAACCATACAACGATCGCGGCGAGAATTGAATGCATTGGACCGCGATGACCCAGAAACTGGGTTATCCCAGACGAGATTAATGGTGCCTCACGACCAAGGACGCTACCGGGGTGGTCGAGATCGGGGAGAAGAGAACCAAACATCCCCGCCCCGATTGTTAACATCGCCCCGCTTGATTCGGGGCTAAACATAGCGACGCAAGCTATCCCAGCCAACGCTCCACCTAGCACATGGGTTTTTCCTTCCATATTAGGCCGAACCGCCGATGCGGGTTTTTAATCTCGCCGGGGGTAATTGCGCCGTTTGCACCTCAACAAGCACGGGTTTTTTCTTAACCCCATTAAGCACGTCCTTTTTAACCCCATCCAAACAAACACCGATTTCGGGGCACGGCAATTCAAATTGATCGCATACCCGGTCAGGTTCCGTGCAATACGCGCACTCGTCGCACCTTACAGGATTGCTTTCTGGGTCGGAGAACACCGGGATTGCCTCAAATAAACTTACCATTCCTGCGTTTTGTAATGAGGCCAACATTGCATAATCCCCGTCGACTCGTAATTGGACGACCTCGTTGCCTTCACCGATAACGTCAATCGGAGTATCCGCCGATCCGTCCAGGATGAGGACTTTCTTTCCCTGAGCCGCTAATACTACGGCACAATATTGCAGATACCTTCCCCTCATATACCATGCAACCTGCTCGTCGATTACATCTATGTACTCATCGCCGAGCAATGCAGAAACCAGCCCTCGGGGACAATCGGATTCCGCCTTTCCCGCAACCCAAACAATACCAAGAGGCAAAGTAAACTTGGCCTTAGTGTCGTTATAATCTAATCTATTAAATTGCATAACCTTCTCCTTTCTTCCTAAGCTCTAAGCTGGGTTTGCCACTTGCTGGTAGCGTACAGCCATAAGACCGATAACTTGTCCTGAGTTCGAGTAAAAATCCGATCTAGAAACGCTCGCGCTGTTTGATGCCGATTGCGTTCACCGTTACGGCGAGCAGCATCCCTCATAGCACCAAGAGGAGCGTTACCTAATGCCGACTCCTCTTGAGCCTCACTCATCCGCCCTGCTGCCTGTACCAGGGCATGAGCCAACCGAACATTGGCTTGTATTTGCTTGGGTGAAAGTGTACCGTTAAAATATCGTATCTCAATTCGCCTTGAATCTCGATTCATTGCGTCATAATGGGAATTCCCGGCATTTACAGCGTTAGCGTGACTGGATAGAGGGCGAGCATAGGTAGTTCCCCTGTGTCTACCGTTGCTTTCGCCCCCCGATGCGATGCGATAAAGTAATTCCTCATTAGCTCTGCAAAACTTTAATAGATTCCCCCATCGAGTGGCATCGTGATCAATAGGGTCAAAACCAATACTCACATGCGCTCCACACGTCCTGTCCACTATTCCTCCATGACGCTGGATTATCTCACATACTTGTTCAATCTGTCGCCATGCTTCTGGGGTATCACGGAATACAGGAGATACTAATTCTCCACCATTAACCGAGCTATCCCGTTCAAATGTCCATAAGCCTGGGACTCTTGGGGAATGATAGCCTTGTTGCGTAGGAGTGTTGATCAATCCCGCATCATACAGATCACGCGCAATACGGGAAATTGCTTCACGTCTAGTTGAAACGTCTGGGAGAGCGAATTCCAACTCAACGCCGAAAGTATTGTTCGACCCATCGAGGACGTTTTCATATTCGTATTCGACTTCACCGCGTCGTGCACGCCGGTACAGGTCGCGGAAAACCGCAGAATCCGCCGTAAGTTCGACCTCATGTTCCGGCAATGGCGGAAGATTTTCTAATTGTGCCGATTCCTCCGCTCTTTGAGCCGCTAAATCGTCAGTACGCACAGCCTCATAGACAGCTCTTTCTGCCACCGATGTCGTCGGTTCAGGTGACGTAACTCCCGAGGAGGCTAACCCCACCGCCGACAACGCCCCTAAAATATGCCGACATTCGCGCCTATGATAAATATGATCAGGACAAGTACAAGTCGCGTTTTCCGGATCTGCTATGTTAACCCGATAGGTGTTACCGCTTTGGGATGACACGAATATGTCACCGGAAATCCCTTGAGGAGCAGAAACCCTCAATAGCTCGTCCCGGCGACGGGTCGCCGAATATTGCACTACTTCAATTGGGCCGCCGAGACCCGCACCGACGCCGCCGCCCCCTTCTCCTACACCAGAACCTCTTCTTTTTGGCACAATGATTCCTCCTTTCGCAATGCCGTAATGACGCTTTCCTGAAACGCTGTTAGTTCCCCAAATTCTCCCAAATATGCCTGTCCAATTTTGGCAAGGACAAACGCGTCGGCGATATTGTTGTCCGATGCTTCAAAACCCCAACGCTTATAGACCTGTTGCATTATGACCCCTTTATTTGCGGTTCCCTTGCCTGTAGCGAACTTTTTCAATTGGGCTGGGGGTACTTCTATCCACGGTATGCCGTCTTGTTCTTTGAACCGTTCGAGTTCCTCCCGAATCCGCCACCCAAGGTAGGCAATTTCAAAGACCGCTCGGCCTTTTGAACCATAAGAAAAACCCTCGATTACGATTAACTCGGGGGCCAATTTTTCTACAATACTAGCGATTGTCCTGTATATCGCAGATACTCGGTAAATAAGGGAAAGATCCGGTCTGGTTTTAACGGTCTTGACCAATTCGACTGTATCCCTTCTCAGTGCCACTATTCCTGTGCCAGTTAAGGACGGGTCGATTCCAACAATCAAGCTACGTACCTCCTTTACGTGTTTTCAAGGGAAAAAGGGATTCTGGCGAAATCCCTAATACTTCGCAAACAAGTTCGCGTGAACCGTAGAATTGCGCAGCAAAGGGCGTTCGGCTTGGTAGTACGACGAATCTTCCCAATTGTCGCAAACCTGTTTGTTTGGCTCGTTCCGCAATTTCCCTGTCCTCTGTATAAAACGCTAATTGCCCTTTCCCGTATTCCCACAGGACAAACGAGTGCGTTTGGCGAAGATACGCTGAACGAGATTTCCTGGTCTTCTTTGCCGTCGTCATGCTCGTACCACCATCACTCCCGACATCATGTCCGCTTTGGATACCGTGCAACACCAACCTTTCGGTGTTCTATACACAATAAAACGCGGACCAATCCACTCCACCGTTCCTTTTGGTGGATACGCTTCCTTCGGTCGTTGGCCTTTGCCCCATGTGACCTCGATTCGGTCTCCCGGCATGAGTCGGCGCACAAGTGCCTCGAATGCTTTGTCCATTAGCGATGTCGCCCCCTTTCTTTCGTAAAGACAAAAAATAAAGCCCTCTGTAATAAAGGGCTTTTGGGTCCAGGCAGACGCTATTTAGTCCATCAACCTAGCTCCCAGGAAATTAAAAAGACCCTCGTCTCCGAAGATCTTTTTTGTCCTAGTTCAAAAACTTCGACTTCTTCTATACGCATGACGTTACCCCTCCTTCGCATAATTGACAACTTACGCAACCTGTTCTTCCTCTCTTTTAATGAGCCACAAACACACCGCACCCGCCGCGACCGCGAGAACAAGGAACGCTATCGGGCCGAGCGCAACATAATGTGCTCCGGGGGGAATCTCTCGGATTGGTAAAGTTACCAGACGCAACAACGAGAACAACGAAAAGAACAAGAAGAACCCTGCTCCATCAGGTTTATCCCCGCGCATGAACTGCCTCCATAAAAACACCCCTATTGCGAACCCGAAAATACTCTCATATAACTGCAACGGGTGGACCGGAACCGTAGAACCGGGGAAAACTACACCCCAAGGCAAGACAGTTTCGGTTCCCCGACAACATCCGGTTAAGAAACAGCCGATCTTTCTTATTCCAATAGCAAAGGCTAACCAGATAGATGTCACGTCCAACCAGAACAAAGTATTGCGTTTTCGTAAGCGGGTTATTAAGCCTACAGACACGGCCACACCCAAGAATCCTCCAAACATGATCGAGCCTTCGCCAAGCCGGTAACCGCTCAAAGACCCTAAATTGCCTGTATACATGAGTTCAAAAATCCCCCGGGCAAAATAACGCCCGGTTATGATTATTACGACCAACCCTATCAGGAATTGCGGCCAGTTGATTTCAACTCCTCTTTTCATGCTGTATTTGCGCAGGAATATTAGATACAAGATTCCGGGAATCACCAGACCCAGTATGTGATTAATAAGAACGTAGGAGCGCACTTCATGTCCCAGGATTTCTAACACTGGCTGCATGTAACCACCACCCTTTTATGCTCTCCGACCAAATCCTGAATCCTGCCTTCGTAAACCAGCTCGCATCCAACAAGCTCTGGTTCCCGGAATGTTGGACAGCAAACCAGGTAGGGGCTGTACGTTCCCGCAAGTCCTTTTATCGGTTTCGGTGAGAGGGTTATGCCTGCTTCATGCAGGATAACCCCTACAAAGCTGCCGCAGGTTCGTTTAAACGGGTGGTTGAAAATCCTTCGGATTAAAGCATGGGGGATTGAAAGGCCAAAGAATTTATCAAGAGGCGCCATGATGAAGGCCTGCACGATAACGCCCAGGTGATTATAACGATACCTGGTTCTATCGTTCCATGCCGCTCTCAATAGCTCCTTAACTCTTTCAAATTGCTCATCCTCAACTTGTTTTTTGAGAATCGCGCAGTCCCCGTCCGGGAAATGCCTTATTCCAGACCTGACAACCAGCCCCCCATTACGTCCCACAAATCCGAAAACGTCCCGCAACTGGGGATCAAGAGAAACAGCCAGGTGGTTGTAGGGAGACTTTGAGAATACGGTCAGCCACGATTGATGAGGGGCACGGTATAGAATTAAATAAATTTCTTTCAGCATTACCACCCCTTTTCTCTAACCCATCTCGCTGTTCGTTGGCGCAAGGGTTTCCCTGCCGGGGTTCGTGGCAACGGTTCGTTTGTAAACACGACCCGCGACGGAACCTTGAACGGGGCCAGGTGCTGACGGCAATAATCAAGCAATTTCTGCTGATTGTGCTCCTGAGTTGCCCGAACCACCGACACAACGTTCTCTCCGTATATGTCATCGTCCTCTCCAAAAGTGATGCAATCAAGGAAATCCGACGAATACGAGAGAATCGCATTATCGATCTCTTGAGGGTAGATAGTATAACCCCCATGCAGTATCGTTTCCTTATAACGTCCTAAAATCGTTATGTACCCGTCCTCGTCCATTCGGGCCACGTCGCCGGTTTTCAACCAGCCGTCCTCGAAAGCGCGTTTGGTTTCCGGGTCGTTCTCCCAATAACCCTTCATAATCGAGGGGCCTTTAACCCAGAGCTCCCCTTCTTCACCTATAGGCATGTCTGCTCCGGTAATGGGAGACACGATCCTGGCATCGATGCCACAGCACGGCAGGCCACTCCCAGGTTTCTTTCTCCCTAACAACGGCGGCGCTATCCCGCGCGAACAGGTCTCGGTCATGGCCCAGCCATCGTAAACATTAAGTGAATACTGCCGGATCTTACTTCGTAAACCGGGAGATACCGGTGCCCCACCCATTGAGATAGTCCTGATCCTTTCCCCTAAATGGATCTGGCCACTTGTTACTGCCGGATGTCGCAATACCATTTCCAGCATGGTCGGCACACACGGCCAATAGCTGAATTCTTCCCGGCTAACAAGCTCAACCACGCTTTCGACGCTGAACCGCGGCAATACGGTTATAGGGGTGACTGTTTTGGTTGCGTAACCCAAAGTAACTAACCCGAAAATATGACTGAAGGGCAGAGTGCAGAGCATCCTCCGTTCTGAATGGGGTATATAACTTGCAATAGGACTGGACCATACGGACTGACCATAGATTGCTGCCACAAGGTTTTCGTGAGTAAACATGCAGCCTTTCGGTTCGCCGGTGGTTCCCCCTGTATACTGAATAAGTGCCAGATCTCGGCTTGGATCAATATCAATTTCCGGCTCAACACTTGGCTGCTCTGGAAAGACAGGTGTGTCCTGAGCAGGATTGACCGCCATCTTTACGGGAACATTAAGCCCTTCAATGTCTACTCCAATTACGACCCTTGGCTTGGTTTGGGCAATAATCTTGTTTAGTTCTGTCTGGGTGTATAACGGGTTCAACGGAACCGCAACACCGCCGGACATCAAGATCCCCCAAAAGAACGAGGCGAACTGCCTGCTGTTGGGTAGGGCTACCGCTACCCGGTCGCCCTTACTTACCCCCTGCTCGATAAGCGCATTCGCGATTCGCTTGGCATCGTCGTAAACTGCCAAATACGTAGCCGTCCCCTTGCCTGGTTTGCAGATGGCTTGGGCATGGGGAGCAAAAGACGCTGTATTTCTTAGAATCTGATGAGCCGGAATATGCGGGTATTTAAGTTCCTCCGGCACTTCAGAATCGTAATGTTTTATCCAAGGTTTGTTTGAAGACTTGTTTAACATTCCTTTCCGCTCCTTTCCTACACCAGTCCGAATAACCGAGCGATGTAATCATCGACCCGTTCTTTCGGAACCCCGTCCCGCTCGTCCGACAAGGATAAAAACCGCTCCGATTTCCCCGGCGTTCCCGGCATCGGGATCGGGTTACTCATCGTGAATTGCACCGGGGAACCCATTGCGGTCGTATGAACCGCCGCATGAAGGGTTTGACGGTGGGTTAAATCAGCAACCAGGAAACCCGGAAAATGCTTCACTAATCTTCGCGCATCTTCTTCGTTCACAAGCAACACAACCAAAGACCCGACGTTCCCTAGTACCCCATCCAGCACTTGTTCCGGGATGCGGGACAAATATTGGGTCGCGATAATAAACCCAAGGCCGAATTTTCGGTCCTCAGACAATATGCGCGACATCACGTTGGTCGCGTAATTGTGTACCTCGTCCGCAATTAGGAAATGGGGCCGCCGATGTTCCCTCGGTCGCCCAGCTCTTGATAACGCCGAGAAATGGTATCGATTGACCAGCGCAGCCCCCATGATCGGGGTCACGTCCTCCCCTGCGCCGGAGAGGTCAATCAACAAAATATGCCCTTCGTCCATAATCTTCAAAGGGTCGATGGTTGATTTGGGTTGGCCCACGACCCGCCGGACACGAGGGTACACTGTGAACGCCCCGATTTTGTTCCATATCGGGCCTAATGTATCCCCGATCTTTTTCGCGTACCCCGGAAATTCGTTCAACCAGAAACTCGCAAGTGCGGGGTCGGATTTCACCTTGTTTATCGCCGCCATTTGCATTTTTTCGTTGCTCAACAGAGGCGGCAAGGACAGAATTGTTTGGTTATCTAAGCGCACCAGGGTGAGCAATGCGTTTTTAAGTATGTGTTCCATCCGGTAACCTGTACCGCCAGGGAAAAGATCCCGAAGCATTGATACGAATTCCCCGACCGACGCTTCTTCGAGGCCCGGCGGCGATTCGAGTATGTTGAATCCTCGGGGCCGGGAGGTATCGCGGAAATGGAGAACGTGAATCCGGTCCGCGAGTTCGTCGGGCAACCGTTCCAAAAGATCATTCACCGCATCTCCGTGAGGGTCGATGAAAGTAAACCCCGGTGCGGTATCGGGATTCTTAACCAGTTGTTCCGCAAGATACAAGCACCAGTTTAGCAATGTGACCGTTTTCCCCGACCCTGTTTTGCCGCAAAGAAAAGCGTGCCGCAACAAAGCTTCAGCAGGGAAATTTATGGTCCGACCCGCATCCTCTGCGTGGTCGGAATAACCTAGTCTAAGTTTCATCGTATCCCCTCCATCCAGGTTTTCGTTTCGCCGGGGATGTGGACTTTCTTGTATCGAGGGTTATTCTCGATAACTTGCGACCGACAAAACGGACAAACGATTTCTAACATAACCTGGGTCGAATCGATACACGCAAACAAGATCAATACTTGGCGCGGCATCGGTTTCTTACAATATGAGCATCTGAGCATCGTTTCTTCCATAAACCGCCCCGCTTCAAAACAAAGTCCCCTGTTGCACTTCCCCATCCTCCATGAGACAGAGCGCGAGCAAGCAATAAACGATAATGTCGCGCAACCGTTCCTCGCACTCAGGATCATCAAGGCCACGGTTACACAGCGCGACCCAATGCTTGTCTACATAGGTCGCCAGAACCTTGAACATTGCCCCACGGTCCGTGTTGCCCTCGATCCGGCGCGCGGTTTCCCGGAAATTATGGAACAGGTCGGCGTTGCGACCGTAACTTTTGTTCTTCCGGGAAAATAGTTCCATGATATTACTGAATTCTCGTTGAGCAACGAGTTGAAACAACTCGTTGCTAGGTTGTTCGTAAGTCAATCACCATCTCTCCTTTCCCGTTGGCCCACCAGTCTTTGTAGCAACGAGCGTGAATGTGTAGTACCGTCGTGCCCTTTGAACCTTCCCCGATTTCCAACACACAAAGGTCGCCCACACGAATCGGGGCCTCGCAATATACGCAATAATACCCCGTTTCTGGCGGGGTTGGGGGTTCTTGAAAAAGTAGTTCGAGTTGTTTTTGAACTCGTGCCTCAATTAACACGATGATTCCTCTCCTTCCCAATAAGCTAAAAAGGCCACAAACCTAATTCGTCCCCCTCGATTAATGTCGGGGGCGCAACGACACCCGAATCCCTTGCTTGTTTGAGCGTCGCACCCAATTCCCTTTCTGCCAGCGCGACCCGAAGAATTGCGGTATCAATGGAATCGTCGTTGGCCTCATTGAACGCCGCCCAAGCGTCCTGCCATGAGGCGACGGCTCGGTAAAAATCCTCGATGATTCCTTCATGTTTCTTTGTTACTGGGGACGGTTGTGACCAAGGGAATCTAATCCCCAAAAACGCCGACCGCATCTCGCTTCTCTCCTTTCTCAAGAAATAGGAAAGCCCATATATTCCGGGCTTTCCTGTCTTTCTTTTGCTGTGGGTTCGTGCTCTACTTCTCCGCCCAACTCGTCCCAATATTCCCTTCGACCTCGACGGGAACCGGGTCGATGAATTCCGCCCCTGCAAGAACCATTTCTTTTTCCAGCATCTCTTTCATGGTTTCCGCTTTCTCCATCGGCCCTTCAAGGATAATCTCGTCATGAACACTCGCGGCCAAATACACGTCGTCCCACCCATACTCAAGCAACCGATCATAAACCCGGATTAACGCCCGTTTTAAAATCGACGCCCCGATGCCCTGGTCGGGAGAATTGGCAAGCATCGTGAACCTTGCTAGTGTTTTGCCTTTAAACCACGGCCACACCCGTTTACGTCCCGGCGGAATTGTCACCGAGACGAGCTTCGCGCTGTAATACCCCGTATTATGATGGTGGAACCAATGAGGGACCGGGCTGTCCATCAGCGAACGTTGCTTTTGATGCCATTCTTCAATCTTGGGATAGGTCGCGAAAAACGCTTTCTTGGCCCGGTTCGCCTCAGTCAATGACATATCGACCCCGTAGTCATATTTCGCTGAATCAACTAGCCTTTGCGCACCGCAACCGTAGATCAAACCAAAATTGATCGCTTTTGATGCCTGTCGTTCATCCTTTGATACTTGGTCGATGTCTTTCCTCCCGACCGCCGCCGCCGTCAACCGATGTAGGTCTTGACGGTTTTGAAACGCCGTTACCATAGTCGGATCGCCGGACAGCCAAGCCATAATCCGCAACTCGATGGCCGAATAGTCAGCGATTACGAGGCAACGCCCTTCGGGAACCTCGAACAATTCCCGGTATTCTTTCGTTCGTGGGATCTGTTGCAGATTCACATCGCTTGACGTGAACCGCCCAACCCCCTTGTCCCCAAGTTGCCGGTAACTCGACCGGAGATGAGCGTAACCGTTGGGGTCGTCGCCCGTTTTCTCCAGCCAACTAACCAGGAAAGCGACCCGTTTTGTTTTTTCCCTAAATCTCAGAAGTAACCGGGCAAATTCGTCCCCCGCCCTGGCGAGGTCTTGTAACGTCTCGTCCCTGGTGTCCGTTACCGAATGTCCCACATGATTGAAATATTCCAGGACGTTTGGAATGCTCGCGGGGTTGAATCTTCCCGGCACGCCTTTTCGGACATCCTTGATCGTCTTAAATTCGCACCCAGAGGATTCCGCCATGCCGATTAATTTTATCTCAAGCTCGTCCCGCTCTCTGGTCAACGAATCCAACAATGCCTTGGTCGCGGTGAGGTTTAACGGCATCCCCGTTATCTCCATTTCAACGACGGAGGGCAAACAATCGAATTCTAACCGTGCGGCCTCCTCCATTTCGTTGCGCCGGATCAAGTCAAATAAAATCTCGTATAGGATAGGGAGAACCAAGACATCTTTAGCAGCGTAGAGAATTTGATCGTGACTCAGGGTTTCCGCCGACCAATCAGAGGTTTGTCCAGTTTTATCGAGCTTTACATTTAAGTGGCGATCAACGCAATCAGACAATCGATGCTTCGGATATACTTCTTTAAATCTGTATTTGCTGTTCTTAGAGGTCGTCGGTTCCATCTTGAAAAACCCAGCCCATACCAATTGCGATGCGAGCATGGTGTCGAACAGGTTTCGCATCGGTATGCGGCGACCCGCCGAAGCACGGATAAATCCGAGGTCGAAACTCAGGTTGTGGCCTATTTTTATTACATTGGGATCACCGACCAACGCAACCAGGATTTCCACGATTTCTTTTCGTTCATCCGCCGACAAAGCAAACAGGTCTATAACATACGCTTTTGCCGACCCGCCAGGTACCGGGGATTTCCCGGCCTCGTCAACTAACCGCTTTGATCCGGGGTATTTAGGGATTCCGATTTGCACTAGCCTTATCTTTGCGGCAAGGGGGTCAAGCCCAGTGGTTTCCAAATCCAAACCGCATATACCGACCTTGGACGCCTCATTCACCACGGCTCGGAATCCTTCAAGGTCGGTCACGATCTCGATTTCTCCCTGGTCAAGCCATTCCGACCACGGAGTTTTCGGGGCGACCGTTTCTTCCTTGGATTCGGTTAACATGGATTTCGGTGGTTTATGGGTTTCTGATTCTTCGTCTTCCGGGAAGAGCGATGAGATTTTCCCTTGATTTCTTGATGGTTGCGCTTTCTCGGGATTTTGCGGAAACACGAATTCAATGTCCGCTCCGTCGAGTACATCAGCTAGTTTGGCACGAAACCGGGTTAAAACACCGGAATCGACAGGACGTCCCAGGTGGAATATGCGCCGGTTTTTAGCCGTCACTTGTTTCCGCACTGGACAATCGGCGACTATTTCTCCCCAGAATTTTTGCGCTTGCCGCATCTTGTGCTCTATGTATGTTAAGTGTTCCTTGGTACGCGGCCCGTCCTGCAGAGCCTCGATTTCGTCGATCATTTGATCGAATTGCCCGAGGGCCGACGGTCCGGTTACCTCAGCCCATAAACGAGGCACAGGATCGAGAACCGACTCGGCCACCCAAACAAAGAAATCGTTGTATAAACTGGCCGCGATATCCCGAAACTCGGTGTCGCTAATGGCACGATGAGGTTGACGATCGGTAAAATCCTTGAGAGCAGTATTCAACACTTCTACCAACTCCTGTCTGTCATTTGGTTTCGTAGAGCGGCACGGGTAAACATTCTTTGAGGAACCAGCGGTGTTTTCCGATGGCCCGCGGGTCGGTGATAACCACATAACCACGATCATTCTCAGTGCGGATCAACCGGCCCACACCTTGCCTCAACGTCATCGCGGTCAAGGGCACTATGACCGTTTTCCAAGCGGTTCGTCCAGCAAGCCAGCTTAAAGCCTCGATTAACGGTTCATCAGGGCGAGGAAACGGTATTTTTGCCACAATCAAGGTAGACAATGCGTCCCCTGGTATATCGACCCCTTGCCAGAAAGACGACACCCCGAAGAGCACGGCGTTTCCGTGGGATTTGAACCGGGCGAGCAAATCCGCTTTTCCGCCGTGCTTACCTTGGACGAGCAATATCCGGTCGTCTGGGACCGTGGGTGCGATGTGTTCCACGACCACATTCATCTCATGGTAGCTTGTGAACAGAACCATTATGCCGCCGGGGTATTTGTAGGCCCGGTTCACGAACTCGGCGATTTTCTGCGCCCGTGTATCTCCATTCGATGCTTTCAGATCAGGATGTGTCGCTACAAAGGCCGTCATCTGGTCAAAGTACCGGAACGGCGAGGGCACAACGCCCATCACGATTTCCCCTCTCGTGAAGCCAAATTCATCACGGAACCAATCAAAACCGTCGCTTTGAGGAAAAGGGAACAGCGTTGCGCTGGTAAGAATGACGTTTTCGTATGAGTCCCATAACCCCGCGAGCTTGTCGGCGACCCGGACCGGGCAAGCCGTGAATTTTCGCCCGTCGAACCACACCGCGTCGCCGGTTGCGCCGATGGTGCGGTAGTGTTCGGTCAATCCGGCGCACCGGCAAAGGGCAGCATCAAGTTCGCTCACACGCTCTTCAATCCGACCGAGCAATTTCGTTTGGTGTTTTAAGGACACCCCTTTTTCTTCGTCCTCTTTTACCGATGCCCACGATTTCATGTCATCGCATAGTTGCATTGCGGTATATAAGCACCCTCGGACACGGGATAGAGGTTCCCGGATTTCTTTGAGGTTGGGGTATTGGTCGCCAGGAAACATGAGCCATTGTTGGGTAGAACGCTTCTTCATCTCGGTGTTTGCCCAATGGAACAATGCTTTTATATTCGCTTCGATTTGGGCCGCGAATCCTAGATATTCCTCTTGCAACGATAAAGCGCGGGACATAAAATCCTCGTTCCCTTTTGCAAACCAGGAAACCGTGTCAATTGTCTTCTGGATGTCCTTATTTAAGCGCGACCACCGGTGCGTCGATAGATAGGTCTCAAACGACCCGCGAAACGCGTCCGGGAAATCGTGGGCCTCGTCGATTATGAGGATCTCCGGGGGATCTTCGCCCTTCACGGCAAAAAGGCTGAAATCAATTTTATCCCTCAATACGTAGTCCGTCGCGACCAGATGGTGGTTGGCTATCACGACGTCCGCCGTGGCCGCGTTCTCACGAGCGCGAGCGAAAGGACAATTGTTGAACCCACATTCTTTGCAATCAATGGAATCGTCGGCGGCAGAAATCCTGGACCACCACCGAGCCTGTATTTCTTCATCGGCCTTGGGACCTTGCATTATGGGCAAATGGTCGTAGACCCCCGACCCGCCGCCAGAGAACCATTGTTCGATGTTATCAGGTGCCGCCGGGAATACCCCTGAATTTATTCAGGGGATGAAAGGCGGCTTGCCTCCTTCTGGAAATATGGTATAATTTAAGCAGGTGAATACACTATGCTTAAAACCTTCAAATACCGGATCTACCCAACTAAAAAACAGATTCGTATAATGAACCAATGGCTTGAAGAGTGCCGCTGGCTGTTCAACCATTTTCTTGCAGAACGGAAGGAAGCATGGGGAAAGGAACAGAGAAGCATTAACTACCATTCCCAAGCTACAAGCCTTCCTGCTCTCAAAGAACAACGCCCTTCCCTTGCCAATGTCCATTCTCAAGTTCTGCAGAATGTTGCTGTTCGCATTGACCTTGCCTTCAAAGCATTTTTCCGCAGGGTCAAAGCTGGCGAAAAGCCCGGCTATCCCCGCTTCCGCGGAAAAGGCCGCTATGACAGCTTCACCTTTCCGCAATCCGGCTTCACTCTCGACGGCAACATATTGCGGCTTTCCAAAATAGGCAACGTCAAGGTTGTCCTGCACCGCCCAGTTGAAGGCCGGATTAAAACCTGCACCATTAAACGTTCTTCTACTGGCAAATGGTACGTCATGTTTTCCTGCGAATGGGAACCAACCCCTTTGCCCGAAAATAACGAAGCTGTCGGTATTGACGTTGGCCTTCATTCGTTTGCCACCCTTTCAACTGGCGAACATATCGAAAATCCAAGGTTCTTTCGCCAGGAAGAAAAAGCTTTAGCTAAAGCACAGAGAAAGCTGTCTAAGGCCGAAAAAGGGACACTCGAACGAAAGAAACGCCGCAAAGTTGTTGCTAGGATACACGAACGCATTGCCTGGAAACGACAGAACTTCATTCACCACCACTCCCGTAAAATAGTTAACCGCTTTGGCATAATTGCCGTTGAGGATATTCATGTTAACCGTATGTTACACAACCATTGTTTGGCTAAAAGCATTTCTGACGCAGCTTGGTCGGGGTTCTTCCAACTGCTCTCGTACAAGGCAGCGTGGGCCGGTCGGGAGTTTGTGGCTGTAAACCCCGCCTACACCAGTCAAACATGCTCTAGTTGTGGACACCGGCAAAAAATGCCGCTGTCCGAAAGGGTTTTCAAGTGCCCGTGTTGCGGTCTGGAGTTAGACCGTGATCTCAACGCGGCGTTTAACATTTTGGGTTTGGGAAGGCAAGCCTTGGGGGTTTGCCCCTAGAAGCCCCTGAATTCATTCAGGGGAGCCTTCACGAAGGAAATCTAATTCTCGTTCCTCGACATCGGTAAGGTCGCAACCCAGGTCGACGAGGGATTTGATTCGGCGCATCAAGGCTTCCTGGCATAAGTAGTTGTATTTTCCGAGCAGGATGGCGATGGTCGGGTTCTTCCCGGTGATGTTGCCTACGAGTCCGGCGAGCATTGGTGCGTCCTTCTCGTACAATTGTTCTTGAAGATTCTTCGTGCCAGTGGCGACGATTACCCGGCGTCCCGTTAGGACAGCATGGAGTGTCGCGGGTAAAAGGTAACCGAAACTTTTCCCGACCCCGGTTCCGCCCTCGACGGCGAGGTATTTTTGTTCTCGTTCGCCAGCGAGGATCTCAGCAACAGTCCGCAGCATTTTTATTTGCCCCTCGCGGCGGCGTGTGTTGGGAATATTTGTTAACAGAGACTCGCAGAGGTCAGGGAAATTTTGTGTCTCACGGGTTTGGAATTTCCAATTTTCAGAGTGAGATTTTTGAGTAAGCATAATGAATCCCCCGTTATCCATTTTTATCCAGCAAAATAAAGAATCCCGAGATTTAGGGATTCTTGGAGATATATTATTACGTATGCGTAATTTTCGTTTATCAAGTGTTACCCTAACTGTTACCCTAATTGAATATCGCTCAAACGCCGATGGGACAATGGTTTGAAGGTATTTTTTCTACTGTTACCCCTTTCCGTACAAAGGGTGTATATATAGGGGTAATTTTTTTGTGTAGTAAAATATGGTAATTATAAGATCCATATATGTAAATTTTTGCTACGCAAAAAATTGCGTCCTATATACGATGTTCCTACGGAACAGGGTAACAATACGACACTTCGTGTCGTATGAACCCTTGTGCCGTCGTGGTTTGAGGGGTGTTACCCCACTGTTACCCTTAGGGTAACAGTGGCATATACGAGATCGCCAGAACCCTCGCGGGTTCGGGGTTTCGCGGGTTCGTGTACTGTTACCCCAAAATCGGGATTGGGGTAACAGTTTTGATAACAGTTTAGAATTCGGGTTCAATGTACAACGATTCGTCCACGTCCTCATCGTCCAAATTCTCCCCTGATAACAACGACCAAGGAACACAGATACACCGAACAAGAGATTTTCCGATTCGTACTGCCAATTTCCCCCGCACCTTCTTTCCTCCGGTCGCCAGAACCTCCGTCCTTCCGACCGCGTGCCCATCCGCTAACAACGCTTGCAACGCTTGCGCCGGGTCAAGATCAAACGGTTCCCTTGATACCGCCGCCGCAAACGCCGCATCGGTCAAAGCAACAACATCAACCTTGTTCCCATGATCATCCGTCACCTTGGTCTTTGTCCCGAGCAACCGCTGGGGCGCAAACTCGCTCGTCCGCAACCCATCAATACTCTCCGCGTTCTCCGCTACATAGGTCTGTACCGCGGCGAGCGCAACGTCACCGACACTCTCGGTCGGTATTCCCGCAACCACCATTTGCCACCCTCGCACGAACGAGGCCAAACATGCACGGGAATCCTCCCGCGCCGTACCCCACGAATCTAAAAGAAACGATAACCCTGCCATCCCGATCGCCGCCCTCGTAGCCAACCGTCCCGCCGATGCTCGGACCGATGGGTCGGTCGGCAAATCCCGGCGCAAATAATCAATCGACGTTCGGATGGCCTCCCGTATAAACTCGTCACCGTTTTCCTCGACCTGTCGTACCAACCATTTCAGATAATGCCGTCCTGCGTGTCCGTGGTGCGAGGATGCCATATCCGTCAAACGTTCGGCCTCGTTGCGGTTCCGGTCGCTCTCTTCCTCGAACATAGGAGGCAATTTCATTACTCGCTCATGCGCCCCGGACCCTGGCGGCAATTTCATCGTGACGTCGACCTCTGCGGTCCCGAAACACACAACATGGAACCCCCGCGTCCGGCGGCCCCCGCCGCCGCGGGCACCGCGTTCCCGGTCCATCCCGCTTGATACCTGATGTATGAGATGAGTGAGTTCCTGGGCCGATGCTCGTTTCACGTCACGCGCTAAGTGTTGCAGTTCTTCAAGATGCACAGTAAGATCGCAATTTGTCGCAAACAAAACCCCGGCGGCCACTCTCGTACGGTCGGCGAAGCGCAACCGACCGCTTTCCCCGGTTCCCGGCCACCCGTATAACGACGCAACCACGGAATTCCAGGTCGTCTTGCCCTGATGTCGTGATCGTCCTCCGGCTCGCGGAACCATGATTACCAAAAAACCCGCGACCTCACTCAACCCCTGCCGTTGTGCAAACCTGAGCAAGGGCGCACCCGCCGCACACCCGATGCCGAATGCGATTTGGGGGTATTTGGTCATAGTATCAAGTAGGAAACGAATCTGTGTGTCCATATCGCCCTTCGCGGCAAAACTACCAAGGATTTGCCGTTCAAGCGGCGAGATGTCGTCTGTCCAACGGATGTCGTCCTCGGCGTTTCCCCCGCAACCCTCGGCCTTGGCCGCGTCGTCCCCCTTCGTATCCTCGTCTTCGTCGTTTTCTTTTTTCTCATGGGCCGAAAGGACCTCGCGGCCCCATACCATGATCCGCTCACCCTCGATCTCGTACCATCCGCATCGCGTCACCCCGCGCACTGTCGGCAATTCAGGGGCGTTCTGATGACCGAGGACCGCCAGGGACCGCAACCCATCGAACCATACCACCAGGTCATTCACCGTGTCCGTCGATACCGGGACCCCCAGGTCGATTAGTTCTCCGACCTTCTTAGAATCGAACAACCACCGTGCGGGGCAATCCGCGTACCGCCAATGGTCTTTTTCCCACCATGCCACGGTCCATTTCTCGATCCCCGTGGCGGCCTCAATAGGCATGAACCTCTCGGCCCACAGAATGACGCTATCAAGGATTGGGGTCGTTATATCAAACCCCTCGTTTCCGATTTCAACCGTCACGATCGGGCCGTCT
>LSQX01314526.1_pt2 | contig 43052 bp, 36 predicted proteins | sample 654561 | NCBI WGS metagenome assembly LSQX01 (sample SAMN04489861, study PRJNA283612) | anaerobic digester metagenome | isolation source: 4 biogas reactors fed with cattle manure at either 37C or 55C with and... | place: Denmark: Kongens Lyngby | collected 2014 | reverse complement strand
GCTTCATGTCTTTACGATAGATGGAAGCGTTGGATTCCCAAATACCCATCTGATGCAGATACTCTTTATTCATTTCTTTGCTTGATTTGACAAGTGTGCCATTAAAGATTGTTCCGATAAACTCAATGCCAATATCCTGAGCATGAGAAAGCAATTCATTAAGAACTTTCTTACGAACTACACCGGCTCTGAAGTTAAGGATTACTCCGTTAGTCAATGTTGCGAGTGTAATGAAATCATCGGGGGTATCAAAAGAAGGCATATCAATTAACACTATGTCAAATTTTTGCGAAGCTTCCTCGATGAATGTCTTGAATTGGGGACTGTGGACTACAGTAGGTGAATCGTTTGTAACTTTTCCAAACGGTAATACTTGTAGCGTCGATACTCCTGATATCGGAGCATTAATCTTCGCATCCCATCTGGAATTGCCTTTTATGAAATCATAGACGCCAGCCGTATTTTGAGATAAAGAGAACATATCGACATAACGCGGATGAACATAATCGCATTCGGCAATCAAAACATTAAGGCCGTTTTTTGCCAACGCGATACCAATATTCACTATGTTGAATGTAGTGCCTTCACCGGTAGTGGAACTAGCGACACCGATTACGTTCTTTCCATGTTCTCCAGAGCGTTGCTGAAGATTTCCTGCTAGAAGGTTATAGGTTTTCACAGATTCCAAGGCAGGGTACTTCAGATTACCATTTTTCATATTCCAAAGAGGAATTTCCGACATCACAAAAATCTGATTTCTCAGATATTTGGTTAAACCTTCGATGTCCTCAATCGCAGGGCTCATCATCTCGATAGCCAATGCGGCAAGAATTCCCAATGCTCCTCCGAGTACTACCGCAACAGCCAATATGAGAAGTGTATTACCGTCATCTTCAAGAACCTTGGCATAACCGACCGGTTGAATTGTACTGATACCCTGAGTTACCAATGTAGTCTTTAAAGTATTCGATCGATCAAAAAGACTCTGCCTTTTGCTACGATAATAATCATAGTTTGTTCTAATCTTTGCATAATCCTCTTCTAGGAATGGAATCTTTGCATAATCTTCCCTATAACGTGATTCGGTTTGATTAACAACTGTTAATTCAGCTTGTCTGAGTACATAATCTGAAATCGAACTAGGTGAATAATCAGAATAATTTTTAGATATATAGTTTATTACTATATTCCGAGCTGATGACAATTCTTTTTCAAGTCTGATTCTTTCTTGAGAAGAATTATCATTTTCCAGTAGAACATCCTCTTGATAGGTAATATCGGATGTAGTTACTGATCCTGTAGCTATCTCGAACGTCATCTGTTGTTGTGCTTGGCTTTGTGCATACACAAGGGTGATGATATTCAGTAAATACTGTGAATATTTTCGAGAATAATCTTCTAACAACAAGGATAATTCTTGATTGTTTTCTAATTGGTCAACAAGGGATTTGTCAGATAACTCTCCTTGACCATATTTTAGCTCTTCTTGAAGCGGTATGAGATAATTGAGCACCTTACTGATAACACCCTTCCTGGGCACCAATCGTTGGTATTCTGAATTTGTTTGGAAAGCTAACAACTCTTCTGTAGCTCTTGCGTACAGGTCTTCCGCTTCTTCTAGGTGTTGATCAACTGCAATCTTCTCTGCTTCATCAAATTCCTTAGCAATAGATATTAACAGTTCATCATACTTTTGAATAAATATCTGAAGAAAATCTAAAGCAAAATTTGGATTGGAATCAGTCAAAGATAATTCAATTACGCTAGTATCTTTTATGAGGGTTGCTGTTAATTTTTTCTCTCTAAAATTCTTTATATATTTTTGCAGATCAAAATTAGGTTCATCAAACATATCTGCATATGTGGTTCCGTCTTTTCTGAGATATGAGTCTAGATTCAATGAATTTAATGTATCAATGTATAATTGATCTCGGGTAAGATACTCCATCTCATTATTAATATTGGAGAGAGACATTCCTCCAACCGATGTTCCAAGAAGTTCATTCACTGGTTTTACATGAATCGATGCTTCTGCAGTATAAGAAGGACTTTTAGTCACTATCAAATATAGTCCACCAATAATCACTACGATGACGAAGGTGATAATTATCCAGTTCAGACGTCTCTTTAATATTCTAAACAGATCAGCAATGCTCAGTCCATCATCACCGGTACTTTCATACCCAACATCCACTCTATCCATTACACGTTAACTCCCAACTAAATTATGAAATGAAAGTAATTAATATCTTAAACAGATTCTTTAGTATAACCCCCATAACGAAAAAGAACAATTCTAAGATATCAAGGATATTCAAAATATTTTTGCCTTCGCCTTGAAAGTACAATTTTATTATACATACAATCTTTCACAATTCATACTCCTACCAAAAAATGCTTATGTAAAAATCCTCATATATAACAATCAATTATACTGTAGCATTGTTACCGAATTTTGAATAAGCGGTATAGTTTTACATACTTTTGGTAACAAATTGGCAAAAAATTTATGTGCAGAGTCAATCGAGGTAGCTTTCTAGCTATCCCGATTGTTGCTCTGTTTAAGTTTTGTCATTCCACGCCAAACTTGAATACAGTTTTGTGTTTGTATTGTTCACCCGGTTCTTGGATGCAATTAGGAAAGTTCGGATGGTTCATCGCATTGGGGAAGTGTTCGGTTTCCAGGCAGAATCCACCGTGTTTGTTGTAGGCGTGGCCTTCTCTTCCGATGTCTTTTCCTTCGAGGAAGTTTCCTGAATAGAATTGCACTCCTGGCATTGTCGTGAATACTTCCATCGTCCTACCGGAAACAGGATCCCATACTTTCGCACATCTTCGTAAGCTATCGGAGGTGTCGGTGATCACCATGCAGTGATCATATCCACCTTCTGTCTTGGCTATTTCTTTACCGATCTCTTTCATTTCTGTGAAATCGAATGGAGTATGTCGTACCTGTTTGATTTCGCCTGACGGAATGAGGGTTTTGTTGTTTACCGGTACATATCTGTCACAATCGAGTTGCAACTGGTGGGATAAGATGTCTCCTTTGCCATTAAGGTTGAAATAAGCATGGTTGGTGAGGTTAATCGGGCATTTTTTGTCACAAGTGGCAATGAATGTGATTTCAAGTTTCCCACTAGGTTTCAGCACATAATCCACATACGCACGCATGTGCCCGGGAAAGCCCATTTCTCCATCGGGGCTGTAAAGAGAAAAATGAACACCGGGAGCTCCGTCAGCTTCTGTTGTCAGGGCTGTCCAATTGCGTTTGTCAAACCCGATTGTTCCTCCATGCAAAGCATTTATGCCCTTCTCATTGCATGGGATGTGATACGCTACCCCATTTATCTTAAATGTTCCCTTGTCGATTCTATTGGCGAATCTTCCGACCGTCGCCCCATAAAATGCCGTATTGTTAAGGTAACTGTCCACATCATCAAATCCGAGCACCACATTGCCCGGTGTTCCGTGCTTGTCAGGAGCGACCATCTTCACCCATGTTGCTCCGTATGAACTTACCTGTGCTTCATATTGACCGATCTTTAAGGTATAAAGGGTTGCCTCTTCTTTGTTGGGCAATATGCCATGCACTGTCTTAGTAACCATCATCTGTCCTCCTCATGTAGTTATAATAAAGCTGTTTTTCTGTTGGTGCTAGGATAAACTCAATAACTTTACGATCGAATCCCACAGGGCTTCATCAACATCGATTCCATTGGCAAGATGCTCTGCCCTTTGTCGTATGGTTCGTTCACCGGGAACACGAAATTCTTCTTGATGTACCGTACTTTTCTTTTTCAGATCTTCTATTATCGATTCGACATACGCTTTGCGCGACTCTTGTTCTTCTTTCGTACTACCGGGATGAATAGTGATGAAGATCTGACTGACACTATGTTCTTTCGCGTCCATGAACGTAGTTGAAGTTCCGCTTGATAATACCGATGCGCATATATCCAACAACAAGGAGAGGCCGGAGCCCTTATATAATCCGATGGGCATTGCCTGTCCTCCATCGAGGATGGCGGACGCATCGTTAGTCGGTCTTCCCTCTTTATCATACCCTCCGATAGCGACCAAAGGAGTGTTTGTGGCCCTCGCACTTTCCAGTTTGCCAAAAGAAAATTGACTGAGGGCCATATCCAATACTACAGGATGATCCTTTTTCGGTATCGCAAATACGATCGGATTATTTCCGATCGTGATAGTCTTGTTAGGCCAGGAAGGCATAAGGGGAATCGTGTTGGTCCAACAGATACACACATACCCTTTTTCAGCTGCGCGGTACCCGTATGTGGCTCCGCGCATCCAATGGTCGGTATTACGGATCGCGACCAATCCGATGCCATGTTCGTCTGCCAGTTCCATCGCCCTGTCGACCATGGCCAAGGCGTTGAGCGGACCGATGCCATGCTGTCCATCCCATTGTTCGAAGGCCCCGAAGCTCTTCAGTAAGACGGGAAGCACATCTTTATCCACCGTGTTGTTCTTGATTTTGTTCACGACAAGATGAAACCGGTTGACCCCATGGCTGGCAACTCCGTCCCGGGTGTTGTCGGCCAAGATTGTCGCCAAGAGAGTTGCCCTATGTTCAGTAAGTCCTAGGGTGAGAAACACCTTGGAAAATACTTCGACCATGTGCCCGTATGATATATTCACCATGCTGATGCCCCTTGAATTATTCTCATTATACGGTATCTGCCAATCGATTGCATCAGGACACATTATGTTTATTCAATCCTTCCATTTCAGCTTTTTTCGCTTTATAATCCATAAAAGACAATTACAGTACAAATCATGGAAAGGAGAATAAAGAAACATGAAGACTCTGGTTGTGTATGCATCCAAGAAAGGATACGCTAAAGAATGTGCCCGACATGTCGCTGACGGTATCGGTTCTGATTCAATAGCGGTACAAGTCGGCAGGGAAGCCAATACGGCCAACATCGATAATTATGAAGCGGTCATTGTCGGTGGAAGCATCCATATGGGAAATCTTTCCGGATCATTGAAATCATGGTTGGCCAACCATGCGCAAGAGTTATTGGAAAAACCGCTGGGCTTGTTCGTATGTGGCTTGGGCGAAGAAGAACAAGAACAGTATTTTACCAAGAACTTTCCCAGCGAGTTGCTGGAACATGCAAAGATCAAGTGTTATCTTGGTGCCCGTTTGATTTTAAAGCAATACAATCCGATTATCAGGGCAATGATGAAAAAAATTACCAAAAAAGATGAAGATATCCATATGGAACGTCCTGAAGCGGTCAAAGCCTGTGCCGATGCTTTTAAATAGCTGATTGGTTGCGATACAAGTTTTGTCTGATAAAAATAAATTGGTTTATTCGCAGATCCAGGAGTGTGGTGAGGATAGTTATGTATCCTTTAAAAGTATGATTTATGTAGTTGCGGAAAGAGGTTGGGTGAAATTGCGAATCAGGTTTTTGAAACAACACTAGTAACATTTGTCACTAAAGCATGTAAATGTAATAAAAAATAGAACAAATATATTTTAATTGTTTCTTAATATATTCCAATTTTTATATTATTATTTATATTAAAGTACTTTGTTCATGATAGGTATCAATTAAGGCTTATGCAATCACAAAAAAGTAATAATTATTTTTTTTGATGATTAAAGTCTATTGACACGATTGTAACTCTATTCTAGTGTAGATTTACCTGCAAATTACAAGGATGTATACCATGAAAGCATTCGGTTCTAAATCTTACAAGGAGGTGGCCCTCAGACTGACCAACTCGGATGTCCGCCCACTGACCCATAGGGTGACAATTTATCACTATTTGCTCACCCATCTCACTCACCCGACAGTCGATAATATCTATAGTGATCTGGTGCAAACCATGCCGTCACTATCAAAAACCACCGTATATAACGTGCTTGACCTGCTTTGTGAAAAAGGTTTGGTGAAACAACTCACTATCGAAGGCAATGAAGCGCGCTATGATGCGGACATGGAAGAACACATGCACTTCAAATGTTCGGAATGCAAAACGGTTTTCGATCTCAAGGACGTACCATTCCCAAGTATAGAACTTCCCTCCGGTCTCGTTATCGAACATATTCAACTCAATATCGAAGGTAAATGCTCCGCTTGTGCAAAAGCTTGCTAATTCATCAAAGGTAGTCGCATGAGTTCACAATAAGGAAGAAGCCGCTTATCGGTAGCGCTTCTTCCTCGATGCAATCCAATCGAGATAGGCCGCGTGCGTATCCTTGTCAGGATGATACACATGTTCGATTTCAATCCATGCCTTTTGCGCTTCATTGAAATGGTTGTACCAAGAACACCCTACCGCTGCCAAGATCGCGGCTCCATAGGCGCCCAATTCTTTTTGAACGCATGTGATGACGTTGCTTCCCAGCAGATTTGCACGCAGTTGCAACAAGTCGACGCTCCTGTTAAGTCCTCCGGTCGAAAGGATCGAATCCAATTGCGTGACACCTGTTGCCGATTCGCACATCAGATATGTTCTGTAACAGATACCCTCCAGAATCGCTCTGATTTCATCGTCTTTGTTGCCTGTGGTATTGGTGAATCTCTTCTCTAATGGCAGATCGCTATCTTCATAATCATAATAATTCACTCCGTTGGATCCTACCGGGATAGTTGCCGAACGAGATAACATGTCGTCTATCGATTCATCTGGAAAGTAGGCTTCTTTGTAACGTTCCACGGTCTCGGAGCCCATGCCGTAGAAGGAGAGGTAGGCATAAGCGTCTGTCTGAGGAAACGGGCTCAAGGCAACGTTTCTTCGTGGTGAGTAATCATCGCGTATGGCAACCGCGGCAATTACCGTACCGGTAGATTCGGATAACGGAGCGTGGTATCCGAGTCCCGCTCCGATCGATGCTACGATATGATCAAGGCCTCCGCTGAACACTTTGGTATCAGCTTTGAGATGTAAGAATGCTGCGGCTTTGTCGGTCAGGTGGCCGACGAATTCACCGCCTCTTACCACCGTACCGAACTGTTCGGCTCGCATTCCGATCGCGTCTAGGCTTGCAGGTAACCATTTCTGCTGTTTTACACTCAGAAGCCCCAATAGGGAATCGGAGCTCTCGTCAGCATACAGCGTACCCGTGAGAAATAACATGAGATAATCCGGCAGGGTCGCTACCTTGGCAATCTTACCCCACATATCCTTGCGGTTGTTCTTCATCCAGAGCAGTTTGTTGATGGTTGATCCCGGGGTACACCATCCGCCTATTCCCGTTTCTTCAAGGAATCCCGGTTGCTGCCACAGTTCCACCAATGACGGATCAACCGTCGCATCGAATTCAGTGCTCCAGATGTAGAAATCGGTGAGAGGCTGACCGTGGCGATCGAGCAGCAAGAATGTATTGGACTGTGAGCCGTAAGAGATTCCCACGATATCATGGGAATCTATGTTGGCTTTTTCGACTGCTTCGGCAATCGATGATTTGACGGCTTGTAAGAATACTGCCGCAGACATGGTCACCAGTTTCCCGTTCGTTGTCTTCGGGGTCCGGATTCTGGCGAACCCGACACCGCGGCCAATTTCATCAACGATGATTACCTTGAAGTAACTCGTCCCCAGGTCAATTCCCAATACATACTTCACAGCATATCTCCCGGTAAGCTATTTTTTTATGAGATCAAGCGTTGCATTGACGAATATCTTGCCTAGTTGCGGGGTGAACAGCGAGTTTGATGCTTCATAACCGCCTTCCGCCGCTGCCTCTTCGGTAGTGATGTACCCTTGCAACTCTCCGTTTGCCATCGAGATGATAAAAGTTCCCGAAAGAGCTTTCTTGACTGCCAATGCGTGATCGACGAAAATTTCACCCATCCAGCCCACGAACCACCATGGCCCTACACGGAAGGCTTGGATCTCAGCAGGCACATTGACGGTAAAGAATGCTTCCAGATCGCCCGAAGCCTGCATCATGCTCATCGTTACCTGTTCTTCGGCTCCGAAGATATCGCATTCTACGGTCCTGATTTGAGCAGCCGGTGCTTTTTCAGCTTTCATCCGCTCGATCTTGGCCACGACCGCTTCCAATTTCTTTTCAGATTCTTCGACCGGCGGGAAGACTTTCCGCGGTGGGTCGTTGATGAATGTCCGTCTGATTTCCAACGATACATCATCAGTATATTCGACATTGTCCACGACTGACTCGACTGCTTTGCCTAAGATGTGGCCAAGGCGGATTGCCTCTTCGAATGTGTTGGCTTTCACCACATGACGAGGGCTTTGGTTGCCGCAAGGTCCGCTATGATAAAGAATCGGGCATGTCGCACCGAACACATGTTCTTTTAGATAGGCCTTTGCCATTCCGGGAAAATCAGCGCTGACCAACAATGAATCTTCATGTAGCACTGTCGGATGCATGCTCACTACCATCATGCAGGCGAGGTATTTGGCTTGTTTTGCATCTTTGATAAGAAGTACGGGTACCTGATGGTCTGAAGGACCGTCCGGATCCCGTCTGTTCGTACCGATTCCGGTGCTGTCGGCGGTGGCAAATCCGATGGTTGCGGGTATTTTTGCCTTGCATGCCGCAATACCATTCTTCGCCATCTGCTCGACGGCGAAGGCAACATACTTGCGATCAAACTTCGGCACGATAGGATCGCGGGTACTGTTGGCCGCATCAACGGTTATCGGACCCGAATGAGTATGAGTGGCTGTTACCATGATCTGTTCTTCACGCAATCCGGTTTCTTTACCGATGATGGTCCTGATTTCTTTTGCCATGACCTTTGTGACAAATATGATATCATTAGAGATGAACAGTAACTTGTTCCTTCCCTCTTCCAGATACAAAGCAGCTGTCATCAAATCATCATGGACTCCGTTGCTATAGCGTTCTACATGGGGATATCCATATAAGAACTGACTGTCATACGGAGTGATCTTCGCTTCGCTTGCTCCTGCATATACCATTGCACACCTCCAAGTATTTTGATTACCTATCAATGATTCTACAATAACCGGTTAATTGGGGATTTATAAAAATCAACTTTTACCAGGGAAATAACAACAAAAAACCAATTGTCATAATATTAGAACCCATTAATTAACCATAAACCAACAAACAGCATTGTGCAAGAATATTTGTGTGAGTTTTTGTTTCTCATATGATCCATAATGGAGAGAATTGAAAGGTCCCATAGTATCAAAACACCCCATGCGGTTAGCTAAAAGATTTGCTTTGCATCATAAGATTCAGTTGAATGCCAAAACTACGAATAATTCGATTCATATCCAAATATTTAATCAAATTAGATGCTTCTTATTTTTCATGATACAACCCTTCAAATGTACTGATAATTTGTTTATGGGTAACAATTTCTTTCTCGATACATGGAATCTGATTCGTATCATCTATGCACGTACTGATTGCGTCCATAGCATAGAGGAAAGAATATTCTATCATTGCTCGAACAGTAAGATCGATTTTAAAGTTGGCGACTCTTCCGTCTGATCTACGATAAGGACCGATCTCCTACCTTGAATTTTGTAATGTCATGTAGATGTCAGTCGGTATCATAACAAAGAAAGACCGTCCACTTGATATCAGGGTACAATTTCTTGCAAGTATTTTTGAACCAATAATCAGAATGTGTTAATTGGGTAATTGTTCCTACATGATTCATACGGATGATTTCTGAATGTGTTTCTGATGTTGAGAATGAGGTAACGTCATTTGTTTTATCGTTACATTGATTGTCCATATGCGCGTACTCAGGATGATTTCCATAATAATGATACAACAACCGTTCATAGAATATTCGTTCTGTATCTCCTTCGGTAATACATGCAACACCACTGAAATAAAACTGCTTCTTCTCAACCTTTGATGAATGAATTGAGGATATAATTTAAATTTGAATCATCCGACATTAAATCAAAAAGGGACTCTCCCACTGAAAGGCCAAGTGCCTGAGAGGTGTTCGTAGACGACTTACCCTTATTTTTAGCAATGCTCTCAAAAGAAGCACAGCCGGTCTCATCTGGCAATCCGGCTATAAATTCTATCCAGTTTCAAATACTGAACTAGATACGGTGAATCTAGACCATCATTGTCCTCCGGTCATTTCTTTTTTCACCATAAGGGATTTACCGCACGATACACAGAACTCCCCCATTCTTTTCTATACATCTTAATTATTATCGCTTATCATTGGTGGGTATGTCAGGATTTTGTCGTGTGATTGACGGTGGAAGGTTATTTTCATGAGTTTGAAGTTAAAGATCATGCTTATTATTTTCTCTGTGGCATTGATACCTATTACCATCATGTCACTTACCACCTCTTACATTTCCACCGACACATTGGTTGAGAAAGAGGTGAATACAAAGGTCAACATCCTCTCTGATATTGCCAATAAAGTGTACCTTTCCCTCAGCGAACGACAGCTCGTCGGCATCAATTTCATGCTTAACGGCAATGTGCAGGAGTTGTTGTCGCGTCCGATCGACACTTCTACTCCCGGATCATTTGAGAAACTCCGTTTTGAGATAGAGAAGATGCTTCAAAATTATAAGTATCTTATCGGTACCGAAGGATTGTATCTGTACTCAATGGACGGTTCTGTGTTTACCAACAAACCGTTCGATTCGTTCGATGTGGCATTGTTCATCGATTCGCCATGGTTCCAGCAATCGCTGCTGGAGCAAAAGAGTTACTTTTGGGGAGAACCGACAATCGAGAGCGGCAAACATGTCGTTCCCTTGGTTCGTGTGGTACGAAAGATCCTTGAGCCAGACATCCTTGGTTATTTCATTTCAACAATCCGAGAATCATTTTTACATGAACTGTATGCAACATTTGTTGAGCAAGAGGTCTCTGACTTTTTCATTATCAATGAACGAGGGACCGTCATCTCCCAAACCAATAAGGACAACGTCGGCAAACATATCAATGAAGCGTTCCCCAATTTGAAATTTAACGGGTCGTTCCATGGCTCGACCTTTGTCGATCAAAAAGACGGTAGATATCTGATTACATACCACACCGATTCACGCAACGGATGGACTTACATCAACTGTGTCCCGTGGCAGGAGTTGTATAAAAGTGCCAGGAATATCCAAATTCTTACCTATGTGCTCTCAGTCGCGCTGATCATCGTCTGTTTCATCATCGCCCTTCTCTTCTCCCGAGGTATCATCCATCCGATCAATTCATTGATCACCAGGATGAAGCGGGCGGAGAATGGTGATTGGGACATCGATGTACGAACCAATACCACAGGGGAGATCGGTCAATTGGAACATAGCTTCGGCCTTATGCTGAAGGCGTTGAAAAAATCAATGGAAGAAAAACTTACTATCCAAAGACAAAAGCGCAAGGCCGAGCTGAAGATGTTGGAATACCAGATCAATCCTCACTTCCTCTATAACACGATGTCTTCGATCATCTGGTTAAGCGAGAACAATGAAAATGATGCTGTCATCACGATTGCTTCGGCTATCAGCGAACTATTCAGGATAAGTATCAGCAAAGGCAATGAAGTGATTTCGATCGCCGATGAAATCCAGTACGTGAAGTATTACCTTGAAATACTCAACATCAGGTATAGGAATGCTTTTGATGTGCATTACGATATCGATGATACGGTCTTACAAGGGTATACCATCAAACTGATTCTCCAACCGTTGGTTGAAAATGCCATCTATCATGGAATCAAGCCTTCGGCATCGACGAGTATAAAAGGTGCCATCGACATCGAAGCCAGATTGGATGATGACAGTACGGTGTTGTTTACGATAGCAAATACCGGAACACCTTTGACCGAGGAGAGAATCGATGCTTTGAATCAATTTTTGAGAGAACAACATGCCGATGAAAACTTTGGTATCGGGATTCGCAATGTCTACGATAGGATCCAATTGGCCTACGGAAAAGAATTCGGGATTCGCTTTAAGGCTTCCGATGCTCAAACAACCGTCGTGGAGGTAAGAATCCCCTTCAAGACAAAGAAAGAGGATGGTGATGAATAAGTTTTCCCTGCTCATCGTTGAAGATGAACAAATTATCAGAGATGGATTTGCCCGAGTATTGGCTACGTATGATGATTTTACCGTCTATTCCGCAAAAAGTGCGGAAGAAGGATTGCAGGTAATCTTTAACCATCCGATCGATGTGATGTTGCTCGATATCAAGCTGCCCGAACTCAGCGGGATCGATATGCTCTATCAGCTGCGTTCGTTGGGATATGTCGAACTGATGGTGATTATTATCAGTGGCCATACTGAGTTTGATTACGCGCATAGGGCAATAGAGCTGAGAGTCGACGATTACCTGCTCAAGCCGGTGACTCCCGGTAAATTACGAGAATTGGCTGTAAAAATTACCCAAACGCTAAAAACCCGCAATAAGGAGCGAATTGACAAAGAGCAATTGCTCAAACAGATTGAGATATCAAAACCATTGTTGCAGCAAGCGTTTCTGACTGAATTGATGAATACGAATTCTTATCACGAACACCTGCTTCAACAATCGGAACTTATCGGTATCGACTTGGAGGCCTCTGGATACCGGGTGGTAATCGTCAATCCCCAACTGAAAGCCATCGAAGAAAATAAACTGGAGTTGCAATTGAAGATGGAGCAAATCCATTTGATCCTTGTTGATTTCAAATGGGAATTTACCAGTATTCCCTTCTACCAAGGGACTTCTTCATTTGTCGTCATCCAGATGTTGCGTGATGGCAAACATGCTGCTGACGAAGATTATAGGAACCTGAGATCATTGGTCCATAAGATAAGAACGGAAACGGATGTCACCGTCGCAATAGGAATCGGTGAATGGATCGAGACCCTTGCAAGCGTTCCTGCCAGTTATCAACAGGCATCGATGGCCCTTGCGGCGAGAAAGGTACAGACCTTCGGAGGTATCAATCCGTGTCGTTATTATCGTGAGATTGTCGTCGGTTTAGAAAAACGCGATTCGTTTTCCCTTGACAAGGCCGCCATCCGGATTGCATTGCAAGAGTTGGATGAAATTCGTTTGATTGAGATCATCCAACAGCTTTGCAGCAGGATCGGGGATTCGGCATTGCTCGAGACATTGGACGGTATCAGTTTCTATCTGCATGAACTGACGCAAATCATCATCCAATACCAACCGGAACATTATGAGCGGTGGACCAATGAGTTGACCACTATTTTTAAGATATTGGCCCAACAATCGCCGCATGAGTATAAAGAAGCAATCATCAGTACCACCAAAAACCTATTTGAAGAACTACGGGAGCAGCGTAATGCATTCGGTAGCACACTGGTAGCATCGTTAAAGAAATACATCCATGAACATTACCGAGATGACATGTCGCTTACCGCGATGGCATTGCAGATGAAATACAGTCCCAACTATCTTGGCGCGCTGTTTAAAAAAGAAACCGGCACCACGATTCATGATTACTGGCATGTGGTGAGGATGGAATATGCCAAAAAATTGTTAAGCGAAACTTCGATGTATGTGTTTGAGGTCGCGGAACAAGTCGGGTATAAGGACCAGTATTATTTTTCCGCGTTGTTCAAACGTTTTGTCGGAACCACTCCGAAACAGTATCGGTCGTAATCGGTGTTGGAAATTATAAAAGTTTATTGATTCTTCTATGTAATTCTGAATTTGTAGGCCATAGAGTGTAGATAAGAACCCTACAAAGGAGGAAACGTATGGGACTTAACAGAAAAATCGTTATGGTACTGTTGTTCGTGCTCGTGGTCTCGACAGGTCTGGTATTTGCTCAGGGGCAGAAGGCTCCTGCGACTACCGGTGCGGAGGTTTCAGGACCCACCGTCGGTATTTCATTATTTTATCGCAGGGATGAGTTTTACAAAGACTTGGAGTCAGGCTTCCTGAGTGGCGCAGAAAAATATGGATTCAAAGCCAACATTCAAGATGCGGACGCCGATCCGAGCAGACAGACCCAGCAATTGGAAGATTTCGTGGCGATGGGTGTTGATGTCATTGCGTTTGCCGCTAGTGATCCTGATGGTTTGATTCCGGCGGTTGAAGATGCGAACAAGGCAAAGATCCCAGTATTTACGTTCGATGGCGGGGTTAACGGCGGAGAGGTTGTCAGTTTCGTAGGCATGGACAACTACATGGCTGGAAAACTTGCCGGCGAGTGGGCTAAAGAGTACATCACCAAGAATCTGGGTGGTAATGGCAATGTGGTTATTCTGGACTTCCCGCAGTCGGCGGTAGTATGTGGGGACCGTGTAAGAGGGTTCAAGGATGTCATGGCTACTATGCCAGGAGTCAAGATCGTTGCCCAACAGGATGGAAAAGCCAGCCGCACCGAATCGATGAACGTGATGGAAAACATTCTTACCGCCAATCCGAAGATTGATGTTGTGTTCGGTATCAATGATGACACGATTTTCGGTGGAATCGCGGCATGCGAAGCCGCAGGCAGGACGGATATGGTATTCGTTGACGTAGGCTGGAGCCAAGAGTTGTTCCTCAAGCTCAAGAACAACGATCCGTACGTGAAGGCATCTGCCGTGCAGAATCCCTATCAGATGGCGATTAACACCATGGATGCAATCAACGACTATCTTAGCGGGAAACCATTACCGGACCAAATTCTTCAGGATGCGGTGTTAGTGACAAGCGAAAATGTTGATAACATCGGTTGGGAAGAAATCGTTGCAATGAGAAAGTAAACGTTCATGTGTTTGGCGGGAGTTCGTCTCCCGCCATGATTTCATCTATCAGGAGTCAGTGATGAGTGAGCAAATAAAAAAGGACAAGGCAATCTGGGTGAACGTGAAGACCCTGGTGAGAACCGTAAACAGTAAGTATTTCATTCTCTACGCTGTGATTGCCCTCATAATAATACTTACGATACTTTCCGATTCTTTCCTGAGCCTTCACAATATCATCAATATACTTCGTCAAAGTTCGATGGTTGCCATCATAGCCGTCGGGGTATTTTTTGCCATTGTTTCGGGCGGCATCGACATCTCTGTCGGATCGACAGTCGGACTGGCCGGAGTGATAATGGCAAAATCGTTGGTTGAGTTAAACCTTCCGATATTCCTTGGAATAATCATCGGTCTTGCGGTCGGAACTTTTGTGGGATTGATCAATGGGCTGTTGGTCGCCAAACGCAATATTCCCCCATTTGTCGCCACATTGGGCACGATGGGCGCAGTGCGTGGGCTTACCTATGTGTTGACCAACGCTTACCCCGTATCCGGATTGCCCAAGGGCATTGATTTTATCGGACGCGGATATGTCGGACCGATTCCGGTTCCCATCATCATCATGCTCGTCGTGTACGTGTTGGCGTATATCGTAGCCGAGCATACGCGAGTCGGGCGATTTATTTTCGCAATCGGAGGAAATGAGGAAGCCGCTCACCTGTCGGGCATCAAGATTGACAAGTACCGGATTTTTGCCTATATGACCAGTGGCGGTCTGGCGGCACTCAGCGGTATCATATTGGTTTCCCGTCTTGCATCAGGACAGCCGAACGCCGGACTCAATTATGAGTTTGAGGCAATTACCAGCGCTGTTGTCGGTGGTACGAGTCTTTCAGGCGGGAAAGGCACCATTCTCGGAGTACTGTTCGGAGCATTGTTCATTTCCATTTTGCTCAACGGTATGGTGTTACTGAACATTTCGTCGTACTACCAACAGATGCTGAAGGGAATCGTGCTGATTCTCGCTGTTATGGTCGACGTTGCCCGTAACAAAGGCCATTGAGGGTATGTCTATGAAAATTCTTGAAGTGAAAGACATCCGTAAGGAATTTCCCGGAGTATTGGCTCTGGATGCCGTAGATCTGTCAATCGAGCCCGGTGAAGTGAGGGCTTTGGTCGGTGAAAACGGGGCCGGTAAATCGACATTGATCAAAATCCTTACCGGAGTATACCAGCCAGATAACGGAACGATCACATATAAGGGTGAAAAGCGTACGATCGCAAATCCCCTTGAAGGACAGAAACTGGGAATCAGTGTTGTCCATCAAGAGTTGAATCTGATTGAGCACCTGACGATTTATGAAAATTTATTTCTTGGCAGACCGTTGATGAAAAAAGTTGCCGGAGCGAATCTCATTGACTGGAAGCGAATCAAAAAAGAGAGCACGGCTCTTCTCGACAGGCTGAACGTCCGCTTAGACATCAATGCAAAAATCCATGATCTGAGCGTAGCCCAAAAGCAATTGGTCGAGATTGCCAAAGCACTCTCATTCAATTGTGAGGTGATGGTGATGGATGAACCTTCGGCGACGCTCACAGATAAGGAACTCGAGGTGCTCTTCACTGTTATCAAAGATTTGAAAGCAGCCGGGGTTGCGATTATCTATATATCGCACCGGCTTGAAGAGATATTCAATATCGCTGATTCGGTAACCGTTCTACGTGACGGGAAACACATTGTCACCTTACCTATCCACGAGACGAACCGTACCAAGTTGATCGAGTATATGGTAGGCCGGGAGTTGGGAGCGGAATATCCTAACTGGAAGAGAAATCCCGAAGAGCCTGTCCTGGAAGTCGATCATCTAGAATCGGCTAAGATCAAAGACGTTTCCTTCTCGGTTCGAAAAGGAGAGATTTTCGGGATCGCAGGTCTCGTAGGAGCTGGCAGGACTGAACTCGCCCGAGCGATCATGGGCATTGATAAACTTAAGAGTGGAACAATTACCTATCGTGGCAAACCATCGAATTTCAAAGATGTTTCCCAAGCTGTCAAAAAAGGATTCGGCTTAGTTCCGGAAGAGCGTAAATCACAGGGTTTAGTGTTGCAGATGACCGTACGCGAGAATATCTCACTGGCGAATATCAAGACGGTCGAGAAAGGTATGTTCATTTCAAAGAAACTCGATCGTGATACGAGCAAGAAATATATCAAGCTGCTGCGGGTTGAAACTCCCCATCACGATCAATTGATCAAGAACCTCTCCGGAGGGAATCAACAGAAAGTAGTCTTGGCAAAATGGTTGAACGCTGATGCCTCGATCCTCATATTCGATGAACCGACAAGGGGTATCGATGTCGGGGCCAAGGTTGAGATCTACAACCTGCTGGTTGAATTGATCAAGGCAGGCAAATCAATCATCATGATTTCTTCCGAAATGCCCGAATTGCTCGGTATGTGCGATCGGATAGCGGTCATGCACGAAGGCAAACTCATGGGAATCCTGTCAAAAGAAGAGGCGACCCAGGAAAAGATATTGCATCTCGCGGCTGGTTGAGGAGGCTCTTTTGGATTTTCTAAAGATCTTTGCAAGCAAGCAACATATTCCATGGACAGCTGATCTGGAGTATTGGATCAGTGCACGAGAACTTGAAGGAAAAGCGGATCCCGCATGGAGAACAGAGCTCGGTTATCTTGAACTGTGTAAGGATCTTGGCGTATTCGGTTATTATTCTTACGACAAATTCTGGTGTGGCACGCCGCATTATGATGAAACGCTAACGGTAAAAACTGAAAAGACACGTGACAGGATCGAAACCACTTGGACTACCCCTGTCGGAACTATTACTCGTACCGAGGTGTTACTTCACGAAAGTGCATCTTGGGCTTGTCTGAAGTACCCGATTGCTGACAATGATGACTTGAAAGTCTTTGAATATATGATCGAGCATCGGAACATGCAGAGTGCCAATACGGAGGACTATCACAAGCGAGCGAAACTTTTTGCCGATTATGGCGGGCTTCCTGCGATCGGGATGCCCCGCTCTCCCCTTTCCGCATTCTTTTACGAATGGGCGGGTATTCTCAATGGCGTGTATTTGCTTATGGATGAACCTGAGCGGATCCGACACATTTTCTTAATGATGGCAGCCCAAGAAGAACCGTTGCTGGATGCTCTTTGTGCCATAAGGCCTCCGTTGGTTCATTTCGCTGACAATGTTTCATCAGATAACATGAGCGGATATTTCAACGAATACTTTGCTGATGTGTATGAGCATCGCATCGGCAAGCTTCATGCTGCGAACATCGCCTGTGCAGTGCATCTGGACGGTGTGGTAAAACCGATCATCAAGAATTTGGCCTCTGTCGGTTTTGATGCCATCGAAGCGATCACGCCGTCTCCTGGCGGAGACCAGCAGATCGAAGACATCCGAACCTTGGCAGATAATGATAATGTGATTCTCTGGGGAGGCGTTCCCGGCGTGATGTTCAGCCCTCCTTACACTTGGACTGAATTAAAAGACCATGTCAGGCATGTGATTGAATGTTGGAAAGGAACTCCCTTTATCCTCGGGGTTGCCGATCAAGTACCCGCAGATGGAGATATTGCGTTAGTTCGGGCAATCAGTGATTTCCTGTTGGAGGAATATGCATGAAGGTAGAATTAGAGAAAGCATTACAGCAATCGTTGCATGGTGAAGTCGCGGATTCGATTGTCGAAACGATTAGGATTCAAATGGAACAATGGGGTTTGAGCATGCCCGATGTCCCTCCTTTGGTCTTTGATTTCGGCCTTGGCGATGTACTGAATATTGGAGAGACAGAATACTGGATCGCCAATGAGATAGAAGAAGGATATTGTGGTAAATACATGTTCTTGCTCAAGGGACAAACGTGTCCCGAGCATTATCATGATATGAAGCACGAAACCTTTTTCATCGTAAAAGGTAAAGTGCGGATGACAAGCGACGGTACCTCATGGAGCATGCTCCCGGGTGATGTGTATGCGGTGAAACCAACAATCAAACACACATTCACAGCAGAAGAACATTCGCTCATCCTGGAAATATCAAAACCAAGCCTTATTGCTGACAATGTGTTCTCAGACAAGGATACCGGGTACAATCGGTGAACGATCGTTCCTAAAGGCAAACCCACCGCACACTGAGATGTGTCCCTTCCAATGGCAATCGTTTCTTCACTGCTTGGACTTCTTTGTTGTTTATCATGATATTTCCATCAATCTTTCCTGCTATGGCCAACGTACAAGGTGTTGATACTTTGATGTGTAGATCATTGTCTTTTTGATCTGCTACGATATTGATCGATCGCTCTTTTTCATACCCGTCTTTGTCATCGTACCAATAGGTGTATGCTGCGTGCTTCGCACTTCCAGGGTAGTACAGCATGATCGGTTTAGATAGATCTATATCGGCGGTGGTGGCAATTAGTCTGTCTTCAACAAGTGCTATCGGAATGAATGATCCTTCTCTGACGAACAATGGGATCGGGGTCTTAGAAAAATCAATTGTCGTTCTCGATCGAATCTGTGTGCCATCGGTCAAGGATAGGAATAGTCCTTCGGGTAATACCAACTCTCGCTTGGTCTCCCCTGATTTCAATTTTACGATCTGCAATAGGGCATCTCCGATAAAGAACTGTCCGGTTTCATGTTCAAAGACCGGGTCATTGCTTTCATAGATCATCGGACGCCAGATCGGTTCTCCGGTCGTACTGAGGTTATGAAAAAGGGAGTACAGATATGGTAGCAGTGCATACCGCATGCGAATCACTTGTTTTATTGAGTTCATCACCGGAGTACTGAATGCCCATGGCTCTTGCCTTCGGGTTCCGTCAGCACTGTGATTGCGCATCAATGGAACCATCAAGCAAGCACGATACCAGTCGACAATAAGTTCGTCGCTGCAGTCGCTTCCGAAACCACCGATATCAGAGCCGACGAATGCCATGGTGGATAGCGACATGCTCAGGATCATTTCGATGTTTTTGGCCAGATGGTGGTAGTTGGAGATGCTATCGCCTGTCCAGAGCGCTCCGTATCGGTGGCTGCCGAGCATTCCGCTTCGGGACAATAGAAACGGCCGTTTGTCAGGATACGCTTGCTTTAAGCCGTCCCAAGTGGCTTTGGCCATACCCAACGCATACCAGTTATGCAGGTCGTGGTGCTTGATCTTCCCGTCGTCAAAACACATCTCATCCAATTCCATAGAACCGGTGCTGGGATCGTTCATGTCCACCCAAAAGGCATCAAATCCTGTCTTTGCCAATTCGGCGGTCTTTTCTTTCCACCATCTTGTTGCTTCAGGTTTATAAAAGTCAGGGAAATGAGAGGCTCCCGGCCATACGAAGCCAATATAGGGCAGGTGTTCTGAATTAAGACAAGCGAGGTTGTTTTCGAGTAATTCTTTATCTATCGGATACCCGTCGGCTTTGATTCCCGGATCCAGAATAGCTACCAATTTGCGTTGACGCGAGCTTTGCGGCATTGAAGGTGTTTCAGAGCGGGTAAATATTCGATATTCTTGAAGATAGTCAATATCGAACCAGATAGCATCACACGGAATGCCATGCGCAAGTAATCGCTTATCAATTTCAGCTGCATCCGCAACTGTCGCGTACCCCCATCGTGATTGGTGGTGGCCCAGCGCCCATAACGGAGGTACCGGAGGCAATCCAAGGAGTTTGGTGAAACGAGATACGATATCTTTCGCAGTAGAAGCAACCGAGATGATCATATCCGGAGATCCCGACTGTGCTCCCAGATAGAAAAACGGTACCGATTCGGTCGCTTGTTTCGCACCCTCTATCATTTGCCGTGCTCCGGTATCCATAAATACTACGGACGAGGTGGGAATCATAAATCCAATCCAGATATCGTTTCGTTTCAACAATAATACCGGAAAGGAAGCATACATCGGATCTGTCGAGCCGTGATCGATATCGCTCCACGCAAAGTCAGCCCACACATCGGTATTCCAGAATTTTGTGCGAACTGCATGTTTTTCAAATCCGATGTTCTTTTCTCCCATCCCATAGAACCGATCGCCATCTTGCAGTTCGAAACAAAAGAGCCACTTCTCTTTACATACTCCGAAAAGAAGATCTTCATGACCTTTCAAGACAGTGGATTTGTTCTCGGTATTGCGTATCTTCATCGATCTGTCCTCAAAGCGTAATTCGTAAGAACAGACTGTTTCGATTGGTGTGGCTTGTACGATGCCAAGCATATCTGAAAAATTCTCAGACCACCGCGGATTGCGTACGGTTATGCGAAATGTATCGGTATCGAATGTATCTACCGAAGTGTTAAATTCGCTTTGTTGCAGGGCTGCTACCCTGAAGTTTTTAGGATGATCAATTTTATGATAATACATGGTTGTTCACCTTATGCTATTTAGAGATTGCCGAATTCACGTATTATTATCTCCAATTTATATTTCTTCAATGTCTATCCATTGAAGAAACAATCAATTCATGCAGATTTTTTGAAAGTTGTTCTAGTCGAGATAGTTGCCATCCACGCTCATCTTCAACAGTCTTGCCGATCGCTTTCATTATCTTTGCACCATAATACATCGGCCCCAGACTGTGATCTGCCATATGGGCAGTCGCAACGGCTTGTCCTACGCACCGATACAACAATATGAGTAGTGGATCTTCTGTGTTCTTTGCAATACCATGGCAGTTTCTGGCAGCTTTCATTGCCTTGCCGGTGGTAGCGTGACCTATGCTCCATGCCTCTGCGATATCCAATGCCTCTCTAATCCGATCATCCAGATGATTATTGATTAAAGGCACTAAATGATATGTGCAATCAAGTGACCATCGCATCAGTAATCGATGGTCACCCGGAGTGAGTTCACCTCCGCGATGGATAGCAATGAATCGAATGTCTCTCATGAAAGTAATGGTATTCCACTTCTCGCCTGCAGACAATAGGTCTACTAGTTATAAGGTAATTACATATCAATACTTTTCCAGAAATATTATATAATTATTTTACCTAAGGCTTCTTCGTATAACGCTAGTATGTTTTCCAGTGGGGTGTCTAATTGGATCAAGTTCGCAGGACAAAGTATATATCCTCCATTGGTATTACAATGTTTTATTATTGCCCTTCCAGCAGTGATTCGAATTATTAATTTTCTTTTGCCAATTGTGAAGAAATGTTTCTCCAAACCGTTAGCCCTATGAAACTACGTTGGTTGGATTCCCTGCCAGATAGTGTTTGAGATTGTCGACAGCGATATCCATCAATCGTTGGCGACTCTCTTTGGCTGCCCAGCTGATATGGGGCGATATGAAACAATTCTTTGCCTGTAGTAACGGATTGTCATCTCTAATCGGCTCTGAGGACACCACATCCACAGCAGCGGCATACACGTTACCGCTATTAAGGGCATTTGCCAAATCTTGTTCGACAATCAACGGACCGCGACTGTTATTCAAAATGATAACGTTGTCCTTCATTTTAGCAATCGTGTTCTTATTAATGATGCCTTCGGTATCTTTGGTAAGCGGGCAATGCAGAGTGATTACATCAGCTGTTTGTAACAGTTCGTCCAGTTCGACATATCGACACTGTTTGTGTTCAAGTGCAGGATTCTTTTGCAGATCGTACACAAGAATGTTCATCCCCAAGGCTTGGGCGATGTTGGCGGTTGCCTGGCCGATACGTCCGAATCCGATGATTCCCATAATCTTGCCATCCAATTCGATTAACGGATAATCCCAAAAACAGAAATCTTTTGCTGTTTGCCATCGTCCCGCACGGACAGCATCGCTGTGGTGGGCAAACCGATTGCAGATTTCCAATAGCATCGCGATGGCGAACTGGGCAACAGCTGCTGTTCCATACGTAGGGATATTGGTCACTGTAATCTGCAATTCTTTTGCTGCTTCGGTATCCACCACGTTGTAACCGGTGGCAAGTACACCGATATATTTCAGGTGTGGGCAAGAAACCATGGTCTGTCGCGTGATGGGGACTTTATTGACAAAAATGATCTGGGCATCACCGATTCTCTCGATAATACGATCGCCGTCGGTCCTATCATATACCGTCAATTGTCCGAGAGAGGACAAATCATCCCACGACAGATCTCCGGGATTCTCTGCAAATCCATCCAACACTACGATGTTCACCTGTCTGTCCTTTTTCATATCGACTGATCCTTCGTATATTTTTTCATCTCTCATACTCATACCATATTAGTCCATTCAATTACATCCCATGCTGTCATGCTGCGTTTTCACTTGCCTGCATTTTTTTGTTGTGTTGGCAGTTGAAAAACATTTACAATACATCATGCGAAGCGTCGTATTGGCAATCGGAGTATTACTCCTAGTTGTCTGTATCATTGCCATCAATAATAACATGGGTCTCGCTCATGATGCTCCCACTGCCGTAGCCGGAAAGTTAGATATCAGCTATTTTGCTTTTGATGCGATGAAACCAATTCAACTCAATGGAGAATGGGAATTTGCCTATTCAGCGATCGATCATTCAACAATACAAGAGTATTCATTTATCAATGTTCCATCAAATTGGGCAAATAAGGGCCATGAGGCTTTTGGATCAGCGGTGTACAGATTACTTATCCAAGTCCCTCAAGCTGGAACTTACGCATTGCTGATCGATAACATCTATACAGCCTACCGTTTGTATATCGATGGCCAGTATCAGATTGAAATCGGAAAAATTTCTTTGGATCAAGAACATTCGCGCCCACGATTCACTGATTCGGTGATAACCTTCACCACCGATGACACTTCGGTTGAAATAGTGTTTGAGACATCTAATTATTTTCATCGAAGTGCAGGAATGTTGGTCGCACCGATTCTCGGTCATCCCGATGATATAATCAGGATTCTCACATCCTCGCACATTATTTCGATGATTCTTGTCGGAATTTTTTTAGCCACGGCGCTGTTCATCCTATACTTCTACCATTCTACGAACAGAGACGTTTCGTTGATTTATTTTGCCACTCTCTGTATCGTGCTGGCGATTCGTGCCATGGCAGCCAACAGCCTTTTGGCAATCCTGATTCCAAATATTCCTACATGGCTGGTATCAAAGCTGGAGTATGCCACTATCGGAATCAGCATCGCGCTATTGGCACTCTATAGCCGCATCGCGTTCCCAAAGGTGCTGCCAAAAATACTTGAAGATATCATGGTGGGTATATCATTGGCTTACTCCGCTACGGTAATCGCTACCCCGATTAGTATTTATAACCATTTATTCTTGCCCTATACCGTATTCTTTGGCCTTATCCTAGCTTTCTGGATCATTTCAATGACTATCCAGTTTTTCTCATGCAAGGCTGTTCCGACAACAATACTTTTGGGTAGTTGGGTATGTGTGCTTTCGATACTAATCCAGGCCTTCTATTACTTTTTTGAGATACCCAATCTATTCGTGATTAACATCGCACCTATCGGAGTAGCCTTCTTTATCATTGCCCATTTCCATGCATTCTCTTGGAAGTTCATCACCGCCTTTACCATCTCAAAAAGAGATTCGGCCAAACTTGAACAGGAGGTTGCTCAAAGAACTGATGAGTTGCAACAGTTAAACGCCCAATTGAGTAAGATAGCCCGAACCGATGCTCTCACTGGTTTGCATAACCATCATGGACTGTACCAGATGACATCAAAAGAAGCCAAACAATACAATGAGCTCTCCCAAGAAGGCCTTAGCCGTTATTACTCAGTTGCATACATTGATTTGGATAACTTCAAATACTTTAACGATACGTATTCTCACAAGGCGGGAGATGTAGTACTCGCGCGATTTGCCGCTCATCTTTCTGCGGCTACCAACGATTCTGATATGGTGTTCAGGGCAGGAGGAGACGAGTTTATCGTCTTTTTACCTGGACATGATTATGAAACCTCCGAAGAATGGGCAAGATCATTACTTTCTTCATTTAACAATTTTTCTTCTGTGATCGAACAAACATTGAGCGATCAGTTGGGAATGCTTGTCTCCATACCGGCCAGACATGCCCTGAGCTGTTCGATAGGCATTGCCGTCCATGAAAGTGGCATGCTTGATATCGAATCATTGATCCAGTTGGCAGATACCGCGCTCTATGAAGCGAAGCGGATCGGTAAAGGATGCTTTCATCTTGAAGTGCTCTTACATTAAGAGCTATGCATTAATTATTGAATTATCCAATTGATACTATTCATTGGCACTCGTCATATCCAGTTTATATGAAGTCATAGCTTTCCCAAGTTATAAACCTTTATGTTATATGTACGGAGTGTAGCTATAAAAGCATTTAAAACAGATGTGTAGTAAAGAGAATCTTGATAATCAGCTATTGCTGGCAATTACATTGCTTTTGGGAATTCTATGTGAGCTCGTTCGCCTATTGAGCGTAGCTGGTCCACTACTTTCTGTGAGAGGGGCACACCGATCCGTGCACTGAGCTTTTCTGCTTCGTGTTCTTTCTGTCCGGCATAGTATACTCTCTGGCTGCCTTCTGCCAGTTCGGTGTTGTTCAATTCATTCAAGAGTCTGTCCATATCTGTCTTGAGTTCTTCAGGATCCCTGAAGACATCGAGACGGATCGCACCGAAGAAATGACATACCCTGGCACTTGTTGCGGCACTGTCCATCACCGATTTGCCAAATACACCGCCGCTGGTTATCGCTGTCATGATATCCACCATGACCGCCAGCCCATATCCTTTGTGCCCTCCGAAAATTTCTCCGGCACCACCAAGCGGAATGAGCCCGCCGCCTCGTTGGTACAGCATATCTTCAAGTAATTGGCCGGCATTACCGGTCACCAACCCCTTGGTATCGACAGCCCACCCATCGGGCAATGTCTTACCTTCACGTTCATAGACTTCTATTTTGCCCCGGGTCACCGCAGTGGTAGACATATCTAATGTGAACAGATGTTCGTTATGACCGGGAACGGACACTGCAATCGGGTTGGTACCGAACATCGCCATCCTGCCGAACGTGGGAACACCCAGCGCTGCGGTATTGGTCATACAAATTCCGACCATATCGTTTCTGGCAGCCATCTCGGAATAGTATCCTGCGATACCGTAGTGATTACTATTGCGAATCGATGCGAAGGCTGCTCCGGTTGTCTTTGCTTTTTCGATCACCTTCCCCATCGTCTGTTTGCTCAGATACATCCCCATAGCTCCGTTTGCATCCAGAACAAGTGAAATCGGTGTTTCCCGAAGGACCGTCGGAATGACAGAACCTGACATTATCCCCTTGCGAATCCCATTCTCATAACGCCATAGCCGTGCCACTCCGTGGCTCGCTATTCCACGAGCATCTGCAGCAACCAGGATTTCAGCCGAATCGGAGGCTTCTTCACGTGACAACCCAAGTTTCATGAACACATCGGTGACAAATCGCTCCAACGATTTCCGTTCAATCCTGATTTCTTGACTCATATTCCTACCTTCCTTTCCGAATACTATTCATAAAAATGTACTATCATGTCAATGCACTCAATTTTCTTTATAAAGAATGCACCGAAAGCACCAACTTGCTGTAATGCGTTTGCCCCGGATTAAGATCAATAGCGGCATCAAGGGAATTAACATGTTCCACGCAGAGAAAATCTTTATATGCTTCCAATACTTCCGGATTATTCTTCGCTACACTTTCTCCCGGATTCCAAATCACTATATGGCGTAATTGATCTTGCTCCATCCTGATACTTCTTGAAGCACTCGGATCTGCCAGCGTCACATATTTACCCGCATCCCGATATATCCGTACGAACTCTCCGGAGACCTTCACGTCTCCGGATTGGACGTACTTGTTGTCAGGTCTCGCGCTATCAAGGACATGCAATCCGTCCAACCCCGTTACTTTGCATCGTTCAAGATCTCTGACTGAAAAATAAGTATGGAATCCTTCTTCAAACGTAAACGGCTTGTCATCAATGTTTTTCACTTCCAGGAACATGGTAAGTTTTTTGGCTATCGATACTGTCAGTCGAATCGAAAACCGATGCGGCCAGATGTTCCGTGAATATTCATCATCGTGAGTGCTTAAGACCACTGTGGTCGATCCATCATTTTCGGTTGCCGTATCGATCACGTCCCAGATTTTTGTACGGACCGTCCCATGTAGTTGAAGATCTTCCCGCGTCTTGTGTTTTCCAAACCAAGGGAAGCAGATAGGAATTCCACCTCTTATCGGCTGCCCTTCTTCGAATTTGCTATGCGGGCTGACAAATAGCATGTCAGCAGTCCCTTTCGGTTTGAAGGAAACTATGTGAGCTCCATAGAGGAACATGGAACTTTCAGCATAATCGTTGTGGATCCGAAGAATTGGCAAGCCCCCCAATCCCTTATCGATCCAAGCTGTTCTTCTGCGTGGACTTAGTTGTCCGTCTTTTGTTATGTAGTCCATCGTTGCACTCTCCTATGTATCACCATCAAACGGAGCCGATGCAATATTTTCTTTGACAAATCAGTAATGTCAAGATATCATCTATCTAAGATATCAGCAAGACTGAAGGAGGCTTAATGTGAAAAAGTTCATCGCTATCACCTTACTCGTGCTTTTTGCCGGTTCAATAATGCTTTTTGCTGCCGGAGCACAGGAGGCACAAGCCGAAAAGAAGTACGTATTGAGATTCAATCACGTACTTACACCGCAAGACCCATACCATGGAGCATTTCTCAAGTGGGCTGAAGCTGTCAAGGAACGAACAAATGGCGGCTTGACCATTGAAGTGTATCCGAGTGCCCAGTTGGGAGTTGAGGAAGACATTCTCGAACAGATTCGCCAAGGAGCCAATATCGGGCAGAACACCGATGCCGCTCGTTTGGGAATGTATGTACCCGATATGGCTGCCATGAATGCACCTTATTTCGTAGAAACGCTCGAAGAGGTCGAAAAACTCAATTCGTTGCCAGTGGTCAATGAATGGAAAGCCGAACTTGAAAGAACCCAAGGCTTCAAAGTCCTTTCATTCTTCTGGGTACAGGGCTTTAGGCAGATGGTCACTAACAAACCGATCACCAAACCCACAGATCTTTCAGGACAACGCATCAGGACCCCGGGAGCTCCGATCTGGCAAGAATCTATCAGGGCCGTAGGGGCGACACCGGTTGCAATGAACTATGGGGATATGTTCAGTGGTTTGCAAACCAAGGCAATCGACGGTCTTGAGCTTTCATTCACCGCTACCGCAACCGGTAACTTCCACGAAGTATGCAAATATGTAAACGAGACCAAGCATATTTTGTTGATCAACTTCGAAGTCATCAGTAGCAAATGGTTTAATTCATTACCGGTCGAATATCAGAAGATCCTTGAAGAAGAATGTAATAAAGCCGGTCTTGAAGTATCTCGCCAGTATCTCGAAGAGATCGACCCGAAGAACCTAGAATTACTCAAATCCAGGGGCATGATACTCGTTCCTGAGTCAGATATCGACATGAAGGCCTTCAAAGCGGCAGGAGAGGCTGCCTATGTGAAACTCAACCTTCAGGCCGCACGTGACCGAGTATATGCCGAGATGGGCAAATCGAAGTAACATCCGATGTATTGCCGCAAAACGGAACATCTCGTTTTGCGGCTCATGATTACCGCTAGCAGACGCGGGCGCGTGTCAACGGGTATGGGCGCACGCCCCCGCGTTTTTGATATATAATCAGTATGATCATTCAACTGATGGGCAAGGGGGCATTTCATGCGAAAATTCTATGAGAAAGTATGTAAAATCGAGGTAATACTATCAGCGGTGTTCCTCAGCATAAGCTGTTTATTGATTTTTATAGCCGCCATAGCCAGATCGATGGACAACCCGATCAACTGGTCGCAGGACCTCTCGTTGTTCCTGTTCGCATGGAGTGTGTTCCTGGCAGCGGATGTTGCTCTGCGCAACGATAAGTTGGTGAGAATGGAATTGGTACTGCTAAAAACTTCCGAAAAAACTACAAGAATCGTCACCATCATCAATTATTTGCTGATTGTGGTGTTCTTGGCAGCTTTGACATTTTATGGTATCAAGCTCAGCTTCATCAGCCACAGAAGAGTATTCCAGGGAATTCCGGGATTCAGTTATACATGGGTCATTCTTTGTGTTCCGATCGGTTGTTCGCTCATGATCGTGACCTCGGTGTTGAAGCTAAAGGATTTATTATCTCCTAAGAAGAGCACCGAAACCCAGAAGGAGGCCTGATATGCTGTTGGTCGCAATACTTTTCATCATCTTCCTTGTCATGGGCATGCCGGTGGCGTTCGCTATCGGAATCTCAGGGGTAGCCTTCTTCCTACAACATCCTGAACTTCCTTTCACCACGACAGTACAATTACCGATTTCGCAAACCCAGAATTTCGCGATGCTCGCTGTCCCGCTCTTCATCTTTGCAGGAAACTTAATGAATTCTTCAGGAATAACGAAGCGGTTGATGAAACTCTCTTCAGTGCTAACCGGTCACATGCATGGAGGTCTCGCCCAAGTAAGCGTAGTCCTTTCCACATTTATGGGAGGCGTGTCAGGTTCTGCGATCGCCGATGCTTCAATGGAAGCAAGGGTTCTAGGACCCGACATGATAAAGCGAGGCTACTCAAAAGGCTATACGGCCAACGTGATCAGCTGGACGGCCTTGATTACCGCGACGATCCCTCCAGGCGTTGGAATTATCCTCTATGGTACCGTAGGTGAAGTATCTATCGGACGTTTGTTCGCTTCCGGAATCCTTGTCGGACTTTTGATGATGATTGCCTTGATGTTCACCGTATGGCTTACCTCAGTACGTCGAGGATACGGAGCAGAACGGGAAAAAGCTTCACCAAAGGAAGTTTTCTCGGCGATCGGTGAAACCATTTGGGCATTACTCTTTCCGATTCTGCTCTTGGTCGGAATCCGCAGCGGAATTTTCACCCCATCCGAAGTCGGTGCCTTTGCCTGCGTATATGCCATCCTGGTCGGGACGCTCATATACCGGGAACTCGATTTCATGAAAATCGCCAAGACGCTCGGGGATACGGTAATCGATGTCGGAGCGATCATGTTCATCATCGCCCTATCGGGGATTTTTGGGTATGGCATTCCTCTGGAGAATATTCCCGGATTGATCAGCGGTGCCATTCTAGGCCTATCCCAGAACAAATTCATTGTGATGGCGATTATTTTATTGTTTTTGGTGATTTTGGGGATGTTCATGGACGGTTCGGTAGTCATACTGCTCTTTACCCCGATATTCCTACCGCTGGCAAAAACCGTCGGTATCGATCCGGTCCATTTCGGTATCCTGTTTTGCACGATCATCACAATGGGGAACATGACGCCTCCCGTAGGATTGGCTATGTATGCCGTGTGCCAAATACTCGAAATTCAAATTAGCGATTACATAAGAAACATGTGGGCATTCATAGTAACCATCATGATCTTGGTAGGAGTCCTGATGTTCTTCCCGCGCTTAGTCCTGTTACTACCGAATCTGTTGTTCGGGTGAAGCTTAAAATATGATGAGGAGAAATGTGTAATGAAACTTGAAGGAAAAATAGCAGTGATCACCGGAGCCGCCAGAGGTATCGGGAAAGAAATAGCCATAAGATTTGCTGAAGAAGGTTCAGCATTGGTACTTGTGGACCTACAAAAAGCTACTGAAACCGAAGAGCAGGTAAAAGCATTCAACGTTCCGGTCTTGACAGTTGCCATCGATATTACCGATTACAAGGCTGTTGAACAACTTATCGAAGATATCCATGGATGGAGAGGACCGATAGACATTTTGGTGAACAACGCCGGAATCATTACCCGAGAAGGAATTTTGGATTTGGATAACCAAAAATGGCAGAAAGTAATGGATGTGAATGTGAACGGAACATTCTACATGTGCAAAGCTGTGCTTCCCGATATGGTGGCCAAACGGTATGGTAAGATCGTAAACGTCACCTCTATTGCAGGAAAGATCGGGGATATCACCGCTTCACCGGTCTATGGGACATCGAAAGGAGCAGTGAACACCCTCACCCGTTCTCTTGCCAGACAGATGGCAGAGTACAACATCACGGTCAACGCCGTAGCGCCCCATGCGATCGAAACCGATATGAGTGCCCAATGGCCTGAAGAGAAACGTAAAAGTGTGGTAGATGCGATCCCGTTGAAACGGATGGGAACATCGCGCGAGATTGCCCATGCGGTACTCTTTCTAGCTTCGGACGAAGCTTCGTTCATCACGGGCGAAACCATGAACGTGAACGGCGGATATTTGATGGATTGACTTAAGCCTCAATTACTTCTAGACCTTCGAAGAATGATCCGCTCAATATATTCTTTTTACTGATTTTCAAGTGCTTTTCAATAATCTCTACTGCCATCGGAGAATGATGCTCGAGCGCTTCGACCAAATCGATATGGTCCTGGAATGTCTGGGCGTAATTGGGTTTGATACCGATATCGTACATGTAGCTCATGTTGAGGTGCAAATTGAGCTCTTTATACGAACGGATGACAAACTCATTGTCACACAGTGCGCAGAGGGCCGAATGGTACTGCCAGTCAAATTTGATGTACTTGCGCAGATTAGCTGGTTCTTCCGCCAATGCGGCGGCCATGGACTCGGTCAGGACCCTTAACGGGTCCAAACAGGCGGTGTCGATGGTTTTATGGACGGATTTGACCGAATAGACTTCCAAAAGTTCTCGTACTGCAATCGCAGAGAGAATCGTTTTCTTCGTCGGAGTCTTGAGCACGCACATGCTCCTTGGTTTGATTTCCACCAACCCATCGACTTCAAGGCGCTTCAACGCCTCCCGTATCGGCATCATGCTCACGCTGAGTTCGTCGGCAAGTTGTTTGGTGCTCAGCGTATCGCCATAATTAAATCGCCCCCCTATAATTGAATCACATAAATAATGGTATACTTGCTCTGCCAGACTACGTTTTTCTATTATGGCGATTTTTTCCTGCTTCATGGCTGCCCCCTGCTGTTCTTACCGATTGAGAACACCAAATTCGTTAACTGAAATCTATTATATCAGATTATCCAGACAATTCAATGCCTTCAAGACCCGATTTTCACCGGACCAGCCACGTTATACTTACAACGGGGAAGCACAATGGTGGTTGTTTCTCACAAATCAGTTATTGTCTTCTTTTGTCTTCAGCACTGCCAAAAACGCTTGTTGCGGAATCTCGACATTGCCTACCATCTTCATCCGCTTCTTGCCTTCCTTCTGCTTTTCAAGCAATTTGCGTTTTCGGCTGATATCTCCGCCATAACACTTGGCAATAACATCTTTACGATAGGCATTTACCGTTTCACGACTGACGATAGTACCGCCAACCGCTCCCTGGATGGCTATCTTGAATTGCTGCCGAGGGATTTCGTCTTTCAGACGCTCACATACCTGACGGCCGCGGCTTTGGGAATTGTCTTTGAACACTAATTGACTCAACGCATCAACCGGCTCACCGTTGACAAGGATATCGAGTCGAACCAAGTCGGTCTTACGATATCCGATAACAGAATAGTCAAAGCTCGCATACCCGCGGGAAACCGATTTGAGGCGATCATAGAATTCGAACAACACCTCTGCCAAGGGCATTTCATAGATCATCTCAACCCGTTTGGAATCCAGATAATTCATCGTTGTCTGGATTCCCCGTTTCTCCATGCAAAGACTGATGATATTACCGACATAGGTTGTTGGAGTGATGATATTGGCTTGAATATAAGGCTCTTCGGCATAATCGACCTTGATCGACTCCGGATACTCCAGAGGATTATCGATCGTGATCGTATCTCCGTCTTTCATATGAACGATGTAGCGTACCGATGGACTGGTAAAAACTATCGAAAGATCGAATTCCCGTTCGATACGTTCTTGGACCACCTCTAAATGGAGCATGCCCAAGAATCCACATCGGAATCCAAAACCTAAGGCAGCCGAAGACGTTTTTTCATAGACCAATGAAGCATCGTTCAGCTTCAACCTGTCGATCGCTTCCTGCAACTCTTCGTAATCATTGGAGTCGATCGGATAAATCGAACTGAATACCACAGGCTTCACTTCTTTGAATCCCGGAAGAGCCTTGGTACAAGGTTTGGCAGCGTTGGTTACCGTATCGCCTACCCTGATATCCCGGATAGTTTTGATACCGGCTATGAAATAACCGACATCTCCACCGCCCAAAGTCCCCGTTCTAACAAGCCCCAGTTTGAATACACCCACTTCCTCGACAGTATAAACAGCCTTGCTGAACCACAACAAAATCTGATCCCCTTCTCTAATCATGCCGTCAAATAGTCTAAAGTGGACGATAACGCCTCGGTAGGCATCGTAGTGGCTATCAAAAATGAGTGCTTTCAGGGGAGCTGCTCTGTCTGTTTTCGGTGGCGGGATATGTTTGACGATCGCTTCAAAAAGCTCATCGACTCCTTGACCTGTCTTCGCGGAGACAAGACTGGTAAGATCCGGATCGAGACCGAGATCGTGGTCAATTTGGTGTTGACAGCTGTCGATATCGGCACTGGGAAGGTCGATTTTGTTGATTACCGGCAAGATCTCGAGATTGAATTCCATCGCCATGTACATATTGGCCAAGGTCTGCGCTTCGACACCCTGGGCTGCATCGATAAGAAGCAGCGCTCCTTCACATGAGTTTATCGCCCGTGAGACTTCGTATGAAAAATCCACGTGTCCCGGCGTGTCGACCAAGTTCAGCTCATATTCATGACCATCGTTGGCAACATAGGGAATGACGACAGCCTGGCTTTTGATCGTGATTCCACGCTCACGCTCGATATCCATGTTGTCCAACAGCTGTTGCTGCATCGGACCACGGGTGGATACCAGCTTGGCTTTGTCAATGAAACGATCCGCCAAGGTCGACTTACCATGATCGATATGCGCAATAATACAAAAGTTTCTGATGTACCTGGGATCTTTTGCCATCTAACAATCTCTACTTACACTAACTTCGTGGCGCTCTCGACGCGTTCAAACCCTAAGAGGATCCTGATTTCAGCATCATCAAGCGTTTCCTTCTCAACCAATTCGTTCGCCAGTTTGTCCAACTGGTCACGATGGGTCTCAAGCAGCGATGTTGTCTCAGCCATCGCCTCTTGCATTATTTTCACTACCTGGGCATCAATCTTACGAGCAGTATCTTCAGAATAGTCTTTGTGCTGAGCGATTTCACGGCCGAGGAACAATGGCTCGTCTTCCTTACCATACCCGATAAAACCCAATTCGCTCATACCCCATTCGGTAACCATTCTCCGCGCTATCTCAGTCGCTTGCTTGATATCATTGCTTGTTCCGGTGGTGGTCTCCCCATACACAATCTGTTCAGCCACATAACCGCCCATGCATACCTTGATCCAATCGAGCAACGCGCTCCGGTTCTTCGTATACGCATCTTTCTCAGGAAGACTGATCGTCAAGCCCAGTGCTCTTCCGTGGGGAATTATCGTGACCTTATGTAACGGATCGAGATTTTTCAAATAGTAGTGCAACAATGTATGTCCGGCCTCGTGGTAGGCAGTAGCTTTTTTCTCTTCATTGGTCAACACCTTGGATTGACGTGCCACTCCGAGCAAGATCTTATCCCGGCCTTGTTCGAAATCTGTCATCTGCACCAGCTTACGGCTTGAGCGAGCGGCAAATAGGGCCGCTTCGTTGACTAAATTCGCCAAATCGGCGCCGCTGGTACCCGGTGTTGCCCTGGCAATCCTGTTCAAATCGACAGAAGGATCCATTTTGATTTTCTTGCAATGGATCTTCAAGATTGCTTCACGTTCAGCTACATCAGGCATATCCACTACTACCTGGCGGTCAAAACGGCCTGGGCGCAACAACGCCGGATCAAGAACATCCGGTCGGTTGGTGGCCGCGAGTACTATGACTCCGGTACCCGTATCAAATCCATCCATCTCGACAAGCATCTGATTCAACGTTTGCTCGCGCTCATCATGCCCGCCACCGAGACCTGAGCCACGAGTTCGCCCCACGGCATCAAGTTCATCGATAAAAAGGATACAAGGCGCGTTCTTACGTCCCTGCTCGAAAAGATCTCGAACCCTGGATGCTCCCACACCGACAAACATCTCNNCCTGACATATGGAAGAATGCAACACCCGCCTCACCGGCAACTGCCTTGGCTAGCAATGTCTTACCCGTTCCGGGAGGTCCGACGAGCAATACTCCTTTGGGAATCTTCGCACCGATTTCCTGAAACTTGGCAGGATGTTTGAGAAATTCCACGACTTCCTGCAACTCATATTTAGCTTCTTTCTGCCCTGCGACATCACTGAAGGTGATCTTCACATCGGTTTCCATATATTCCTTGGCATGGCTCTTGGAAAATGACATCACACCGCTATTTGCATTGCGGGTTTGCCTCCAGAGCATCACCGCAAAAGCGATGAAGATTACCCAAGGCAAGAATTGTAAAATTATTTCCAGCATCGAAACGCCACGGACTGTTCCGACGATGACGACATTGGCGTTCTTGAGCGTTTCCATCAATGTATTGTCCTGGTATGGGATCCTGGTAAGACCGGCTCCGCTCACCTGGCTTCTCAACCAAAAGCGTATGACCGATTCTTCCTCAATCTCGACACGGGTGACACTCCCCGATTCGACCAGATCGATGAACTGACTGTATGAGATCTCGGTTGTTCCGGCAGCACTGCGTTCAGAGAAGAGTAAAAGCGAAAATACAACGATCAAAAACACTAGAAAACCAAGAGCAAACCGGTTCTTCTTACTGAAATCGACCTTCGGTCCCTGTGACGAAGGTTTGCGATTCTGTTGTTGCCGATGCTCATTAGACGAAGTCTGGCGCCCCCAATATCTATCATCGTCACTTTTCTGACGCTGCTCTTTTTCTTCGCGAGGCTGATTTTGCTGATCTTTCTCTTCTTCAGAAACATCCTGTCCCTTAGAATTCTCTTTCCTTTCTTCTGTATCCACTTGTCAATCCTTTTATACGATTACACTATATAGCGTGAAACGTTTTCGGTCTAGGTCACCCGGTAAAAGCATCCTCTTTGCCAGCCGATCTTTTCCACCGAACACCCTTCCAAATACTGCGACTATACCTTTTTGGTCCTCAAGAACCGGAACAAGATGACGATCACGTTGGGTGATGTTCCATTCGGACAGTAAATCAGAAATTTTCTTCGTACCGTGTACCAATTCAATTTCATCACCGGTTTGAACGGAACGAACGATAACGTTCCCGATAAACTGTGTTTCATCAATCCAAAGAGAACGTTCATCCGCTTCTTTGAATGCCGCCGCATTTTGCAAGCGTGCCAATACCAGATGTTCCATTAACGGTGTATGCAGCGGATATACCGGTGAGAGCCATCCACGGTCCAGCAACACCGAAGTCAAAAGCATCGTAGCACGTCTGTTATCGACATACACGGTACATCCGCGCACATCAAGTTGTCCGTAATGAAGGTACCTATCATGGAAAAAATCGTCTACCCTTTGTACGGCAACAAATGGCAAACGCAATGCTGTTTCCATTGTTTTCTTTTCATTCAGATTGTTCCATGCCCGATAAATCAATTTGTAACGGACATCCTGTTCAAGAGTGAAAAATTTTTCTAGGTCTATGATTATCGAATCTTTTTCGTCTCGGCACACCAAAGGCTCTTGTTCATCGGCCATCTGTTCAATCACCGCATCTTCTCTAATACTTTTTTCCCCGAGTTGTCCCAGAGCCTGTCGATAGTTTGGAAACAACGCGTTGATATGGGGAATCAATAGTGTTCGCAGCGCATTGCGAGTGTATCCGGTATCTGCATTGGTCGAGTCTTCGGACCACATAAGTCCTGTTTGTTTTACCATCTCAACCAATTCCTGCTTCGAATACTTCAATAACGGTCGTATATAAGGTCCGTTTACTTCGGCTATACCCTTCGGACCTGCTATATAACCGCCTTGTAGAATCCTTGTGAGCACGGTCTCGGCTTGATCGTCAGCAGTGTGCCCGGTCGCAATAAAAGAAAAGTGGTATCTTGTGGCAACTTCTTCCAATGCCTTGCGCCGCAATATGCGGGCGGCTTCTTCAATACCTCCATGGCGTTGCTCTGCAAGCTTGGTCACCGTGTGTTTTCCCAAATGCACCATTTCAAGCCTGATGCGCAACCTCATGCAATTTTCATTCACCACACGATGCTCAATCTCAAGTTCCTTTTCACTTCTGATCTGGTGATCAACATGGACCGCAACAAGCTTGTCATGTGGTACAACGCGGGAAAGAGCAATAGCCAAAGCCATCGAATCCGATCCGCCTGAGAAAGCGATAATCACGCCCAGCGATGGGTCCAGATTATTTTTTTTGAAAAATGAGGATACGTCAATTGCCTTTTGAGCGTCGGTTATACGCACGCATCACCTCTTGGATATCAGTGCCGTCACACAGGGAAATCACTGCATCAGCAGCATTGCCAATCGCCTTGTCCAATGCCTTTCGTTCATCATCGTCATCGGGTGAACCCAACACATGCTCCACCACGGTAGCCGCTTGGGCAGGTCGTCCTATCCCGATATAGATCCGAATAAAATCGGTACTACCTATATGATGTGCCAAGGATATCAAGCCCTTGTGACCGGCAGTCGAGCCTCCTTGGCGAATCCGTATCGAACCGACAGGCAAATCAAGATTATCACAAACAACGATCAACTGCTGCACTTCAAATCGTTTGCCGATGAAATATTTTGCAATTGCTCCCGAATTGTTCATATACGTCAAAGGTTTGACAAATGTGGCTTGGCTTCCCGATGGCAACATGGCGACCGCCTGCATATATTTACGAAAGCAGCGTCGTTTCAGCTTCAAGCCGAAAGACGCTGCAATGATATCGAGGGTGTCGAATCCGACATTATGGCGCGTATGTGCGTATGTTTCTCCGGGATTGCCCAGAGTGAAGACCAAATACAGGCCAGTCCTCCTAATAATCGATTATTTCTCTTCAGGTGCTTCTGTGGCTTTTGTGACCACTTCAGGTTCTTCAGTTTCCTCTTCAGCAGGAGCAGCTTCTTCCCTCAACGCCTTTACGGTGACAACTGTTGTGTCGGACGGAGTAAGCACCTTCACGCCTTCGGGGATAGCAATCTGGGAAACGTGGATGCTTTCGTTCAACCCAAGTTTGTTAATGTCGACAACGATGGATTCCGGAAGGTCTTTGGGCAAACATTCAACTTCGATGTCGTAGATGACTTGCTCAAGGATCCCGCCGGTTCTCGTTCCAGGGGCAGATCCATGCAGCACTACCGAAACGTTGGTGCGCAAGACTTCGTCGGTGGTGACTTCGAAGAAATCCACATGGGTAACTTCTCCACGCATTACGTTTTCCTGATAATCTTTCATCAAAACGACATGCTCTTTCTTCCCCAGTTTGACGGTAAGCAACGTCGATTCTGAGAAGTGCCTCATCTTATTGATAAAATCCTTGGCGTCCAGAGATAGATGGACGTTCTCACCTTTCCCATAGATTACCGCGGGAATACGTCCTGCCCTGATCAGGCGCCTCGAGCCGGCAGAACCGAAATCTTCTTTTCTATATGCGCCGGTTAATTGCTTTTCATTCATGGGTCACTCCTTGTAACTAACCAGGGGCGGCAGGATTCGAACCTACGCATGCCGGCACCAAAAACCGGAGCCTTACCGCTTGGCTACACCCCTACGCCCACAACTTTCGATGTGAAGGCATAGTGTCCGTCTGTTTTACGGACACCGCAAACCAAAATAGCGTTTTTCCGGCCCTTTGTCCAGTAGCTATATTACAGGTTACAGTGATTCGTCATTCGGTTTCGTCGAATTGTTCGGCTTCACCCGGTTGCACAGGTGGTGCTTGCTCGTAAGCGGCAAGAATCATCTGCTGCATCATGTTCCTAAATTCGCTACTAATTGGATGTGCCACATCCTTAAACTCTCCGCTCTTAGTCTTGCGGCTAGGCATTGCGACGAACAATCCTGATTTCCCATCAATCACCTTAAGATTATGGATTACGAATTGATTGTCGAACGTTATGGTCGCGTACGCGCGCAACTTGCCTTCAGATTCTATTCGGCGGACCCTCACGTCGGTGATTTCCATGCGAAACTCCCCTCTTGCTTCAGCATGATGTGTTTAAACCCTTAACATCTTATTCGTTAAGCGTTATCGCATCACCCAAAAGGTACCATCGGTTTGCCCAGTATGCAAGCATTTTGTCATATATAATGTAATATTATTGTCTTGATGCTTGATAATTTGACTGATCTGATTCAATTCTTGGCTGATTGAAGAAATCCATACGAAAGCGCTACCGCTTCCACTGAGATTTGTATAGAGACATTCCGTTTTTTCCGTCTTCTCGTTTACCCTTTCCCACCACAAGCGATTTTGTTCATCCAACACGCCGGTGAAATCATTAAAAAATGGCCATGTGCCACACCCGCTTGCATACGATTCGGTCAATTGGGAATTACTTAACGAAAGGTGATGATCCACCTTGCCTACATCACGCATGTGATCGAAACGGGCAAACGCTTCCCTGGTGGAAATACCGTCGCCTCGGGGAACGGCGATTAAGCACCACAAATCCTTGCGTGCCTTCAGCGCTTCGATGCGGTTGCCTTTCCCCCGGACAATCGCGACCGGAACATCGGCAACAAAGAAAGGAACGTCACTACCGATCGCGATCGCCAGATCATTCAGTGCCATCGCATCCAACGGCTGTTGCTCAAGTTCGTTGAGCAATCGCAAAATGCACGCAGCATCTGAAGACCCTCCTCCCAAACCCGCCTTCATCGGAATTCGTTTGATGATATCGATAGTAACCGCCAAAGGCTTTCCAATGGATTCACAAAAAGCTTGTGCTGCTACAAACATCAGGTTCTTCTCACTATCGATATCCGGCTGTCCTTTGATCGAACAACTGAATTGATCTGACGCTTCGGCATACACTGCGATGGAATCCGAAAGAGAAATGAGATGAAACAATGAGATCAGATTATGATACCCATCCGGCCGTGAATCTCCAATTTCAAGATGAAGGTTGATTTTTGCATATGCTTGCGAACAGAGCCAACGTCTTACCATATCGATGCCTCTTGCAACTGCCTGACAACCTTCTTGGCCCACCCTGAATTTGCCTGCGGATTGCCCGGGCTCGGATGCAGTATCGTAATGACCATATCTTTTTCGCTTGAGGTTACTACCTGACGTAGTTTATCTGAGGCATAAGAACCGATGCCGACTAAAAATTGGGGGTGCAAGTAACGAATCACATCAGAAAGATACCGGTCACATACCGATTCCAACAGGGCTCTTTCTTGTTTGGGCAGTTTTTGGGGAACGATGTTCCGTCCTGTCGGTCCGGAATCGACAAAGACCAAAGGGCAGTAGTTCATTACCGTATGAGATGAGAAAAATACCTTGGCACTACCATAACGCTCTGCCATCAAGCTCCAAAGGCGCTGTCCGCTTACTTCGTGACGAGTTGTCTTAAAACCGGTAACCGGACGTTTGGGATGGAATCGGTGAGGTTGGCCTACTTCTGTTTCAATATCCATCCAAGAGCGAACCGCATCTATTTCACCGAAAGGAACACCGGTTTGGGCCATACCGAACGGCCCGGGATTCATCCCGAGAAACATCACCTTCACACCAGGGTGTACATATCGTTCCAAATACAACTTATGGGCATCCCAAGCATACTCCAACGGATTGTAAACATACATATCGCCAGAAAAGATAAGTTCATTCACTTCCTTGGCGAATCGCTTCGTACGCTCGATCAAATCAAATTCGACGGACAATCATTTCTCCTTATAAAAAATCTTTCCCGGTTGTGCAAAGGCTTTCTTCCCGGCGAGAATGATGTACGAGATGAAAGAACCGAGAACATATATGGCTGAAATACCGACCGAAAGCCAAAAGAGACCCGGTTTGTTTCGAGTCACGCTGAAAGCTGGAAGATTCACGCTCAAAAGAATCGGAATCGCCAACACAAAAACAAGTCCGACAGAAACAAGATAATCGGTCGCTACCGGGGTTTCGAATTCCGGGTCGACAACCCTGAGCAGGGCCAAGCCCGTGGGAAGAGTTCCCGTTCCCGTACCGAATATCACTAATGTCCTATAAAAGGCATGATCATCAAAGAGCCTTGAACAATACCAGGGAAGAATAAAACAGGTAATCCCGACCCCGACAAGGATCAAGACCAATATCGGGAACCAATAGCCTTGCACCACCACGAGTGAAATAGCTCCAAGAGACGATGCTACGGTAAGATCGACGGCCAATCCGCTGATGCGATTACAGGTTCTGTTGTCGATGGTCGTTTCCACTTTGAACAATTTCATCAGCAATTTCACACCGATCGCACATAATGCGCTGAATATGAAATTGATACCCCAGAGGCTTTCCGCAAGATCTTCTCCCATCGGTCCGATAAGTCCCAGAAGAGCTGACAATCCGGTCAGCACTCCCCAGCTGATCAAATAGGTAAACATCGTCAATGCTATGTGATAGGAGAACGTATCGAGCGATTCACCATCGGTCGAAAGGAATGAACCGATCGGACGTTCGGATTCGATTCGGCTGAAAAATCCTGTCCTTACGCTTTTCTTTCCGATTTTTTCCAAGTATTCCTTTCCGATCCATCCGCGCTTGATTCCTTGGTTTATCAAAATCACCCCGCCGAATGATCCGACTAAAAACCCTATGGCAGCCATCGTCAACCCTACGGAGGATCCGCCGACAAAGCCCATGTCTTCCCAGACTTTTCCGATCGAGAACGCTTGTCCCGGTCCAAGCTCGAAGCCTAAGGGCAACGTGAAACCGATGGCCGGAAACAGATGTTTGTCATATACCGCGATGAGCAAAGCCGTTGCTAACAATCCGAACATGCACTGTAAACCATACTGGGTCATCACCGCTGTCGTGTTCTCGCCCAACATTCTTCTGGCTTTCTTACCGTCTTTCCTTTTGCCGGTGACGCGAAGCATCATCGATATGAATGAAATATTGAGCAGATGATAGACAAGTTCCCCAAGGTATTCATTGTTAAGCCCCCATTTTGGAGCAACGAAATTGTAGAACACCAGCATGAATATACCGCCGAGAATGGGAGCCGGAATCAAGAATCGTTGAAAAAACCGCACCCTTGCCCGAATCAACGCAGCCAATAACAATGATGCCGAGATGATGCCGATGTGAATAATATAATTCCAGTTCATGTCCGAGCCTCCTTGCAAGCTTCGAAGAATTCCAGATATTTTAAGGTGGAACAAGATCGATGCAATTGAATCCGAAAGAGCTTATCGCCGAAGAAGAGCTCTATGGTACCTTTTGCATTCAAAATCAACGAGCGTATATCTTCAAAATCAAAAATAAATTGCTTATCGGTCCCGATATGGTCAGTTCCAAGCATGTCGTTTCGATTGATGATGATGGCATGCGGCCTAAGGGTAACGGTAAAATCAACCGACAACTTTTTCAAAAACCTTCTGCCCACCCCGGCTTGGAATACTTCCCCCCTATCAGGAGGAAATAATTCGACATCGGATGTATCCACCAGATGTTTGATCTGATCCTTCTCCCATTGATGCCAGCTTGGGATATCATTGAATCTAAAAGGTGTTTTACCATCAACCGGAACAAGGTTGTCAAACGCATCCACCACTGATGAAGCGTTGCACGAACTACAACAGACTGACTTGTATTCGGTGATGATGCTGGATCTCTGATTGCATTGAGGACACATATACAGTACTCGTTGCAAACCTTCGGCGGCATGCTCCGATTCAAACGGAATCCTATGTTCTTCTTGCCACGCATTATAAGAGAAGTTGAGTACCGAACCAATCGATGCATGAAGCTCGCTTAGCTTCATAGCCAGGATCTCTCCTTCACCTATCGGTTTGAATACGCGAATGGTAAGCTGACCTTCACGGGCATGAGTCGCCCAACGGGGTTTCAAGCCATACCCGCCTTCGAGATTTATCAACACCACGGGAACATGGAACATTCGAACAAGCTTTGCCGTCGTAATGTCAAAGGGCAACGCTTCGCCGTCCCAGGTTCTCGTTCCCTCCGGAAACAATCCGACAACATCGCCTTTCTTAAATGCTTGTGAAATATCTTTTATCGTCTGGTAGTCACTGCGGCCTTGTTGTTTAGCGATTCCTGTAACTAGTTTGCTTAAAAGAAATCCGACAATCTTCAGTCTGAACAGATACGCACCGGCCACCCAACGAATATGGTCGGGCCACACTGAAGAAATCATAAACGGATCCAACACATGCACATGATTGGAAAGGACGAGATAGGGACCTTTCAGGCCATTCAAGTGCTCCAAACCGACGGTTTTTATCTTATACCGCCATCGTAAGTATCCCCCGTACGTGGGTCT